>LLEN01000195.1_pt1 | contig 11737 bp, 14 predicted proteins | sample 595881 | NCBI WGS metagenome assembly LLEN01 (sample SAMN02919314, study PRJNA255460) | bioreactor metagenome | biome: chemostat; feature: culture 2012_10.3; material: sediment; isolation source: day86 10degC chemostat 2012 inoculated with Wadden Sea sediment taken from... | place: Germany: Bremen ...
ATCGCTCGTATCCCAAAACATGGATCTCTTCCGACTTGAAACCAAATAGGGTGGGAACGTGCTCCCACTTATCAATCACTACCACTGGACAAACTACAATAATCTGTAGCTCTGGAATGGTCTGTTTCATGGTCCGGGCAATGTTACTTACGATATAAGTCTTACCAGCTCCCATTGGACTAGTGTCTTGATAAGCATACCAAACTCGATGAAGAATCTCCATGCTACGATTGAAATGATCAATCTGGGATGGCAACAAAGAAGCCTCGGCTTGGTTCTGATCTGGTCGAATGGCTCGATTGATCAGAGTTCGAATGGCATCCAAACGAGTCATGTTGGGCCGGTACAAACCATGAATATTGATCCGATCCATCAAGGACGAATCATCCATCAAATAGTAAGTTCGAAAGTCGGTATGAAAAACATAGAATCGATCATTGAACAGTAGCTCATCTTCTTGAGCATAAGCTATAGTCCGATTCAGTCGTTCTTCCAAAGTGTTAGTTTGGTACGCCTGACCAAAAATCTGTTCCAACGTAGCCATACCGCTTTAATTAGGGGGTGACATATACTTGATTGTTCAAGTATATGTCGTTTAACGAGTTCATTTGACAACCGACATGTTAGTAAACTTTTAACAAATTTAACATCAGCCTCACAAGATGAGTGATTACACTATTCTCGCCGGAAATGGATGCTTCGCCCTGGCCGACCGAGTCGGAAAGATGCTAGAAATTAACGTCAATCACAATGCTAGCATTGACCGATTTAACAACTCGGAAACAACGTTGTAGTTGGTAGTGTCCGTGACAAGAAGACTGTTTACATTATTCAGTCTTTTGGTGCCGAGCACGATGGCATTAGTGTAGATCAACAGTTCATGGAACTGATTCTAATGGCTAACGCCGCCCGGGTTAACGGTGCTACTAACATCGTGGCCATCGTTCCTTGCTATGGTTATGCCAGGCAGGATCGAACCAAGATTGGTGAGAGAAAGCCCTTGAGTGCTAGCGTTATTGCCAGCATTCTTCAGCTGGATAACCTTGGAATTGATTCATTCTATGCTATTGATATCCACTGTGAGCAGGTTCAGAACGCTTTCCAGAAGAGTCTCTTCCAGAACTTGGGAGTAGCCCCGGTATTTGCCAAGCATATCGCCGAGTGTATTCTGCCCGATGAAGAGATTTGCATCGTTGCCCCGGATCATGGAGCAGTGACTCGGAATAAGAATTTCCAGCGCCACCTCGAACACTTTATTGGCCGTTCATGTTCCTTCGCCATCATTGACAAGGAACGAGCCGAGGCCGGAGTTATCAAGGAGATGATTCTGACCACCACAGAGGGTAGCATCAAGGGTAAGACTTGTATCATCGTAGATGATATGGGAGACACCTGTGGTACCATGTGTAAGGCGGCGGCTATTCTCAAGAGCAGGAAGGCTAACAAGATTTGGGCAGCCATTACTCATCCAGTATTGAGCGGCAATGCCCAGCAGAAGATTGAACATTCCCACTTTGAGCGGGTTTTCGTCAGTGATTCGATTCCGTTCACCAAGGGCTGTTCAAAGCTTCGAACTATCTCACTGGACTATCTACTGTCGACTGTGATCAATAACCTGGAGAATATGAAGAAGCCGGTCTTGTCCGACATCTATCATATTGGGGCTCTGACCAACTCAGAACCGACTGAGAGCCAGGAGAACTTCCAAATGTTCTATCATCAGCGGGTACCGATCTGTAACAAGCCATATGGCGAGAATCTGAAGATCGGAATCATGTCGAACAATCCAACCAAGTTAGCTTGTGTTGAGAAGAAGTTCCCCAATTCAACTATCAGATCGATGATGGACCCAGAGTACATTCCCCGAACCGAACAGCCAATTGGGCTGAGGGAGACTAGGAAGTGCTTGGTTCATCGTTATCATTCTTCTGGTCATTTCTGGGATATTTACAAGCGTTGGGGGCTCGATTTCATTGTTGGGATCGAGAGTGGAATTTGTCTGATGAACACAAGGTTCATGAGATCACTCAAAGCGTAATCATTGATCCCAAGACCGATAGGTTCTATTATCTGGAGGAGGATTACCGACCCAGTTCTCTTGGTCCGGAGTATTTCAATGACTATCTGAAGTGCCGACAGGAGACGCCGGATCAAGCCAGAACGTTTAGTTTGTGGCTACACGGATCGCGATGTGGTAAGACTTTCCACGAAGACGCTATGATGTGTCATCGATCGACTCTAATCGACAACAGTCTGAATTCCAATTTCATCGGTGATGTAGATTTCGAGGAGTTGATTTCTCTTCGGAAGTTCACCGATTTGATCGAATACCATGAGGATTTCCCTGAACCCGGAGTTACCTTCCAGAATCTCTATCCACTCTTCCGAGACCCGGATGCTTTCAAGGCTATCATTGATAAGATTGTGAGCATTTGCAAGTACAATGGCACTAATACCATCTGTGCTGTCGGCAGCCGAGGATATCTGTTGGGAGCCCCAGTGGCTTATCAACTGGGAATCCAGTTGATTCCTATCACTAAGCCCGGTAAGCTACCGAGCGATAAGGTTGATATTGTTTCCTACAAGAAGGAATATGGGACCGACTCGCTTCAGATTGAAAAGGATCTTATCTGTGGGACCGACAAGGTGATGATCATCGACGACGTTCTGGCCACTGGTGGTAGCATGGCAGCTGCTGGTAAGCTGGTAAGCGCTAATGTTCCAAATGAAATCATTGGCCTGGTTCTAACCCATGTCGAAGACCTGGCCCCGAAGGCTAGCTTTGCCATCAATGAAGACATTGATGAAATGATCGTACTGTTCTAAACAGTAACAACATACGTCAGTTGACGTATGTTACCAATAATGAGAATCTGGAAAGGATTTAGGATATCATAACACCCTTCTCTCAGCAGACAATCATGACTCACCGTGCTAACAAGCTTGAGTATCCTCTTTCCTCCGATTCTGCTCATTTTGTAGCCTGCATCTGTGGAGATGCTGTCGACGACAACACTTTCAAGTACATCGACATGGACGAGTTCATTCCTAACATGGTTTCCAAGTCGGTAGATGATAAGGTGCACCAGCTGTACTTTCGAGAGATGGTGGATCACGACTACAGTTTCGATCACGATTTCTATCAGTTTATGTTGAAGCTAATGAGTTATGATCATCTGACGGCTCGAACAGTCTTTGATGTTCTGATCAAGCCACCTGGTAAGACAGTCCCGCTACTGCATTCGAAGAGTGAGATGATCCCCGGTCAGGTATTCCATGATTGGTGTTACCAAAGCGATATTCAGAAGCGGCTCAAGACTGGCCTGGACCAGGAGGAGATTGACCTTATCAAGAGTCACAACTTCGAGCCGATTCTCAGAAACTATCTGATGGAGGGCTACTTTGATGTTTTTGATAAGTTCGAGGAGATCTTCCCGACTCCTTCTCATCAGATTGACCTGGGAGACCAGAAGCTTATGGGTGTTCCCGAGCCTGGTCCGTTGGTAGACGTGGAGTAGATCCACAACAACATGCGTCATATGACGCATGTTCTTTACTCCAGTTCCTCTGGATCATATGAGTTGATGATGTCCTCATTGGCCTTGGCTTCGGTCGAATCCGATACCAGTCGATAGTAAACATAGGTATCAACCAACGTTCCAGGAAGTGGGTTGAAACAATCAATCCTGACTAGCTGACCACGAGTGAAACCCATCCGCTTGACGATGGCATCAGTTGGATACAATCGGGGGATATTGGCTCGGTTCCAACCGTTTCGACGAATGATCTCATCTGATTCCTTCATCGAAAGACCGGTATGCTTGGGCACCCAGACGTGATCAGTTGGTGAAATAGACAACTCCTTGTCGACAAAATGAATGACCGACCTGGACTTATTTTGGATACCCTTCCTAGCCGTTGAACCAAGTGGCCGGTTAGTGATCAAGATATAAGTCTGATACTCGCCAATGTCCAACTTGGAAATGAACTTGGTTATCTGCTTCTTGCCAATGTCGCCAGTTGAATACGGAACGTAGAAAACGTAAGCCGACCTACCATCAGGCTTGTGATATTCGGTCGAAAGAATCTCTCTGATACTAGTCTTGGAATCTGGCAGAAAACCAGAATAAACTTCAATAAACTGTTGAAGGGTGTAATCGAAGATGGGGCTCTCCTCTGAAATATCGTAACCGTGATCGGCCATCATACGGACCTGGTTCTTCTTGATACGGAACAGCTTCTTCAAATCGTCGCCCTGGCTCATTTTAATCAGTCGAGGATTACACTTGATCATCAAGTGTAATGTTGTTTAGGTGTCAAAATTTAGACAACGATGGGCTCGTCGTAGCAGCAGAGCTGGCCACGAACCTCGGGCAGATCGTCAGAGACCTGGAGGTTGAGCATACCGCAAGCCAGAAGCTCGGCGGTGGCCGGAGTGAGAGGGTTGACCTCGTCACAGATATCCCAGCAGCCAACAGCGCAGTAGACGGTGTGCTCAGACCAGCAGCCAGTGCACTCATCGTAGTTGCGGAAGCAGTAACGGTAAAGCTTAAGAGTCTTCACCAGGTTGTCGACCGTGTTGTCCTCCTTGGGAGAGGCACAGTGGACACCGGCATCGATGCACTCCTCGGTGTTGTTCTCAAGACCGTGGACGGTGATCTGCCAGTGAACCTTCTTCTGGCACTGGTCCAGGCAGAAGACGGCGTAGCCCCAGCCCTCACCCTCGGATCGAGAGGAGGAAGAACCTTGGAGGCACAGAGACGAGCGCAGAGCTTCTTGCCGAAGCCAGGCTTCTTGCACTCAGGGAGCTCAGGCTTGCAAGGCTTGCAACACTTAACAAAGGACACACAGGGATCGAAAGAGAAGCACTCATTCTTGGGAGAATCACACGAAGAACCACAACCAGGCATGTTTACATAACTGGAAAAATTCTTGATCTATCTTTCTATCGGCTAACTTTCGAATAGAACTTCCAAGAATCAAAAAAAAGTGGTAAACTTACCAGCTCATTTTGGTTTGCTAACTGGTAAATTTGCTATCCATTCGCTAAAATGACGACATACTTAATACAAAGATAGAGAACACTTAAATCGTTCAATGTTCAGCCAAAGACCCCGGTGCCACTACAATTTTTCGTGCCTCCGTGCCTCTGTCATTACTATTGAAGGAGGGATTGGGGTAGGCAAGACCAGTTTGGGTCGAAGTATTGAACGTTTTCTGAACAAGCTTGGAATTAAGACCAAGTTTTTCCCAGAGTATGTTAACCAAACTTTGCTAACTCAATTCATTGGTGACATGAAACGTTATGCTTACTCCTTTGAACTGTTCATGTTGGCCAAGCGAGCCGAGATCTATCGAGACGCTCAGCGGTTTGCTGATCTTGGTGGTTTGGCCATTATCGATCGTTCTATCAATGGCGATTGGGCCTTTACTAAGATGCAATACGATGCTGGTCGAATCACCGCGGAAGATTGGAAGACTTATCAGGACATTCTGAAGGCTGAAAACTTCTACGAGCCCAGTCTAACCATCTTTTTGGATTGTTCGATCGACAAATCGATGGAGCGGATCAATAAGCGTGGACGAGACGGTGAATCTGGGTATACCCTTAGTTATCTTTGTAAGCTAAGAACTGCCTATGCAGAAAGTTTTGACCAGGTCAAGCACGAGATTCATTATCTTGAATGGTCTGAAAACAGAACTCTTGACGATAATGGTTATCTATTGGATGACGATGTTGAAGAGTTTCTGAACGATATTCGAAACAACCTTGTCTTGTAGTTATTCATACTGACATTTCATAGCAAATTACGGTCTTAATTACAACTTTTCAGGATGCCTTGTGATCAATATTACGATCACGACATTGACGTTGACATGGGTCTTAGCGATCCAATCACCACAAAACCTTTCGACCTGGAATGGTTTGAAGCTGAACTCGATCACACCGAACTGCTTCAACTGGATGGTTATCTGAACCTGGCAGTCGAACACAACTGCCCATATGAAGCCATCGAGCTTTTGTTGGAAGCTGGAGCTGATCCTAACGGAGAAGAATGGGCCACCGAGAGTCCACTGTCGATGGCTTCTTCCAAAGGAAACACCACAATCGTGGATCTGCTGCTTCGATGTGGAGCCAACCCTAAATTGGCTACCAGTTCGGGTGAAGAACTTCAAGATGAAGTCATCGAATTGTTGGAAAGGAAGTAATTTGCTTGCCAGCAATATTAACAATAAACGTGATCTATGATCACATCACGTTTATCTACCATTCATAGTCGGCTTCTATTTCATGCTTGACTATACTATGATGAGGGATAGTTTTGATCGATCCCGGCGATTTTGGCTCCTTTTCATCTTCAATATCCAGCTTCTTTCGAATCTCTCTGGTGTTATCCTTGATGTAATAGATCGGATAGATATCGGCGTGAAATTCATAAAGTTTGCCAACAGCCAATCCAACCAAAACACAGATACCCAACAACAACAAAATATCGACCACGGATGGCCAATCCTTCCACATCAAAATTAGTACAAAGAACATGGTCAAAAATCCTTGAGTGAAGGCTCGGAGAAATTTGTTGGTTCTCATGTTAGTTGAAGCCACCCAGTCTATCCGATCTAGATGATCTTGGATTTCATCGTTCTTATGTTTTCTACCGAGATGATGAATACAACCATTTCCATCCTGACAGACGTCGTTGGGATCACAACGACAAGACAACCAATCGTAATAAGTCAAATAGATAAATAGACCAAATAGAATAGAAAGGGTAAAAATCGGTAAAATGGCTTTGCTCATTTATATTGCACATTAATACTCTTCCACTCGGATGGTCTAATATAGAATATACTTCAGTCGAAGTATATTTATAGTGTTGAATTACCAGTAATCGGCCGGGACAACAATCCTCAGATGACCACTGCCACACGGGCTAGGTCCTAGATTGTAACCGGTGTTAAAAGTAACCAGATACGTCCCAGGCAGAAGCTGGTTAGGTGCCCAGGTGAAGACGATTTCCTCGCCCTCCGGCACCTGAATGGCATAAGGCACTGCCTTATACATCGGTCCATCGAGCTCGATGACTCCGGTGATGGTCTGCCCAGATCGAAAACCAGGAGCTCGCTGAATGTGAAAATCCCAAGGAACGTACATTTGACTGACGTCATTGAACCAAACATAGATATCGCAACAATCTACACAAGTGATGTAAGCCGGCAATGAAGTCGGGGTACCCTGAAATCCGTTAGGTACAACCGTCTCCGGCTGGCAAAGTTCAGGGGTGATCACATCGACATTGCCAGGGAAGGCAAAATCCAGTTCGTAAGTATGACCTCCGAACTCGAATATCTCCATATCGGGGATAGTGTAGCGATGGCGATCAGAACACGGCACTTCATCGGGAGTTCCAATGATATAGGGACAGGGCTCGGCATTGACCGTCTCATCGACAGCCAGTTCAATCTCGATCATTCGATCAACCCCGTTAACCACTACATCCAAGATCATGACAACCTCGGTAGGGCTACCTGGATCGGACTGAATGATGATGTTTCGGCTAGAAATCTGACCTAGGTCAACCACTTGGTTGAGTACTACCATCTGATCGGGTGGGAAGGTATAGAGAATGCCAGATGGCAGTGAAGCCTCTGGACACTCATCCGATACTAATCCCCCAATAAAGGCTGAGTCAATTTCTTGGCAAAACGAGTAAGTTCCGCAATCGTACTGCTGGGCATCAACGCTCACGTTGAACTGGTAAACCAGATCCCCTGGATAGGGGATACCGGAAGTTCCGGGATTCTGCCAAGTGGAAGAAGGTGGAACCTGAGCCAGAGAAGAAGCCGTAAAGCTAAAGATCAAAAGGAGCAGTACATAACCAGTCTTCATGATAATTGTTCTGATATAAATCGATTAAGTCGATGACCGATCTAGAGATTCTAGAGAAGCACGGGTTTGATGTCGAGCGGTTTACTGATGAAAGCAATAACCGGGTGTATTTTGTTACCCGCGATAATCAGCCTTTTGTCATTAAGCAAATCGAAGAATTGGTGGCTCAAGGAGAAGACGATAGTTATTACTTTGCTCTCGATACTAGCCTGTTGAGGGAGGTGGTTGGGGTGACAATTCCATTTTTTCGATACTCCGTTGTTGGTGGAGTTTTTCCATGAAAACAACATGTTCTTCTTCGTCCTTCGTCAAGGTGATCAATTCGACGATCGAATCGATTATATCAGGATGAACCGGAAGAGGCCACTAAGATGCTGGTGGACATTTCAACTCAATTGGTTTACCTTCAAAGTCGTGGTCTGACTCATTGCGATATCAAACCGGATAACATCGTTTATTTGAACGGTCACTATGTGTTGATTGATTATGGACTTTCACAGATCACCAAACATGTGAAAGATATTGACACCACGTGTTGTTACACCAAGTATTTTGCTTCACCAGAAGTGTTGGGACATCAGACCTTGGACTATCGAGATGAAGTCTGGGCTTTGGGTATGACTACCTTCCAGGCCTTGGCTGGTTCGATGGAAGAGAACCCAATTGATTACAAATCTAATGTTAGAAAAATTGTCCACGAAGGTTATTTGCTGGATTGTGAGGATATCCCCGAAGAAATTTCAGAGACCTTGATGGATATGCTGACCACCAGAGATCTGAGAGCCGAGGCCCAGGAGGTCATTTTCAGGCTGACTGATAAGGTCTATCAGGTGGTACCACCAGAAGTTAAACAATTGAAGACTAGCACTTTCAATTGGGATGCTCGTCGAGAAGCCATTGATGTCATGACCAGGGTAATTGGTCTGATCCATCGCTCTGGTAAGATGGGAGATTTGGCCCACTTGGCAGCTCCGTTGGCCATTCGTTATTTTGATAACTATCTGGCCAACCGACTACTAACCTCGAATCTGTTTAGAGGTTATAAGGAGATCATGAACTGTTGCCTATCGCTGGCTGTCACTGTCCTCAGTTATGGTTCTTACTATCCTAAGATCTATCTCCGTTACTTTTCGGTCGAGAAGACCAACTATCCATTGCTGTTCGATGTTTTCATGGTCAACCATACCGACCTGAACCCCATCACTTGGATGGATGATGTCAAGGAACGTTTAGAGGAAATATCTTTGATTGGAACAGTTATCATGATGCGTGAGGATAGCACCAATGTTGATATCGAGGAAGTCCGAGATATCGCTCTGTTGATTTTGAACGGTTCCGGTTCTCTTCGATCCAATCAAATTCTCAATCAGACTTATACGGTTAAATTGTTGAAGAGCAAGTATTTGATTGAAGCCCTCGAGCGAGATTAAAAATCTACGTTAACAACGTAGATTTAGTCACAAACTTCCACCGTCAAGTATGGGATATGAGTGTCTGCATCGGTGTCGACTGTAATCTGGAACATACCACTTTCCAGGTTGGGAGTCAATAAACAATTTCCATCTTGATCAGTATTCACATTGGTAAATATCGGAGCGATGGTATCAGAAGATTGGAGATTTAAGAAAAAAAAGACTGATTGGGTAGTAATCCAAGATGCGTATCATCACTCCAGCCGAAAGTTGAACTACTTGGACCATCGCCTAATAGCTGATTTTGATACCCAGAAGCCAAATTAAAGATTTGGCCAAACAAATAACAATCGGCTTGAGTGTTATTAATAACCACCCAACCCAGAGGAGCGCCTCCGTTTCGAACAATCCCATCCGATTTGAAAATATCGGTGAAAGCAGTGGTATCATCTAAATCGGATGGGATTTCACAATCGGTGCCTCTAGGATGGCAGCCGTATAAGGTAATGTAGTGAAAGCAAAGGTGGGGTTATCTGAAGTCGGGGCCGAATAATCAGAACAACCATTCCCACTGGAACCTCCAGTATCGCCTGATACTCCACTATCTGTGGCTGTCCTGGTAGAATTATCACTGCTATCACTGTTATCACTGTTATCATCAACCAGCCAGACGACCAACAAGATCAACAGGACCACAACCACAAGAGATATTCCTCCCAATAATACCCATAGGTAGATGGGAGTTTTTGACTTCTCTTCAGCCATCCTTTAACGTACTTGATTTATTCGCAGGCCTCGACGGTTAAATATATAGTCTCTGTACTGGTATCAGCATCAATCGTGATGTGAAAGTTACCACTATCAGCCGAAGGAGTCAAGACGCAATTACCATTCTGGTCGGTATTCAAGAAGATATCGGCCGGAACCCAAATAGTCGGCGAAACAAGATTTACAAAGAATGACTGATTCGGTTGGAATCCATACTTAGATTCAGAATCGGTCCAACCAAAAGTTGAATTGCCTGGAATGTCACTGGCCATTTCCAAGTTGAAATAACCCTCGGATAAACTGAAAAACTGACCATACAGAGTGCAAATACCTGAGTGTTATTGGTGATCACCCAACCTAATGGACCACTACCGTTTCGAACAATTCCATCCGATTTGTAACTGGCAATAAAAGCACTAGTGTCATCTAGAGGAGGAATTTCACATTCGGTTCCACTGGGAATAGCTGATGTGTACGGCCAGACAGTAAATCCAAAGGTGGGATTATCTTCGGACGGAACTGGATAACCAAACATTCAACGTCGTTGTCTGTGTCTCCACCTGAGTCATCCCCACCTGAATCATCCCCACCTGAATCATCCCCACCTGAATCATTATCGTTCGAACTTGTTGAAGTATTAGAGGTGGTAGTGGAGGTATTGCTTCCGCTATCGTTATTGCCACCCAGCACAAAAATGGCCAGTACAACAAAACCGATCACAATCAGAAAAAACAACAAATACCACAAATACTATAGGAAGTATGGAGCTTCCCCCTTTTTGACTCATGCTTTACATGAGTCAAAATAACGATATGGTTCTAAGACGTCTTAGAAGTGGTGCAAGCACCAGGGGTCAGAACCGGTAGCTGAGTGGTCGGATCCAATGAGATAGTGACGTTAAACAGTCTGAGGTTGGCAGTGGCATCCGGTGTTACCAGACAATCGCCACTGGCCGAACTGCCAAGGTTAATCACTGTATTGTCAGGCATGGTAATACTGAAGAAGAGCGACTGATTGATGTAGAAGACCGGGACTTGGTTACTATCACCAACCAGACCATCGGTCCAGCCAGCCACTGAATTGGCCTTGCCGCCAGTCACGTACTTGGTATGGAAATAGGTTCCGCCGTCCTGACTACTACCAGTATACCACTGACTGTACATGTCATAGGTAGCATCGGTGTTGTTAGTAACTACCCAACCGATCTCGGCAGAAGAACCCAAGGGGCTACTACCTGAACGGAAGATGGCCTCGAATGCATCTGTATCTTTCAAATCATCTGGAATAGAGCAGGTTTGTTCACCGCTGCTATCACGGGGCTGGGCCACCAAATTGTTAGTACCCTTCAAATAGTAATCGGTGTTGTCAAAATCGGCCGGTAGCGGATACAGAGAGCAGCCGTTAGTAACCGGGGTAGGAGTAGGAGTGGGGGTAGAACCAGAAGACGAGCTGTCGTCATTGTTGACCGCCATCAGCACAATAACTCCAAGTGCGATAACAGACAAAACCACCACAATTAAGACAGCGACATATGCAAGTGTGACTCTTGCCAGTGCTCTTCTTTTCCGAGTCGACAGCTGGAGCCGTTGAAGTCTGTGCCGGTGCCGGTGCCGGTGCTGTGCCTGCGTGGGTCGGGCACTGACTGCTGGCCGTAACCTTGTCCGTA
>LLEN01000196.1_pt1 | contig 11719 bp, 13 predicted proteins | sample 595881 | NCBI WGS metagenome assembly LLEN01 (sample SAMN02919314, study PRJNA255460) | bioreactor metagenome | biome: chemostat; feature: culture 2012_10.3; material: sediment; isolation source: day86 10degC chemostat 2012 inoculated with Wadden Sea sediment taken from... | place: Germany: Bremen ...
ATACCCTTTTCATCCGCCAGCTCATTACTCTGCTAGCTGGCTATCAGCCAACCATTGCAAATACATGAATAGCTGAACTTTAATAAAGTTCTTCTTGATAAATGTCTGTACAGCTGGGTTATCGAAGTGACGGTACTCTTCAGGGAATACCGGCCAGCCCCATACTGAATCATCTTCTTTCTTCAGCTCAGCATGAAGCGCATCAAAGGCTGCTTGATGAAGCAGGCTTTCACCACCTTGCTCGACGAATTTCAAGAACGCCTGGGCACGAGCCGTTTTCTTATCCAGATGACGTTCACAGAATGTATCAAACAGCAAAGGAAGTACGGCCATTTTCAGACAAGAGACTTCACTGTAGTTTACCCAGTTGGCATCACGGCTTCTACCAGACGCTGCTGGAATTCAGGACTTCCCACTAACTGTTGTGCTTCATCACACTGGGCGAATTCAGAGACAGAACTAACATCAATATACATCAGGTTCAGCCAACGACGTGATGATGGGCTGTATGGGCTCGCACCTTCAGGGTTGGCTGGGAATAAGGAGTGAATAGGGTTTAGACCAACAAAATCACCACCACGAGCAGCAACATCAGCAACCAATTGTTTCAGATCACCGAAATCACCAATCCCCCAGTTGTGATTAGTCCGAATTGAATACAGCTGAACACTAGTACCCCACAGCTTCTTGTTTGTTAGCAAGGCATCTTGCTTATAACAAGACTGAGGAGTAACGATCAAAGTCATTTCAAACGGAGATTTACGACGCTTTCGAAAAAACTTCCAGCTTGTGATAACCCCATTCAAGGTCATCAGGCAGTGCGAACACCAACGGGCCGCCATTTGCACGCTCGTCACTGATCAACTGCGATTGCAGCCAGCCTTCCATTACTTCGCCCTGCTCTGTTTCCAGGCGCCAGCTAAAATCGCTGATCCGCGCACTTTGGCCAAGGTGCATCACAATGCGCATCGGTTCACCGCTACGCACAACCTGTACCGGTGCCAGAACATCAGGGCGTTGTTTCTTATTTGCTGACTCAAGCAACGCTTCGTCGTTTTTTTTGTATCGTAACCAAGAGCTGCTAACAGACGACGGATCGTCTCGCTCTCAACCTTGGCTTCATCTCCCCAAGCACTGACATAGCTATCTGCAATACCTACCATGTCAGCAACTTGTTTTAATACTTGATCGTCTTTCATCGTTTTCTCCGATAGCGGCCTTACGACCGCTTCGATGTTAGGGTTTTTGCTGATATCAATTCAGACTCTAAATCACCAAAGGGGGTGAATTAACGGTTTACTGGCTCTAGTTTCCAGATGTTATTGGCGTAGTCTCGAATACTACGGTCTGAGCTAAACTTGCTCATTAATGCTGTATTTAGAATAGCTTTGCGTGCCCAGTTTTTTTCTGATCACGGTATTCAGCATCAATTTTCTCGTGAGTTTTCACGTAGTCTGCAAAGTCAGCCAGTACCAGGTAAGGGTCACCACCGTCCAGCAGGTTATGGCGAATAGCTGCCAACTGGCCTGGGTAGCCTGGTGTGAACTCATCAGTTTCCAATAGATCCAGTGCTGCGCGCAGTAAGCTATCAGCATGGTAATAACGGTAAGGGTCGTAACCCTCTTCTTGTAGTTTCTGTACTTCATCAACCAACAGGCCGAAGATGAAGATATTGTCATCGCCAAGTTCTTCGCGCATTTCAACGTTTGCACCATCCATCGTACCGATGGTCAAGGCACCGTTTAGTGCGAACTTCATGTTACCTGTACCCGACGCTTCTTTACCGGCAGTAGAAATTTGCTCGGAAACATCAGCCGCAGGGAATAGAATTTCTGCAAGGCTTACACGGTAATCAGGAATGAATACCACCTTCAATTTGCCACCAAGGCGAGGATCGTTGTTCACCTTCTCAGCAATTTTATTGATAGCGAAAATAATGTCTTTCGCTAGCGCATAACCCGGAGCCGCCTTGGCACCAAAGAAGAACACGCGAGGTTGCATATCAAATGTTGGGTCGTTCAGCAGACGATGATATAGCGACAGAATGTGAAGCAGGTTCAGGTGCTGACGCTTGTACTCGTGCAATCGCTTGATTTGGATGTCAAAGATAGCATTCGTATCAAGCTCGATACCCATGTTCTCTTCAACCCAATCAGCCAAACGCTGCTTATTCTCTTTCTTCACTGCCATGTAGCGTTTCTGGAACGCTTCATCTTCAGCGAACTTCTCAAGACCGGCAATTTTCTCAAGCTTTTTCGGCCAGTCGTTGCCCACTTTCTCGCTGATCAGCGCAGAAAGGCCTGGGTTACAGTATTTAATCCAGCGACGCGGCGTTACACCATTGGTCACGTTCTGAAGACGGCCAGGGTATAGCTCGTTAAACTCAGGGAACAGATCACGCTTAACCAGCTCTGAGTGCAGTGCTGCTACACCGTTGACGGCATACGTACTGACAACACAAAGGTTTGCCATACGTACCATGCGCTGAGGACCTTCCTCAATGATAGATAGCTTGCGCTTCACTTCGTTGTTGCCAGGCCAGGTTTTCTCAACCAGCTTCATGAAGCGGTGGTTGATTTCAAAGATAATTTCCATGTGGCGAGGCAGCATTTGTGCAATTAGTGCTTCACTCCACGTTTCAAGTGCTTCAGGAAGCAACGTATGATTGGTGTAGGCAAAAGTCTTTGAAGAAATTGCCCATGCCGCATCCCAGCCCAGCTTGTATTCATCAATCAGAATACGCATCAGCTCAGGGATTGCGATTGTCGGGTGAGTATCGTTAAGCTGGATAGTTTCAAGCTTAGACAGATCTTCAATCTTGTTACCTGCACCGATGTGACGGCGAAGGATATCGGCAATCGAACATGCACAATGGAAGTACTGCTGCATCAGACGAAGTGCTTTACCCTGATCATGGTTGTCATTCGGGTAAAGAACCTTAGTCACGTTACCCGCTTCAAGTGCAGAGTACTGGGCACCAACGTAGTCACCGTCGTTGAAACGCGCTAGATTGAACGGTGCATTAGAACGGCATTCCCACAAACGGAGTGGGTAAACACTCTTGTTGTCGTAGCCGACAATCGGTAGATCCCAAGCAACACCTTCTACGGTCATTGCTGGAACCCAACGGCGGCAAGCACTGCCATTTTCGTCAGTATATGCTTCAACATGCCCGTAAAGGCTAACTGTTTGTGAAAGCTCTGGGCGAATTACTTCCCACGGGTAGCCTTCAAGACCACGCCATGCATCCGGGGCTTCTACCTGACGGCCTTCAACGAAAGACTGACGGAACAGACCGTATTCATAGTGTAGGCCGTAACCTACAGCAGGGTATTCTTGTGCAGCTAGTGAGTCCATGAAACAAGCAGCCAGACGGCCAAGGCCACCATTACCCAGTGCAGGGTCACGCTCTTCTTCAAGTAGATCAGTCAGGTTATGACCCATCTCTTCCATTGCAGCAGCAACGTCTTCATATAGCCCCATGCTGATCAGGTTGTTACCTGTCAGGCGGCCAATCAGGAATTCCAAAGAAAGGTAATTAACGCTACGTGCTTTCTCTTCTGCTAGTTTCTTTTCTGTTTCTAGCAGGTTGCCGGTACTGATTTCAGCTAATGCACGGCCCATCGCCAGATACCAGCTACGTGATGTAGCGGTCTCTACAGTATTCGCATACGTCGTTGTCAGGTGTTTCTCTACAGCCGCTTTAAATGCAGGCTTGTCAAATTGTTGTGTCTGACCATTTTTAGACATGGTTCAATCTCGCTCTAGGATTATTTCCAACTGGTGACTATGTTGCCTTCAAGTGTCTGTTAAAACATCCTCCGCCTTGGGGAGGATTAGGGATGAGTATGAGGGGCGTAGTTACCCAATCCCCCTCCCTAGTGTGACCTCCTGCAAAATTTCGAGGTGTAGACGGCTCCCCTCAAATCAAACAATGCAACTAGATTCACAATAATAGGTTAATTCACATGCGCAACAAGAGGCCCATTTTTTTTGATGACAGTTTCTATATATGTGAGATAGCTCATATTTCTGGGGATGAGAAGACATAGAATTGCTGATTTCAGCGTTAAGGTGGGTAAAGTTATGGTCCAGATCAAATGTCATGAAATTATTTTATTGCATGATTTTAATCACCCCATGGCATAAAGCTCACCTAAAACCTGTATTAAGCGGGTAATTAATACCTAAGAGCTTTAATGGAACCTGAACCCTTACAAAAGATAGCAAGACTATGTGGATACCATCAAAACTGACTCGCCCGGCACGACTTCACAATGCGATACTACGTCCTCGTTTGCTAGAAGCCCTTGATCAGGCTCCTTTTTATCGTCTTGTTCTGTTTCGTTCCCTGCGGGTTACGGCAAAACAACCATGGCAGCACAATGGTTGAATGAACACCCGCATACCGGCTGGTTCAACATCGATGAAAACGACAACGACACATTCCGCTTTGCAAATTACCTACTGCAGTCAATTAATAAGGCAACGGATAACGCATGCCTAAAAACGCAGGCGATGGCAGAGCGCCGACAGTTTGCCTGCATGTCGACACTCTTTAGCGAACTGTTCGGCGAGATCAGTAACTACCACGAGCAAACATATCTGGTATTAGACGATTACCATGTCATCGACAATGATGATATTCACGACGGAATGCGCTTCTTCCTGAAAAACATGCCCGACAACCTCACTCTCGTCGTTACCAGCCGTACACTTCCTCCTCTGGGGACTGCCAACCTACGTGTTCGGGATTTGCTGATTGAAGTCGACAACGATTTGCTGGCTTTTGATGAAGAAGAAACCGAGCGTTTCTTCAATAAACGTGTTTCTGATAATGTTGAGTCAGACGTACTCAAAACCTTGCGCGAGCAAGTGGAAGGTTGGCCATCAGCACTGCAGCTAATCGCCCTGCACGCTCAACAAAGACCAAACAACCTCGTTGAATCAGCTGTTTCGATGGCTAATTTCAACCGTGGCCACTTATGGGACTATCTGGCCGAAGAGGTCTTTGACCAACTGGATGCCGAAACTCAGCAATTCTTACTGCAATGTTCTGTCCTCGACATATTCAATGCCGAGCTGGTTACTGATTTAACCGGACGAAGCGATGCCCTGGCGATGCTGGAATCACTTAACCGGTTTGGTTTATTCCTCAATACATTGGAAGGCGATAATAACTGGTATCGTTTCCACAACCTGTTTGCAGAATTTTTGCGCCACCAGCGTTATTCACAAATACCACAACAACGATCAGAGCTTCACTCGCTTGCCGCAAGAGCCTGGCTAAAACAAAATTCACCGCAACAAGCTTTGCTCCATGCCCAAAAAAAAGCGAAGATACAGATCTTAGCATCGAAATCCTGTCGGAATTTGGCTGGGAAATGTTCCACCATGGCGAACTTAAACTGCTTGAAGACGGCATTGACTTGCTGGACAAGGAAAAACTGTTCAGCACGCCACGTCTGGCCCTGTTGCGTCTATGGCTGATTCAAAGTCAGCACCGCTACAATGACGTGGGTGAACTGATTGCTGAATCAGAAACAGAAATGCATAAACACAACATCACTTTGGATGATGCTATCCAGGGGGAATTCAATGCCCTTCGAGCGCAGGTTGCCATAAATCAAAGCAAGCCGGAAGATGCCCTCACCCTGTCAGAACAAGCCTTGGGCCAACTGCCATCAACCACTTATCGTAGTCGAATTGTTGCAACGTCTGTTGTCGGTGAAGTGCATCATTGCCTAGGTAACCTTAGCCGTGCACTGCCAATGATGCAGCAAACAGAGAAAATGGCCCGTCAGTACCATGTATATCACCAGGCACTTTGGGCATTGCTCCAGCAAAGTGAGATCTTACTGGCACAAGGGTATGTTCAGTCCGCCTATGAGCTACTGGATCAAGCGTTCAAGCTTGTCAAAGAACAGCATTTACAGCAGGTGCCCCTGCATGAATTTCTGCTGCGCCTTCGGGCCCAGATCCTCTGGTGCTGGAACCGACTCGACGAAGCCGAGGAAGCCGCTCTTAAGAGCCTAGAAGTACTTGCTCCGTTTGATGAAACCAAGTCTCTTCATGCATATTCAATGCTGGCGAGAATCGCGATTACCCGTGGCGAGCAAGATAAGGCTGCCCGCTATCTCGATCTTTGTAATAGCATGATGGATCGCTCTGATTACCATATTGACTGGCGAGCCAATACGGATTTGGCAAACCTGTTTTACTGGCAGATCAAAGGTGATGTAGACAGCATTCAAAGCTGGCTAGAAAAAGCCGAGGAACCGGAAGCTGCATGTAACCATTTCCAACAGCTGCAATGGCGTAACATTGCCCGTGCATGCCTGAATGTTGGCGAGCTAGATCGCTCACAGGTTATTTTAGATATGCTGCTAGAAAGTTGTGATAAGCATAATCTGATCACAGACAAAAACCGTAACCTCGTGGTACAAGCGGTTCTCAGCAAGCGTATGAACGCAAGAGAAAAAGCGCTAGAGCAGCTTAAAGAAGCCCTCGTCTTAACCAACAGCACAGGGATGGTTGGAATTTTCTTATGTGACGGTGCCGACATTTGTGATCTATTGCAAGAGCTTGTTGATGGTAAAAATCTAAGCGAACTTGAACTGCATCGAGCGCGTCAGTTGTTACGCGAAATGACCAGCAAAGAACGTAATCGTTCGGTTCATTTCGATGAAACTTTTGTCGAGAAATTACTAAACTTACCAGATGTACCTGAACTGATTCGTACCAGCCCGCTAACCCAACGTGAGTGGCAGGTACTGGGACTGATCTACACCGGTTACAGTAATGAACAAATAGCCTCTGAACTTGATGTTGCATCAACGACGATTAAGACCCATATTAGAAATCTTTACCAAAAACTGAATATCGCCAATCGCCAGCAGGCTATCGAAACAGCGGAAAACTTACTCAAACTCATGGGCTTCTAACCAAACAGAGCTCATCACAGGTTAAGGATGACCTATGATTGAATGGAGCAGTAACCGAATTTGGTATCAGGACATGCCGTTCAAAGTGAACGGCATTCCTGTCGGTGCCCGCATGACTGTTATCCGGCTCGATAACAACAAATTACTGATCCACTCGCCTATCCAGCTGACAACGCAACTACAGCTTGAACTCACCAAGCTTGGACAAATACACGCTGTTGTTACCCCGAATATGAACCACCATCTGTTCCTGTCCGAGTGGTGGCTTGCATATCCGGAAGCGTATTTTTTTTGCGCCGCCAGGGCTTCAAAACAAACGTACCGATCTCGCTTTTGATGATGCCCTAAGTGCACAGACATCTTCATTATGGCGTCACCAGCTCTATCAGACACTGCTTCGCGGCAGCGATAGAATGGAAGAGGTTATCTTCTGCGACCCAACATCAAAAACCCTTATCGTTGGTGATACTCTTGCCTGGCTAAACCCCTCCGCCAATATACTCACCATCGGTCTGGCATTGTTGAATGGCTGCTACCACAACCCCGCAATGCCTTTGTACTGGCGACTGACGTTTAATGATAAGACTCGACTTCGACAGTCGTTGCAGGAAATCCTGACTTGGCCATTCGATCGGATCATCCTCTCACACGGCCAACTCATCACTGAAAATGGCAAATCGCGCTTTTATGATGCCTTCAAGTGGGCACTTTAATAGGTACTTTTGACAGGCACTTTCCATAGACACTTGTGATACCCACCTCACGGGAAATATTCCTCACCTCTTTGCTCTAAATCAATTTACCTGCAATATGATGAACACCAATTATATTTGTATGACATATTTCACGTTTTTTATATGCTTCAGAGAGTATATTCATAGCGTAAGAAATGTGAGGGCGCAAACATGAAAGCATCTAAGCTTTATTTCAGAGATCTGCTCGGATTGACTCTGGTAGTTTCAGCCATTCTGGTTATGTTAGGTGGTATTTTTGGTGTTCTGGCAGTACTTAACTACTTCTCCCATGAAGAAGCACTGGCCAGTACATATATCCATGAATCACTGCCACTGTTTATTTTCTTAATTCCCTCCTACTTGCTCGGCAAATACATCAACCGTCCAACGTGGGTATCAGAGGTTGAAAAATATCAGCTAGAAATGGCCAAAAAAAAGCCAGTCATTAAGCCAGCTACAGCCACTCCCCTTGGAGTGGCTGTTTTCTCTAAGAACACCAATTATCCTTCTTTCGCCTCCCAGAGCGAGAGCAATTCGAAGCCTCATCACATACAGCATACTCATCTTACTCTTCTGGAATTTTTGATGAATGCGACCTATTCTTCTCAATCTTGGTACAACAGTGACCTCACCCCATCTTTTGCCAAAGATGCTAGAGTGTTATGGTATTTCGAGTCATCATTAATGGAGTAACTTAATGGAGATTCAGAAAGATAGCCTGAGACCTATCGTACTGATCCGTGGTTTGCTCCGCGAACAGATCGAAGCCTTCTATCAACAACGAGCTCTTTGAGAACTTACTCAATTACATGAACATAATATGAACTAGCCCCTCACATCCTATTCAGTCACCCCGCGGCATACTTCACTCAATGATTAAGCAGTTAAACCTTTGAGAGGAAAGTATGAATCCTATTAGTATTGTTGTTATTACCCTAAATGAAGAAAAACGTATCGGCCGCCTGCTAGAAGATCTGAGCAAGCAAAGTCATCAAAACTTTGAGGTCATCGTGGTTGACTCCAACAGTGATGACAACACCTGTGAGGTTGCACAAGGGTTTGAAAAAGCGTTGCCTGCCTTGTCAGTCCATAAAATGGAAGGAAGAGGAACTAGCCTTGGACGCAATACCGGTGCCAAGCTCGCCTCTCACGAACGTATCTTGTTCCTCGATGCCGATGTACGCTTAGAGCCGACATTCCTGACCAATGCACTCCACCAGCTTGAAAAGCGCAAGTTAGAAGTTGCCGGTGTTTACATGAGTGCAGAAGAGTTATCAGTTGACTACCGCCTTGGCTACGGTCTATTCAATGCTGGCTTATATCTCACGTCATTCTTTTTCCCGACATCGGTCGGTGCCTGTCTGTTTTCAACCAAACGAGCACATGAAGAAATCAACGGTTTTGATGAAAGCATTGTGCTTTGCGAAGACTGTGACTACGTGCGCAGAGCCTCGGAAACCTGGCGCTATCGAATGATCCCAGTCAGCTTCTGGTTTGATCCTCGCCGACTAGAGCAAGATGGCTTTTTCAAGATGGGACTCACCTACCTGAAAGCGAATGTACGCCGTTTTTTTTTTCGGAGAAATGCGCAACAATGAAATGACTTATGAATTTGGCCACTACAAGGACGCAGAGAGCAAATGCTAAACGCCAGCTGGTGGTGGTTCTTTGGCGGTAGCTTTCTCGATGCACTGATAGGGCCCAACCTCTTTTTTTTCCAGGAGAACCCTTCTTGCTTGCAGCTGGCTACCTGCTTAGCAGCGGTCCGATCTACGGTGTCGTTTCTGTGCTCATCGGCGGCTTCATAGGCGATCAGCTCAGTTACTTCATTGGCCGTCGGTACGGCGTAAACGGGCGACGCTGGCTCGGCCAGCGTATTCCCAAAAGCCGACGCGCCATTGCCCGATCAAGGCTAGTGCTAAGAAAGCGCGGCCCCTTGGTGGTGGCTATCGCCCGATTACTGGGGCCAGTTGCCTGGATAATGCCCTTTCTCGCAGGCAGCTATGCATTACCCTGGATTACTTTTACCACGTTCTCGTTAATTGGCCTCTTCATCGGTGTCGGACAATTTGTTCTGGCTGGTTTTTTTTGCTGGCGCAGGGTATTGAGTTACTACCGGACATGGCTACTGTAATCCTCTTCATAAAAGAGCACAGCCTATTCGTTACGGCTTTAAGTATTGCATCTATGATCAGCTTAGTGCTTTACCGAAGCAAAAGTTGGAAGAAGTGGTTGAACATCTGTGTTTGCTGGCTCGTCGTTATGGTTGGGGCTAATTATTATCATTTTTTTTCATCAGTGATGCCTATGCATTTGAAACAAAAGAAATAAGCGATACCAAGCAATCACTGCACAAACTTAACTATACCGTCTATCCCGGCTTGGCTCCTGTCTATCAGGCACAGCCTATCAACATCATTGTGATGGATAGTACGCCGCAACAGCTCATGAACGAACTAGGTTGGATTGAGAATAAGACATTCTCGCGAGATGACGTAACGTTTAGCCGTTACTTAAGTTTACTGTCTAAAGAGCTTCCTCCGATATCAGACCTTTACTGGGATCGTCAGCCGCAATGGTACGCTTACCAGCTTGCAGGTGATCTGGTTAACAGGAAACACATTCGCTGGTGGTATGCCGGAAAGGATGCGCAATCAGAAAAGGAAATATGGGTTGGCTCTGTGAGTTATGACAACGCACTAAAGCTTGCGCACTATAAGGGGATTATTACCATCTTGCATGCTATCGACCGTGATATCGATGTAGAAAGGGATAAGCTTGCAAAGAATGCAGCAGAATCTGGATGGACGGTCCAATACCAACAGCTTGGTAAACCCGTCGCCTATTCAAAAAGCCGCCACTATTTCAGTGACGGCCAGATCGCCATACTCTCAAAGAAAAGGAGCATAAACAAAATATGACTCGCCGCTAACACATGAGCTGGCGGCGATGCTCGCTAATATTAACGTGGGCGAGCAAATACTTGTGTCCAGTAAATACCATATTGTGCACTTGAGTTAGTCACAGAGGATGCCCCCATCTGAGTAAAGTTCGCACCCATGATATTTTTACAGTGACCGGCGCTCTTAAGCCAGCCATCCATTACCGTGGCAATATCTTTCTGGCCCGCGGCAATGTTCTCGCCTACCGAGCTCCAGCTATAACCCTGATCAGATACACGATCGCTTGGCTGATCGCCATTCAGACCAGTGTGGCTGAAGAAGTTATAGTTCGCCATGTTGCTTGAGTGAACAAACGCAGCCTGTTCTAGGTTGTAATCCCACGTTAGTGCAGGCACTGCTGGCATCATCTGACCGCCACAATCACGAGCCTGAGCACGTGCAGCATTCACTGCTGCCAGCATTTGATCTGCAAAGTCACCACTCTGCGGGTCGCCGTTGCTACCATTATTTCCGGAATTACCATCGTTGTTTCCAGAAGTACCACCATTATCAGAGCTACCGTTACCGTCACCTGAAATTACCGTTCCGTTTCCAGAGTTTGAGCCACTGTCAGAAACAGCACCGTCATCAGAGCCACCGCCTGAACCACAACCTGTAACTAATAGCGTTGAAAGAATTAATAGTGATAATGTTCGCATGGGTACATCCAGTATATGTATAATTGAATTTATGATTCCCAAATAGACTTATATCGTATCCAAACAGCAGAAAAGTATATTAAGAAAACAAAGATTTTTTTTCTAAGCCAATTCCTGATTAGCCTTAACGTGGGAAACAATATACTGACTCAAGGCTGAACAGTTCAATATGCAACGGTTGTTTTTTTTACACATCCTGACACACTTATGACAAACCCTACAAAACAAAAACACCGTACAAATCCAAACAAACCCCTTAAAATACAACTATATGAGCACAACATATAAAACACCCGATGATTGCATGCTTTTTAATACAATTGCATCCAGATAATTTGGGTTATTTAATCTCCTAATGAAAAAACACATCTAAAAGGTTTAACATCCAATCGAGAATGAAATTAAATCGAGATAAAACCAACCACAATAAAATACCATTA
>LLEN01000197.1_pt1 | contig 11712 bp, 13 predicted proteins | sample 595881 | NCBI WGS metagenome assembly LLEN01 (sample SAMN02919314, study PRJNA255460) | bioreactor metagenome | biome: chemostat; feature: culture 2012_10.3; material: sediment; isolation source: day86 10degC chemostat 2012 inoculated with Wadden Sea sediment taken from... | place: Germany: Bremen ...
TCGACGTGCTCCTCTCGAGCCAGAGGTATCCACCCTGTCGTTTTATCCGACGGTGAAGATAGGTTTAGCTCAACGGAAATAGCAGCTTCATCCTCCTCACCCGAGGCTCTGATAACTGCCCAAAATCAAACGGTGCTGCGTTCTCATCTGCCGACTGTTGACAACTTTCTGCTGAAAGTTGCTCATCTTGTTTCTGATGAACTTGTTCCTTTTCAGAACCTGAGTCACCACCGGATACAACCGTATCGGTAGCCTGCTCTAAGTCCTGCTGCAAGCCCCCTCCTACATCAATCAGGGGCTGCTGCTCTTGTACAGGCTCAACATCTGTCGTATCAATCTCTTCTGACTCAACCTCTTCCGGTTCAATCAGTAGGTCAAAAAAAAGTAATCATCCAGTGCCTGTTCACTGGAAAGACGATGCTTATCGTTCATCTTGATCCAGTCGCTCCAGATAATTTAAAAGGGTCTTATAAGCAAAAACACCCCGACAGTTTCGAGCATACAGCGATGGCGGCATATGCTTGATACTGGCATCGCGAAACTTGGTATCAATTGGTACCGCCGATGCCCAAATTTGTTCAGGGAATCTGACTTTCAATTCTTGCAAAGTTTGCAGCGATGCCCGGGTCCGCTTGTCATACATTGTAGGAACAATGGTTACCCGAAAACCCGATGTCCGTGATTTTTGCATGATCTGAAGAGTACGCATCATGCGCTCAAGGCCCTTCATTGCCAAAAATTCGGTTTGCACCGGGATCAAAATTCTGTCACTTGCCGCCAGGGCATTGACCATCATCACACCAAGGATCGGCGGACAGTCAATCAAGACATAATCATAATCATCAACCAGGCTGTTCAAAGCCTTTTTCAGGACCAACCCCATCCCGCCGCGGTTGCCCATTACCCGATCAAGCGTCGCCAACGACATATGAGCCGGGATAATATCGATATTCTTGAATTGAGTATTCAAGACAATAGAGCGAACCGAATTTCGAGTAATATCTGTAAGCTGAAACAGATCGAACAAGCTGGCCGGCACTTCATCCGCATCAAAGTTGAGGTAGGTCGTCAACGACGAGTGAGGATCGGTATCGACCAACAACACTCGCCTATTACGCTCACTCAACAACCCGGCAAGACTTACCGTGGTTGTGGTTTTCCCTACCCCGCCTTTTTGATTGGCGATACTCCAGACGATCAAAGCGAACTCCCTACGACAGTCCGATCTCAACCAGGATGCGCTCGGCAATCCGATCTAACGGTAAATCTTCACTGGAGATACCAGCTTTTGCCACAGCTTGCGGCATGCCATACACAACGCAGCTTTCCTCGTCCTGTGCCCAAATAGTCGAGCCGCTGGATTTAAGCATACGCGCGCCTTCTCTGCCATCGGCCCCCATTCCGGTCAGAACCATTGACAGCACCTTATCGTGATAAATTTTCGCTGCCGAGCCAAAGGTCACATCAACACAAGGCTTATAGTTCATCCGTTCGCCGCCATCGATAATACGAATACGTGACGAGCCGGGGCGACCATCCAGCATCATCTGCTGGCCACCTGGAGCCAAGTAGGCCATTCCAGGCTTGAGGGTGTCTCCATCTTCTGCTTCCTTTACCCCAATCTTGCACAGATTATTCAGGCGAGCTGCAAAAGCAGCGGTAAACGTCGCAGGCATGTGCTGAATTAACACAATCGGGTAAGGAAAATTAGCCGGTAACTTGGTCAAAATTTTCTGCAGAGCGACCGGGCCTCCCGTCGAGGTACCAATCGCCATTAACTGGTATTTTTTTTCCCCGATGGTTTGAATCGAGTCATTGGCTTGGCTGGGGCGACAGAACGCGAAGCAGAACGAGTTGCTGTCGCTGTGCTAGCTGTTGTTGCAGTCGTTCTACCAAGCACTGGTTTGTTCAGATCTCGGCCAGAAGCCGGAGCTGCAGCCGGACGTACCGAGCGACGCATGAACACACGTTTACGTGCCAGCTCACCCACCCGCTTCTGTAGCAAACTGACCGCTTCATCGCGGTTACGCGCGATGTCTTCAAATTTCTTCGGCAAAAAGTCCAACGCACCGGCATCTAAAGCATCCAGTGTTGCCTTCGCACCTTCGTGAGTCAGTGAGGAGAACATCAGGATCGGAGTCGGTGCGCTTTTCATTATTTCACGCACGGCAGTAATACCGTCCATCACCGGCATTTCAATATCCATGGTGATAACATCTGGCTGAAGCTTGTTAGTCAGTTCAACCGCTTCTTTGCCATTAACGGCACTGCCAACCACCTCAAGTCGAGGATCGGAATTGATTATTTCACTGACACGGCGGCGGAAAAAGCTTGAATCATCCACCACCAATACTTTTACTGCCATGTTGTCTTTATCCCGTATATATGAATTACCCAGCCTATATAACAAACTGAACAATTATCTGGCTCTTGCCAACCTTTCTGGCAAGCAGAACCAAATAATAATTTAATTCGCTACTTAGGGCTTAGCGCCCCTAACTTTTTAACGCTCTGGCTTTTAGTGAACAGCCTAGCCCTTAACGGCCAGCATAATGTTTTAGCAGATTAGGAACATCGAGGATCAGGGCAATATGACCATCACTGGTAATTGTTGCACCCGCCATTCCCGGCGTACCCTGAAGCAATTCATCAAGCGGCTTGATCACGACTTCTTCCTGACCAATCAGCGTATCAACAACAAAACCAATCCGTTGATTACCAATCTGCACAATAACCACATGGCCATGATCTCGTTCTCGCTGCGGAAGACCGACAGCTGACAGCCAGTCCTGCAAGTAAAACAACGGGATCGCTTTGTCACGAACAATAATCGTCAACTGACCATCGACACTGTTGGTTTTACGCAAGTCGAGATGGAAAATCTCATTCACACTGGCCAACGGCAAGGCAAACGGCTGCTCTGCCACACCGACCATCAAGGTAGGCAAGATAGCAAGCGTCAACGGTACCTTGATATCAATGCGGGTACCTTTTCCCAGAGAAGAATCAATACTGATTGAACCATTGAGTTGGCTGATCCCAGTCTTCACCACATCCATACCAACACCACGACCTGAGATATCGGAAATCTCTTTCTTGGTCGAGAAACCAGGGGCAAAAATCAGGTTATAACATTCTGAATCGGTTAAGCGTGACGCCGCATCGGCATCCATCACACCGCGGTCAACAGCAATATTACGCAGTCTGTCCGGATCCATACCGCCACCGTCATCTTCGATGGTCAACAGAATATGGTCGCCTTCCTGTGATGCTGACAGCAGCACAGTACCAAGACGTGGTTTTCCTGCTTTCTCACGGATATCAGGCATTTCGATACCGTGGTCAACCGAGTTCCGCACCAAGTGAACCAGTGGATCGGCCAACGCCTCTACCAGGTTCTTATCAAGATCCGTCTCTTCACCACGCATTTCCAGCACGATTTCTTTTTTTTAAGGCTACGCGCCAAATCACGAACAACCCGAGGGAAGCGACCAAATACCTTTTTGATTGGCTGCATACGGGTTTTCATCACCGCACCCTGCAAATCGGCTGTGACTACATCCAGGTTGGAAACGGCCTTTGACATTTCTTCGTCATTGGTATTGAGACCCAAGCTAACCAGACGGTTACGTACCAATACCAACTCACCCACCATGTTCATAATGGTATCTAAAGTAGAAGTATCAACACGAACTGTTGCCTCCGCTGCCGGCTTACTCTTCTCTTTGGTCGCCACTGCCTTTGACTTTTTCTCGACCACAGGCTGAGGTGCCGGAGCACTGGCAACAGGTGCAGGTGCAACAGGCGCAGAAGGAACAACAGCCTTAACTGGCGGTGCAACAGGAGTCGCTGGCGCCACGGGGCTTGCCGCAGCAGGCGTATCCGCCAACATATCAGCAACGGGACGAGTAGCCATTTCCAGCTCTTCGTCTGTTGGGCCTTTGCCAGAACCATGCAACTCATCAAGCAAACGCTCAAACTCGTCGTCTGTCATCAAGTCACCATCACCGGAGCTGGCTCCTGTGTCGCTAGGCACTGTCGATGTCGATACCGGAGTTACCGGTGCTGCTGGCGCTGCGGCGTTCACATCGTCATTGCCACCAGGACCTCTACCTGCACCATGTAAATCATCTAACAAACGCTCGAATTCATCATCTGTGATGTCACCGGTTTCAGATTGGATCTGATTGGCAATACCCGCGCTCCCCACCTGGGTAGCAGGTGTTGAAGCAGGGGTAGGGGCTGGCTGTGCAGCGGCCGCAGAAGGGCTGCCTCCTGCTCCATGAAGCTCATCAAGTAGACGATCAAATTCATCCTGAGTCATGTCGTCAACAGTACTACCCGCAATCGCCGCTGACGAAGCAGCCGGAACGACTGGCTGCGGAGCAGGAATCGGCTCGGGAGTCACAACGGGCTCAGGCTCTACTACTGCCTCAACAGGCTGCGCTGGAGCGAGCTCCTCTGCAGTCGGCGGCTGACTGTAACGATGAAGTGCATCAAGCAAGCTTTGCTCAGCGGGAACAACGGGTTCTCGCTCCTGCACCTGAGCAAACATTTCATTGATTGTATCCAGTGCCTCTAGGATCACATCCATAAGTTCGGACGTGACGCTTCGCTTGCCGGTTCTCAACAAGTCAAAGATATTCTCGGCCCCATGACAGGCATCTACCAGCTCAGTCAGAGAAAGGAAACCAGCGCCACCTTTAACGGTGTGAAAGCCACGGAAAATAGCATTGAGCAGCTCTGAATCGTCAGGGCTACGCTCAAGCTCTACCAGCTGCTCAGACAGCAACTCAAGAATTTCTCCTGCTTCTATTAAAAAGTCCTGCAGGATGTCTTCGTCTAAATCAAAGCTCATATATTTCCCCTAAAATCCAAGACTAGACAGCAAGCCATCAACATCATCTTGTGAAGACATGACATCCACACGCTCTTCACTGTTGACGATTGGCCCCTCAGGAGTAAGTACACAAACTTCTTTAAGGGTGTCTGATCTGTCTTCTTGTTCCATGCCGAAGGCTTTAAGGATTTCGACTAATTGATCTTCCACTTCGTGCACCAATTCGATGACACGGCGTATTATCTGTCCGGTGAGATCCTGAAAGTCTTGAGCCATTAAAATTTCTGTCAAATGACTACGAAGCGCATTGTTATCACTTTCAACCTGTACCAACAAGCTGTCAATTTCATGGCATAGTAACTTAAATTCATTAAGCGCAATTTGCCCACCCATTAGTCGCTTCCACTGCGGATGAACCTGACTCAAGGTTTCGTTTAGCCTATCGGCAAGCGGCTCGATACTATCGATAGCATCCATGGTTTTATTGGCAGCAGACTCCGTTTTATCAATCACATATGATAAACGGTCACGGGCATCAGGAATTTCGGTCTTCGCTAAATCATTAAGACGGGGATCAAGACGAAAATTTGCCAGTGAGTCATGCAATTGGCGGGTCAACTTACCCACCTCCGCATAAACAGGATCACGGCTGTCAGAGACAAGTCCCTGTACAAGTATGTTAGCTTCGTCCTGTTTCCCATCTTCAAGCAGGCTGACAAGCTGCTTAGCCTGATCGAGTGAAATCATTATGGTTATTACCCTTTTAGCGCCTGACGATAGTGATTACTGCATACGCTCGAAGATTTTGTCTAACTTCTCTTTCAACGTAGCTGCCGTGAATGGCTTAACGATATAACCGTTAACGCCGGCCTGCGCAGCTTCAATAATCTGCTCGCGCTTCGCTTCAGCAGTGATCATCAGTACCGGTAGGTGCTTGAGTTCATCATCTGCACGAATGTGCTTAAGCAAATCAATCCCCTGCATACCCGGCATGTTCCAATCGGTGACGACGAAATCAAACCCGCCTTTTTTTTCAGCATAGGTAGCGCAGTCAATCCATCATCCGCCTCCTGGGTATTGTTAAAACCTAGGTCACGTAATAAATTTTTAACGATACGGCGCATTGTCGAGAAATCATCAACAATGAGGATTTTCATGTTTTTATTCAAAGTTGCCTCCACTGAGGTCACAGTGTTTTGATCTAATATGTATTAAGCAGTCCAAACCTTGAGCTTGGAACGCAAACGTTGCATTGCCTGACTATGAATCTGGCAAATACGGGATTCACTCACCCCAATAACCGCACCAATCTCCTTGAGATTGAGCTCCTCATCGTAGTAGAGAGACAGGACCAACGCCTCTCTTTCAGGCAGTGTTTTTATTGCTTCAGCCAATGATTGACGAAAATTATCATTCACAACACCCTGAAATGGAATATTTTCTTCAAGTGCTTCTTCACTTGCAACAGCATCTTCCGATACACCCAGATCATCCATACCAATAAGACGTCCACAATTAACATCATTTAGCGCCTGATGGTACTGATCGAGTGTCATTTCGAGATGTTCGGCAATTTCCTGATCATTAGGGTCTCGCCCAAGCTCTCCTTCCAGGAAGGAGATGGCTTCCGTGATGCGTCGGTTATTTTTATATACCGAGCGCGGAACCCAATCACCACGGCGGATGTCGTCTAACATCGCACCCCGGATCCGAATCCCGGCAAAGGTCTCAAAGCTTGCACCTTTGCTAGGATCATAGTTTTGCTGTGCTTCCAGGAGGCCTATCATACCAGCCTGAATTAAATCTTCTAATAGGACATTGGGTGGTAGCCGCCCCATCAAGTGGTGAGCAATGCGCTTTACTAATGACGAATAACGCTCAATAAAGGCATGCGGACTTTCCTGATAGCGTCCGTATGTCAATGCTTTATTCACCAATAGAAGCCTCATTAGGTGCTTGCTTGACCAGTAACTTCTCGACAAAGAACTCGAGATGGCCACCAGCACTGCTAGGCACCGGCCAGGTCATGGCCTTCGTCGCCAGCGATGTTAATGCTAATGCTGCCGGGCTGCGCGGGAAGGCGTCAACCACAATTTTCTGACGCTTAACCGACTGACGGACCCTATCATCTAGCGGCACACAAGCGACCAACTCAAGGTTGGCGTTCAGGAACCGTTCGCTCACTCGGGTTAGCTTGGCAAACAACTCTCGTCCTTCACGGTAGCTGCGGACCATATTCGCCACAATCTTAAACCGCTGAACATCATATTCGCGACTCAGGATTTTAATCAATGCGTAAGCTCGGTGATAGACGTTGGTTCGTCACAGACAACAACCAATACATCCTGAGCGGCACGAGAAAAGCTCAGTACCATATCAGAAATACCAGCTGCCGTATCAACTAATAGGACATCAATATCATCTTCCAAGCTACTGAAAGCACGGATCAGCCCATATGCTGGGCCGCAGACAATTCAGCCATGTTCTGGGTGCCCGATGACGCCGGGATAATTTTCACCCCGTATGGACCCTCAACAATAATATCCTGAAGATCGCACTGACCAGCCAGAACATGTGACAGGTTACGGCCCGCGCGCAAACCCAACATGACGTCGACGTTGGCAAGTCCGAGATCGGCATCAAGTACCATCACACGCTTGCCCTGCTGGGCCATAGAAATAGCCATGCTCAGAGTCACGTTGGTCTTGCCCACCCCGCCCTTACCGCCAGTGACAGTAATGACTTTAGTGGATGATAATTTTGTCATACGGCGCAAACCGCTCGCTTGATCGTACATTGCGTTCTCAATCATAAAAGTCTGCCGCCTGATTATCTGAACTATCGCTACTCCAGAAATGAGATTGCTGGCTTAATTCTTGTTCTAGTAATTCGTTTGCACGTGCGACCAAGTAATCACCAGTCGCCACTTTAATATCTTCTGGTACCCGCTGGCCATCGGCTAAGTAAGATATCGGTAGTGCACTTTGAATCGATACACAAATCACCTCCCCCAAGCTAAGAGACTCGTCCAGCTTAGTCAGGACACAGCCTGACAATGGGATCCGGCGGAAGTGCTCAATGGTCTCATGGAGTACACGACGCTGTGCCGTTGAAGGCAGAACCAGAAAACTGCGAATTTGTGAGCCACTGTTCTGCATCAGGGTATCGAGCTGTTCAGACAGCCTGATATCACGCTGTCCCATACCTGCGGTATCTAGCAGAACCAGGCGTCGGTGCCGTAACTGATGAAGTATATCGGCAAGCTCCTCAGCATCTTTAGCAACTCTTACCGGACAGCCCATAATTCGACCATACGTCGCTAACTGTTCATGGGCGCCGATACGGTAAGTATCTGTTGTTACTAAGGCTATTTGGTCCGGACCAAAATCCATTGCGGCGCGTGCTGCCAACTTAGCGATCGTGGTGGTTTTCCCCACGCCTGTCGGCCCCAGCAACGCGACAACCCCACCGGTTTCGAGAATACAGTCATCGGTGGTAATAATCTGATCAGACAGTAAATCTAACAAAGCAGGCCACGCTTCATTCGCCGGCACGTCTTCAGGAATATAGCAAGCAAGCTGATCGGATAATTCAGGCGATAGCCCCATCTTTTCCAACCGCTTAATCATCATCGCCCGCATTGGCTCGCGACGTTCAACCTCTTGCCACATCAGGCCGGAAAGCTGATGTTCAAGCAAACGTCGAATCGAAGCCATTTCGCTTCGCATCGAATCCATCTCATCACCAGAATGGCTGGCTTTCGGATCGTAACGGCTCGGATCAAGACGATTGCCACCGCGTGATAATTCTTGCTTCTGCTCTTTGCCCGGTGTTTGCGGCCTGCGGTAGTCACCAATATCCAAAGCATGCTTAGGCTGGCGCTGCGAAGGCATCGAGCGTGAGGAGCCATTTTGCCCGCTCTGCTGACGGCGCTCGGGACGTTGTTCCTGACCAAAGGTCTGGCGGCGGCCTGCCCCGTAGCTTGCATCCTGTTGCGGATAGCTACTGTTTTGTGGTGCACGATTTTGTGCCGTGCGGCGCTCAGGCGGCATTGACCGAGGGCGCGTTGCTCGTTCAGGCTCACCGTATTCACGTTCAGAACTACTTCCATGGTGCTTAGACTGACGTTTTAGCAATGCCGACAATGAGTCCACCTCTGTTTCCGCAGGCTCATCTTGCTTGCTGTCACCCGTGTAGTTCTGCAGTACGTTGCAAAACGGCTTACCGCTGATTGCTTCAATTGTACTTTGTCATCGACCAGCTTAGCTTCGCCTGACCGAGCCGTTCCGCCAAGGCCTCGCGTGTTTCCTGTGATCCTTGGTAGGTTCATTGGCAACATCAGTATCAACGGCAGCAACAATCTCGACTCCGCCTGTCACTTTTTTTATTGGACATGATAACCGCATCAGCACCGAGCTCTTCTTTCACTTGGCTCAGAGCGGTTCGCATGTCCTTGGCAAAAAAAATCGCTTAATTTTCAATCTTGTCTTCCCGTTTAATCACGCTATTGCTTACGGCATCTGTCACGCCAAGCCAGCCATTAGGTGCTTTACCCATATCCGCTTTAGTTACCCACTGCATTGACAATGCGTATCTGTTTCTCGTCAGGGACTTCCTGGTAGGAAAGTACCCGCAGCGATGGAATAGTATTTTTGACAAACTTAGCGAGCGTTGACCGTAATACACCGGAAGTCAGTAATACGGCAGGCTCCCCTTTCAGCTCTTGTTGCTGAGTGGCCTCGGTCAGTGAGCGCTGTAGACGCTCTGCCAGCCCTGGCTCTATGCCGGAAGATTCACCTCCGGCAGACTGCATTGTTTTATGCAATATTTGTTCCAATTCTGGGACTAGGGTAATCACTGGCAATTCAGGCTCTATACCATTGATTTCTTGACAAATTAAGCGTTTCAAGCCAATTCGTACCGCGGCAGTCAAAATGTCAGGATCTTGACTCTTAGAAGAGTACTCGGAAAGAGTCTGCACTATCGTGCGTACATCCCTGATAGGGATCCCTTCGTGCAGCAAATTCTGTAGCACTTTGACCACAACACCTAACGACAACTGTTCAGGAACAAAGCCCTCCACGAGCTTCGGCGTGGTCTGGCTCAGCATTTCAAGTAAGTTCTGAACTTCTTCGTGACCGAGTAATTGAGAGGCGCTGTTCGTCAGGATTTGGCTCAGGTGAGTCGCCAGCACGGTCGCAGAATCAACCACGGTATATCCCAGAGCCTGCGCATGTTCGCGCTGTGCCTCCATTATCCAGACCGCCTCGAGGCCAAAGGCCGGATCAGTCGTGGCCTCACCGTCAATGGTACCGAATACTTGGCCTGGGTTAATGGCCAGCTCCATATTCGGGTGAATATTGGCCTCACCACAAGCAACGCCCATCAGGCTGAGGCGGTATGTATTGGGCGGTAATTCCAAGTTATCACGAATATGAACTGGCGGGATCAGAAAGCCAAAATCTTGAGATAGCTTTTTGCGCACCCCTTTTACCCGTTCAAGCAATTCCCCGCCTTGTTCTTTATCCACCATAGGAATAAGACGATAACCCACTTCTAACCCAATAACGTCGACAGGCTGCACATCATCCCAAGATAATTCTTTCTGGCTTGGCTGTACGGCCAATTCGGTCGATGGCGCTTCTGCTTCTGCAACCGCAGCGGCTTTTTCTTTTTTTTGATCCGCCAGTAAGCAAATCCACCAATAGAAGCCGCCAACAACAGGAACGGAACATGCGGCATACCCGGTACAATTCCCATCACAAACAAAATGACACCGGTAATAATCAATGCCTGAGGATTATTGAACAGCTGGAAGACAAGTTGTTGTCCCATATCCTCGTCAGTATTTTGACGAGTGACCATCATTGCCGCACCAATTGACAACAACAGCGACGGGATCTGGGCAACCAAACCATCACCAATGGTCAACAAGCTATAAATTTCAATCGCGCTGCCAAAGTCCAGACCATGCTGACCCATCCCGATCACCAGGCCGCCAATGATGTTGATAAACAGAATCAGGATACCGGCAATGGCATCCCCTTTTACAAATTTTGACGCACCGTCCATCGAACCATAAAAATCGGCTTCTTTGGTAACCTCAAAGCGGCGAGTTCTTGCCTGATCCTGATCAATCAGTCCGGCATTCAAATCCGCATCGATAGCCATCTGCTTACCAGGCAAAGCGTCTAGGGTAAAGCGGGCACTCACCTCGGAGATACGACCGGCACCTTTTGTCACAACCATAAAGTTGATAATCATCAAGATCAGGAAAACCACCAGACCAACTGCGTAATTACCACCGATTACCACAGAGCCAAATGCATCAATCACCTGGCCGGCCGCATCAGGGCCTTCATGCCCGTACAGCAGCACGACTCGCGTTGACGCAACATTCAGGGCTAGACGCAGCAAGGTGGCAATCAAAAGAACAGTAGGAAAAGCCGCAAAATCAAGCGGCCGCCGGGTATACACCGTAACCAGCAACACCACGAGTGCCAGAGCGATATTAAAAGAAAAGGCCATATCCAGCAGTAACGGAGGCATAGGCAGCACAATCATCGCCAAGGTTGCCAAAACCATGACCGGTGCGCCTATTGCTGGCATTGATTGCAGGCGTGATAAAGGTAATTTATCCGCAAAAGGTATCGAAAGCTTCATTCAATCTTATAGTTGTTGGTGTGGTACTGATACATAGTGAGAGCGGTCTATTTTATCGCTTTCGGCTCCAAACAGGAACCTCCAAAGCAATAATCATACCTTTTAGCTCGCCAATAAATTGACACGGCAATGTATCAATATGATCTTTCGAATTAATACTGTAAGTCCGGTGGAATATTCGTTGCTTCCTTAGAAAGCTTCGGTCTCTC
>LLEN01000198.1_pt1 | contig 11665 bp, 11 predicted proteins | sample 595881 | NCBI WGS metagenome assembly LLEN01 (sample SAMN02919314, study PRJNA255460) | bioreactor metagenome | biome: chemostat; feature: culture 2012_10.3; material: sediment; isolation source: day86 10degC chemostat 2012 inoculated with Wadden Sea sediment taken from... | place: Germany: Bremen ...
CCATGACGCACAATTTACAACCCACACAATTCTCTTCAACGATCTGAACTTGATCATTTTCTTGACGGCAGGCTCCTGTAGGGCAAACCTTTGCACACGGCGCATCCTCACATTGCCGGCATTGCATCGGCATCATTACTCCGTCCGAAACAACAACTTTTGTTCGTGAAAACAGAGGTAGTTTATTAATAACAGAATCTATTATGCCGCCTTTCCCACCATGAGCGACGGCACAGGCAAGCTCACAGCTATGACAGCCCAAGCATTTCTGTGCGTCCGCATAGATAATATTGTTCTCCAGTTCTTTCATAACACCGGCCTTATTAGTTTTTATAACTTCATACTTCAAAGCTATCGATAAACAGCTCTTCTCCCTGTAACAACTCAAGATCTTTACAGGCACAACATGTACATTTGAACTGGAAATTAAAAACCTCAAACTCATGTAAGCATGACTTACAACGAGCAACTGCAGCCAGATGATCTATTACCAGTTCAGCGCCTTCCGCAATTGTATTTTCTACAAACATTTCAAAACAAAACCGTAGAGCTTGTGGTTCTACCGCTTGGAGCTTTCCAACTTTAATCGTTACTTTTTTTTACTGCACAAACCTCATGTCGATTTGCTTCTGATAGCAAGATTTTGACTAACCCATCGGTAATTGAAGCTTCATGCATATCAAGTCCAAATAAAGTTGATAAGTTTAAATTCTGATTTTATATTTAATACTACTCGATACGGGGTGTCTGTCGGCTAGCTGACACTCAAACATCAACTAGGTCAGATTTAATAAGAACACAACGTTTTCGGTGCCTCGATTGTACTTACGAAGCAAGTAAGCCTGGTGTTAAAGATAAAATTGTTGAAATGGCAATGAATAGCTCTGGCGTAAGAGACACGGGACGTGTCTTGAAAGTCGCTTACAACACGGTTTTGCGTACTTAAAAAAAACGCTCGCCAAGGCAGGTAATCACAATACCTTTTGATATCGCTAATATTGAATTGATATGTGAAGTTGACGAACAATGGTCGTTTGTTAGCAATAAGAGAAACCAGCGCTGGCTTTGGTATGCTTGGGAGCCTAGATATAAACGTATCATAGCCCATGCTTTTGGGAAAAAAAAGATACAGATGCGTTTAATAACGCTACAACGTCTTCTATCGAAGTTTACCATTCCTTTTTATTGTACAGATGACTATCGCGTTTACTCTGCCAACTTACCGAAAGAAAAGCACATCATAGAGAAGCGATACACACAAAGGACAGAGCGAACCAATCTCACACTAAGAACTCGCCTTAAACGGCTAGTTCGAAAAACTATCCGTTTCTCCAGGTCAGAAGAAATGCACGATAAGGTTATCGGCACCTTCATTGAACGAGAGTTTTACAACTGATAACAGGTTGGAGCCATAACCCCCTTCTTTAGCTATGGTGGGACAGCGATGAACACCCAAGGGATCACCTTTGGCATCATTATAGCACTGTGGCGCTCACGCCTACACCGAATCGAAAAAAAAGTGGATAGCGTCTAATAAATATATAAAAGCCCTCAAATATCGAGGGCTTATGTTTATATCTTGGTGTATATTCTGATTGATCTTTTGCTTGAACTGGCTTTAGCCAAGCAAAGCAATACACGCGCCGCTTGCAGCAACCACAGGTGCCATAAAGCGAGTTGGAATAAAGCGCGCAAGTTGGTAACCCAAAGAAACAATGATGGTCGATGCTAATAGCATACCCGGCGCAAACTCCATTAATACCGCACCGCCAAGTTCAACACCGTGCGCCCAACCATGGAACAATACCAAGGTTACAGAAAGGCTAAGTAGAACTGTGTTTGCGACGTTAGTTTCTTTATTACGCATTTTCCACATGGTGGCTGCAACCACAAACAACGAGCCTAGAATCAAGGTTTCCATCCCAGTGATAGCACCACTTAACTCACCTAACAGCACACCCGCGAACATAAAACTAAGTACGGACGCCAACAACATAAATCCTTTTTTTTCACACTGTTTGCTTGGCGAGCAACAAAACCCATAGCCAGTAACATCACTAAGTGATCAAGGCCAAAGAAAGGGTGAACAAAACCTTCCATAAATGAATTATGCAAACCATGAACACCAACGTGTGCCGATGCCAATGGCGACGCGATCAATAACGCTGCTGAAATACAGCCTAAATGTGTTTTTTTTCATCTTAAATACTCACTCATAAATACGGGTAAAATAGAAACAGCAATACTTAACCAATTCCATATATTAGATTCTCCAACTACTCACAAATAGACATGAGCAAGGATTGACTCATTAGTCCGAATCTACCCTATTTAATTACAACTTACTGTCAGCAAGCCGACAGTCCCCACCTCCAATTTAAATTAGATTAAATACACATTGTTATATTGACTCTCAAAGACATATGAAAGAGGAATAATATGCTTGAACATTCCATTCTGGCTTGGGGAGGGGCAGGACTTCTACTCATAGGTGAAATATTGGCATTGCGTAATGTCAATAATCTCAAAAGAGTACTCTTGTTCTCAACCATAGCTGAAATAGGCTATATCGGACTTGGTATCGGACTTGGAAGCTTTGCCGCTGAAACTGGAGCCTTTTTACATATCGGACTTCAATCAGTAATGCGGCTATTGGTCTTTATTTCCGCTTGTGTTCTGATTAAGAATGCAGGTTCATCAAGCCTGAATAAACTGTCGGGAAGTGGCCAAAGAATGCCATTTATCGCTACGATATTTGGTTTTGGATTGTTCTCTGTAATGGGACTATCCCCATTTAAAGGGTCATTCAGTAAGTTTCTTATTATTTATGGTGCCGTTGAACAAGAGCAATGGTTACTGGCACTAGTTTGTACGCTGGCCAGCATCATTGCCGCGGTTATTACTTACATGTGATTCAGCGAGTTTGTCTCGAAAAGTCAACTAACTGCAATAACAACTTAAAAACCAATGTTGGTTCTTTCAGCTGGTCACCAACCACATTTCTCATACTTTTTCTCACATTGCTAACCATACTTCTTAGTATAGAGCCAGAGCCGTTTGTTCATATTGCCCAGTCTTTTGCAACACAATCTTCCATAGTAACGTTACCAGAATTTGAAACACCTTGGGCACCGATAGTTCTCGTCCCTTACCTAAGTGCTTTTGTTTTATGTCTGATCGGCTACTTTTCTCCCAAATCCCGAGATTTGTTAGCAGTGATTGTAGCAACCATTACCTTTGGCCTTGCGTGGAATATAAATGACCTAGACAGCCTTTCATATTTATTTACCCTTATTTTTGCACTCATATCCTTATTGGTTATTATCTATTCCGTGTGTTATATGAAAGGTAACACACATACAAACCGTTACTACTTCTTTCTTTTCTTAATGACGGGCTCTTTGCTTGGCGTTAGCACAGCATCCGATTTTGGCAATTTTTATCTATTTTGGGAGTTGATGACCTGGAGTTCGTACTTCCTCGTTATACATGAACAAACAACTGACGCATTAAAGGCTGGTAAGAAGTATTTCTTAATGTGTGTATCAGGCGCCTACATCATGCATTTTGGTATTTTGCTATTGCATGAGAATCTCGGCAGCTTCGATATGACAGTGATTGCGGCTGGAGTTAACCAGCTTTCGGAACCCATTGCGTTAACTGCGTTAGCTGCATTTATTACCGGCCTAGGGGTAAAGGCTGGTTTATTTCCACTTCACAGTTGGCTACCTGACGCCCACCCCGTGGCGCCATCGTCAATTTCGGCACCTATGTCGGCGATTTTGACTAAAGCAGGGATCTATGGTTTGACCAAGGTGCTGTTCGTCATCTTCGGTACGGGCACACTAATGAGCTATGGCAAGGTTGGGGACTTCTCATTAGCCGGTTTTACTTTGAGCGTTCTCGGTGGATTAACCTTCATATATGGCGAAGTCAAAGCACTAAGAGAGTCCAACCTAAAGCGCTTACTGGCATTTTCCACCTTAGCTCAAGTTGGTGAAATCGTTGCTGTATTAGGTATTGGCAGTTACCTCAGTACCGCGGGTGCCATGATGCATGTCATGAACCATGCTGTTTTCAAAAGCTTGCTATTTCTCGCCGCTGGTGCCGTTATTTTCCGCATGAGAAGTAAGCGCTTAGAAGATCTTAAAGGTGTTGGCCGCAAGATGCCATTTACTTGTGGCTGTTTTGCTATCGGTATTCTGGCGATCATGGGATTACCCCCTTTCAGTGGCTTTTTTTTAGTAAATTTCTCATGGTATACGCCGCTGTAGAAGCGGGCAAATTGCTGTTGCCTATATTGATATTACTAGGCAGTGTCATTGGCGCTATATATTACATTCGAATCATTCGGGTTCTATTTTTTTTGAGCAATACCAGGGAGCTGAAATATCAGAAGCACCTTGGTCAATGCGCCTGCCTTTGGCCGTGTTAGCATTTCTCGTGTTGCTAGGTGGATTAGTGCCTGAGCTGAGCCTATCACTTTCGCGCCCAGTTGCTGACCTTATCGCGAGTCGAGGCGAACTAGCGATTATCGCTATTCCCAACTTAACTCTGGACTGGTCGATCAGTGCATTTGTCGCCTGTAGTGGTGCCGTATTGGTATACTTTGTGGGTAAGCGATGCCCTACTAGAGCCGGTATTACTTCAGTCATAGTGATGGCAATAGCTTTATCGGCCGTTTTGTTTGAAGCGAATCGCTATGATCTGCTGTCATTCTGGTTTGCCATTCTTGTTGCGGCAGTTGGCGTACTAAATCTACTGTACTCTATCGGCTATATGAAGCATGGCCATGCGCAAAACCGATTCTTCTTTTTCTTTGTCTTCATGATTGGTGGTTTGCTAGGGGTTACTGCAAGCAAAGATATGTTCAATTTCTTTGCTTTCTGGGAAATCATGAGTAGTTGGACACTATATTTTGTCATTATTCATGAAGAAACCCAGGACTCACTGGCTGAAGGGTTTAAATACTTCATCTTTAACTTCATCGGGGCCAGTTGCATGTTTCTCGGAATCGTAATGTTGACCGCGAAAACGGGCTCTTTCGATTTTGACCAAATCAGCCAAGCCGCACTGACTATGCCTCTGCCATGGTTAGCCACAGCACTCATTTTAATCATTGCAGGCTTGATCATGAAAGCCGCACAGCTTCCGTTTCGAATCGATTTCCAGATGCATCCACCAACGGCTCCGACCCCTGTTAGTGGCTATATTTCTGCAGTTCTACTTAAAAGTGGTCCCTATGGCGTACTCAAGATATTTGCCGTGCTAGGTGGGATGACTGTTTTTGGAAAATTGGGAACCAGTGATGAGCTTTCTGGCTTAATGTATGCCGTTGCTGTCATTGCCGCTGTCACCCTCTTATATGCGGGTGCGATGGCGATGATCCAAACGGGCATTAAGCGCCTACTGATTTATAGCACAGTGAGTCAATTGGGGTATGTTTTACTTGGCATAGCACTGACTTCACCGCTTGGAGTTGCTGGGGGTCTGATGCATTTTGTTAATCACATGATGCTGAAAAATATTCTCTTTCTCGCTGCGGGCTGTATCTTGGCCCAAGTCCATGTTGAGAGCTTAAATAAGCTCGGTGGTCTGGGGCGTAAGATGCCATACACATTTGGCCTATTCCTGTTTGCAGGGTTGTCATTATCTGGTCTTCCACCACTTAATGGATTTGCATCTAAATGGCTTATCTATCAAGCGACTTTTCAATCTGGTCACTATCTGCTGGGCTTAAGCGCGCTGATGTCTAGTCTGTTTACTTTGGCCGCTGTGCTTAAATTTGCCCATGTCGCCTTCATGGGGCAGCCATCAGAGGCATGCAAAACGGTTAAAGAAGCGCCGCTAAGCATGTTACTACCCATGTTTATTCTGGCCGGTATGAGCTTGGCTGTCGGGGTTTTCCCCGGACTATTACTTGTACCAATCAGTGAGATCATGTCGGCGATGGAGTTAGGAAACCTGTCTGTCACTTGGTTTGGTGCCTTACCAAGTACTGGTTCGTGGCATCCGCTGTCATTGACCCTGATACTGCTTTTATTCAGTGCGCTGGGCTGGCTTTTTTTTACCGCAAGAGCAATCAACAACATGTTGATATTCATATCCACGGCTGCGGGGTAACGGATATAACGCCAGCTGAGAGCCATGTGAATGCTTCAAGTTTATATGAAGCCCCTGAAAAATTAATTCGCACTTTACTGCTTGATAAAAACGGCCGTAGGAAATAGCTATGTTTGAAATGATGAATACGCTAGAACTGAAGGCAATATTAGCCCCACTAATATTACTTCCTGCAACCTTTGGCGCCTTGATCTTTGGCTTACTGCTTAAGGGAGTTGACAGGATCTTGGTTGCTAGATTACAGCGTAGAATTGGTCCGCCACTGCTACAGCCTTTCTTCGATATTATTAAATTAATGCAGAAACAGTCGATGGTTCCTATTGGTGCGCCACGAAAACTATTTCTAGCCCTGCCATTGCTTGGAGCATGCAGTATGTTCCTTGCCATAGGGCTCGTACCCATACCAGGAGTGTACGAACCCAGCGCCCAATTTGGTGATTTGCTGGTATTGCTCTATTTATTAGCTATACCTGCAATTGTCCTAATGCTGGCTGGCTCAGCTTCGGGCTCAACATTTGGTGCGATAGGTTTCTCTCGGGAGATGTCTATTATGCTGGCTTACGAAGGTCCCTTGTTGTTGGTCTTAGTGAGTGTGGCAATTAAAACAGGCTTATCCCAGGGGCAATTCATCACCTTTTCGTTGATGGATATCGTGCAGTACCAACAACTTAATGGATCATTCCTCTTCGACCTTGGATGTGGCCAGCAGTACTAGCATATCTAAGCTTCATTCCAGCGAACTTGGGGATCCCTCCTTTTGATATACCGGAAGCCGAATCAGAAGTGCTGGAAGGACCTTTGTGCGAATACTCAGGGCCAGCACTGGCATTATTTAAAATCATGTCAACCATGAAACTATCGTTGTACTGGCTCTGGGCATCGCACTCTTTTGTCCCGGAACAAATACAGGAATGTGGGCTGCAGTAATTTTTGTATTCAAATGCTCACTTTTTTTTCTTACTGACCAAATCCTTGTTACGCGCTTCCGTTGGGCGGATGCGGATAGACCAAGCATTTCTATTTTACTTCAAATGGCCCGAGCTACTTGGCGTAGTTGGACTATTGCTCATTGTTTTACAAGGCTAAGAGGGATTGCTAATGAGTTTTATAACAAATGTATCCAAGCAGTCTCCATGGCTGTATCGAATCAATGCCGGTTCTTGCAATGGCTGTGATGTGGAACTGGCCACAACTGCGCTGATCCCACGCTACGACGTTGAACGTCTTGGATGCCAATATTGTGGTACGCCTAAACATGCCGATATCGTCTTGATCACGGGGCCATTGACCGCACGGGTAAAAGAAAAGGTATTGCAGGTCTACAAAGAGATCCCGGATCCAAAAGTAACTGTTGCAGTTGGAATTTGCCCGATCTCTGGCGGGGTATTCAGGGACAGCTACGCCATCGAAGGTCCAATCGATAAATACATAAATGTTGATGTCAATATTCCAGGTTGTCCGCCACGCCCTCAAGCCATTATTGAAGGCATTGCAATGGCAATTGAGATTTGGAAAGAACGCCTGTAGGAGAGTGATATGAAGATGATAAAAGTATTACTGAATAATTTGATTCAGGGACCATCGACAGACCCCTTTCCCTTCGGTGAAACCTTCACCCCTGAAGGCCTGAGGGCAAGAATCCATTTCGATGAAACGGCTTGTACAGGCTGCCGCATGTGTGAACACGTTTGTGCCGGCGGAGCGATTCGATGTGAAGACAGCGAAAAAGGTATGAAATTTACAGTGTGGCATAACAGCTGCACTTTTTGCGGACTCTGTGAGCATTACTGCATGCCCAAAGCCATTACTCTTACCGAAGATTGGCACCTGGCACACAAGCAAGAAGACAAATATAAGATGATAGAACAAGGAATTGTCGCATTAGTTTCTTGTGAATACTGTAGCAAAAAAAATGACCCCAAGCGGCCCCAAAATTACAGCAGTCGCATATCAAGGTACAAACAAAATGATCGAAAAGCTCGGAAAGATATGTCCAGATTGCCGTCGAAAACACTCTGCGAAATTGCTATCAAAAGGAACATCTCTATGATCGACAAAGTTAATCTATTAAAAGAAATGCTCGCTTGTAGCTTGCAGGGAATATATTCGTTGGATGTTCACGTCAATGATCAAGGTGTTTATAGTATATGGTGCAAGTTAGAGGATGCATGTGACATCCAGGCGACAGCCAGCACGGTAAAAAAAACTTAGGGGACGACTAAGTACTATCACGGCTTATCAATTAAAGAGCCCGCAGCCCTCAGTGAATCATGAAATTGCGTACCACTTCGACATTTATGGTGCAACCCTTACCGCAACGGTGCAGTTAATCGGTGATGATAATAAAATCATGTCGTTGACACCTATATTTCGTAATGCCGATTGGAATGAAAGAGAATTCATGGAGCTATACGATATCAAAGTCGTTGGGCATCCTAATCCTCGGCGGTTATTCATCGATGAGTCTATCGATTCAGCCGTGTTACAACGTTATATCCCATATTCTGCGATGGTGAATGCCGCCAGTACCAAAACATTGTGGGAAAACATTATGCGCAATCGAGGAGAAGATTAATGACCAGTTTTAAAGTGCCAGTCGGTCCGCTGCATGTTGCATTAGAAGAGCCCATGTATTTCAAGGTTGAGGTTGAAGGAGAAACCATCACAGGTCTAGAAATTACAGCAGGACACGTTCATCGTGGCTTAGAATATTTAGCGATGAAACGCAATTTCTTCCAGAATATTACGTTAACAGAAAGGTTATGCTCACTTTGCTCTAACAGCCATCCAACCACGTATTGCATGGCGCTTGAAGAGATTGCAGGAATTAAAGTCCCAGAACGCGGGCAATACCTGAGGGTTATTGCCGATGAGGTCAAACGGGTTGCATCGAACCTGTTTAACGTCGGGATAATGGCTCATATCATAGGTTTCGACTCTCTGTTTATGCACGTACTTGAAACACGTGAGATCATACAAGATGTGAAAGAGACCGTTTACGGCAACAGAATGGATTTGGGGGCAAACTGTATCGGAGGAGTGAAATATAACTTAGATGCAGCCAAAATTAAGTATTTACTGGCACAGATTGCGCGAATAAAGACACCGATTGAAGAAATTAAGTCCATCTACAATACGGATAAATTCATTGGTATGAGAACAAAGGGGGTCGGAGTTATCTCCAAAGCGTCAGCCTTAGACTTCGGTTTGGTCGGGCCAGTGGCCAGAGCCTCTGGCATTGTCAACGATGTAAGAAAAGACGCGCCTTATGCCGTATATGACAAACTAGATTTTGAAATCCAAAGCCGACAAGATGGTGATGTGTGGTCTCGGGCTATGGTACGGTTAGACGAAGTGCTGGTTGCGCTATCTTTGATAGAACAATGTCTTTACGCATTACCGGAAGGGCAAGTTTGCATGACAAGTTTGCCCATCATCCCTGCAGGTCAAGCCATTGCAAAAACTGAAGCCCCCAGAGGAGAACTCTTATATTATCTGAAAACGGATGGAAGTGATAAACCTGAACGTTTGAAATGGCGAGTCCCGAGCTACCCTAACTGGGATGCGCTTCATATAATGATGCAAGGTGGTAAGATTTCAGATGTTCCGTTGATCGTAAATAGTATCGACCTTGTATATCTTGTACTGAACGCTAGCCACTGGCATACCAAGCCACTTAAATAAATATAAAAATAATTAAATAGTCCACACAGCAGAGCAACGCCCGTACAACATCGCTCTGCTGCACTGATGATAGACTTTAGTAAGAGGTAAGTGTTCAAGGTGATCAACACTTCACAACAACACAACCGATTACGCTTTGTGAGAAGACGTTATTATGCAGTCAAAAATGAGAATATCTCAACTGAACATGATGGAACTGTTAAAAGATCCTAAATACGAGGGTTTTCTGGATGAGTTTCGGTGTAAACAATTTGCTAAAGGCCAACTAATCAGTGTACCTGGCTCAGACAATAATGATGTATTCATCGTGGTGTCTGGACGTACACGAGTCTATTTATCTTATGAAGGACGTGAATTTACCCTATGTTACCTTGAACCTGGTGACATCTTTAGCACGCATACAAGGGCATTTATAGAAGCGTCAAAAGAATCGGCTCTTATGCTAGTGAGCGCTAAAGAGTTTCGTAATAAGATCAACAAGTACCCTGAATTTAGTATGGTCATGACAAGGATTCTAGGCGATGTATTAGGCAGTACCTTAGATATAATCGATGGCTTGATATTCCATGATGCAAAACACCGATTAATTGGGTTTATTCTTTCCTGGGGACAGGAAACGGGAAAAATGTGCCCTGAAGGCTTAAAATTTGAATGTGATTTAAGCATGGAAGACATCGCTTTAATGATCGGAACCACCCGCCAAACAGCGTCTTCATTATTTAATAACCTGATCCGTAACGGATATTTAATAAGAGAAGGGAGAAATACCTTCGTTATAAGCCGATTAGCCGATTTGAAATCCTTATTGGAAATAAAAGACAACTAAGTGCTTGTTGTAAAAAAAATCATTTCAGTCCTACAACTGATCACCTTTAGCTGGCTCCTACTCGTTGTACCGTCAACACTGAGAGTCTATCTGACCCGCAAAGCATAGTGATGAATATGATGAATCCGATTGAACAACAACGAGTTAGAATTTGTATTAACGGTATAGTTCAAGGTGTAGGATTTAGACCTCTCGTCTATCGTTACGCACTCAAATTTCATCTTGCCGGTACAGTGTTAAATGATAGTCAGGGAGTAACAATTGAGTTGCAAGGTGACAAACGTCAAATTAATTTTTTTTATAAACCGTTTAAAAGAAATGCCACCACCACTGGCAAGAATCGATAAATTTGAAGTGCTTGTAATTCCTATAATTTCCGAGGAACCCACATTTAGAATCATACAGAGTCAACAACGAAATCAGGCGGTGGTGGCAGTTTCAACAGATAAAAGTAGCTGCGAAGAATGCAACCAGGAAATCATGGATCCCGCCAATCGTCACTACCAATACCCTTTTACTAATTGCACCAATTGCGGCCCTAGGTATACCTTGATCCAAGCCCTGCCCTACGACAGAGAAAACACATCCATGGCTAAGTTTCTCATGTGTGAACAGTGTGCGGAGTCATATCAAAACCCATTAAATCGACGGTATCATGCTCAACCAGTAAGCTGCCCCAAGTGCGGGCCTAGCCTAACACTAACTACCAACCAAGGGCGGTTTATAGCTAAAAAAAACAAAGTGCTTTGGATGAGTGCATACTTCGACTGAAACTCGGCAGGTGCTTGCTATAAAGGGATTAGGCGGGTTTCATCTTGTCTGTGACGCCACCAACAGTAGTGCTGTCGCCGCCCTAAGAGAGCGTAAACACAGGCCTGCTAAGCCGTTCGCCGTCATGGTTGCTAACCTCGATATAGCAAAACAACTAGTATTAGGAAACGATAAAGAATGGGAACTACTTAGCTCACAAGCACGCCCCATCACTTTGATGAAAAACACCCCACATCCCCCTTACTGATTAGTGAAAACGTC
>LLEN01000199.1_pt1 | contig 11599 bp, 14 predicted proteins | sample 595881 | NCBI WGS metagenome assembly LLEN01 (sample SAMN02919314, study PRJNA255460) | bioreactor metagenome | biome: chemostat; feature: culture 2012_10.3; material: sediment; isolation source: day86 10degC chemostat 2012 inoculated with Wadden Sea sediment taken from... | place: Germany: Bremen ...
CTTACTAGAGGAACATCTAGAACATTGTTTCGAAGGCCAAAATCAGATTGCCCCAATATCTTTACTGACGCAGTTACCCAGTGCTCCAGAGCTTATTGAAGAAATAAACATAACTCCTTGGTTTTATGCGGAGATGAAGGAGTGGAACGAAAATACTCATCAAGCACATATATTGGTTCATCCTGCAAAGTAGACTTCTACACATATTAGAAGCATCCTACTGAACAGAATCCAAAAAAAATCGCAATTAGTGTGCCATATTTAAGCTACACTTAAGTGTTAGGTACACGAGAAATGTATTATGACTGAGTCAATAGATATTTTAGAAAATAGTTTTGTTTTCTATGAACTTAACCGTGTCGGTAAAGACGTAGATCAGAATCGGATCACCGCACAATTAACAAAAGCAGGTTTTACAGGTAATTTGAAAGTTTTTAATTTAGGTTTTGATAGCAAAGATGCTATTAGTTTTGTTGTTGATGGGATATTTCAAGGCCAGAAATGTTGTTGTGCTGTTGGTTATGAGATGCAACGCCAGAACCTTACAATAAAAAAAATGTGGAATAGACATGCTTCAAGTTGATTTGACGTCCGTGCTCTCTGTGTAATTGTCCAGTTTTATGACTGGAGGAGGAAACTGGATCAAACACAGACCGCCGCTTTCCTTGCCCCTTTGCAATTTAAGTCCCCCCTAACTTTAATTGATGCTGACATACCCTCTAATGGATTAGAAATATTGAGGTGAACTGTAAGATGAGTATCACTATGTGAACACTCACGATTCTGTTTACAAAAACCTATTCGAAATATAGCGGAGAACGCCTCCAGCATTGAAATAATCAAGTTCTCGCTGGTTATCAATTCGAAGTATCACAGAGATTTGTTGTTCCGAACCATCAGATTTTCGAAGTATAATTTTGCCATCTTGCCGTGGGCTAAGGTCATGGTTTAAAGCGATTGAAACTGTTTCTCTTCCCTTTAGCAACAAGGATTCTATTCCGTCAGACGAGGCGATTTGAAGCGGCAAAATTCCCATACCCACCAGATTACTCCTATGAATCCGCTCGAAGGACTCTGCAATAACTGCTCTCACGTTCTGTAGCAGGCAGCCTTTGGCGGCCCAATCACGACTAGATCCGGTACCATATTCCTTGCCGGCAAAAATCACTAATGGTGTGTCATCGGCGATGGCCTGTTGGCTCGCTTCATATATCGAGATCACTGGTGGTAGCTTTACTGAAGGCAAGCCGTCATCGTGATGTGAACCGTTCGCGCCAAAATAGCGTGTTACCCCACCAATCTGCGGAGCAACCATTTTGTTCTGTATTTGTCGATTGGCAAACGTGCCGCGTACCATCACCTCATGATTCCCTCGACGCGCACCATAGCTGTTAAAATCTCGCGGTGACACATGATGAGAGATTAAATACTGGCCGGCCGGACTTTGCTCTGCAATCTGACCTGCGGGAGAAATATGATCGGTGGTAATAGAATCACCTAGAAGAGCTAATATTCGAGCAGATTTGATCGGCTGGTGGTTGATTTTCCGTTCAAAGAAAGGCGGGCGCTGAATATAAGTTGACGCCGGATCCCAAGGATAACAGATGCTATTTTTCATTGTTAAGTTTTGCCAACAGTTATCGCCTTTTTCTATGTCCTTGTAACTGAGCCTGAACTGATGTTGTGTGACTTGGCGCAAAGCATTGTCGAGCATAGCTTTGGTTGGCCATAAGTCACGTAAATAAATGTCTTCACCTTCATGGTTATTTGCGATGGGCTCTTTTTGTAAATCAATGCGCGTATGTCCAGCCAGCGCAAAGGCAATAACAAGCGGAGGGGATGCCAGCCAGTTGAGGCGAACAGCTGGTGTATTCGTCCCTCGAAGTTCCGGTTACCCGATAGCACTGCGCAGACGCTTAGTTGTTGTTGTTCGATGTCAGCTTCAAGCTGGCCGTTGAGCGGACCTGAATTACCGATGCAGGTTGTACAACCAAAACCGACGCGTTGAAAACCCAAGAGATCAAGATAGAGTTGTAGCCCCGTATCATCCAAGTATCGCGCAACAGCCTGAGAGCCGGGTGCCAGTGATGTCTTCACATGAGCGGGCACTGATAACCCTTTTTCAACCGCCGCCTTTGCAAGCAGACCTGCTGTTAACATTACCGTGGGATTGGAGGTGTTGGTGCAAGAAGTGATTGCCGCAATCACAACATCTCCATGTGTTAGGGTATGAGGCGATTCACCATGATACTTATCATCGGTGGCTTTCTGTCCCATTAACTCAATATGTTCTTGTGTTTTTTTTGTTTTATCGCGCTCAATGCAAGGCGATCCTGCGGGCGTTTAGGACCGGCTATTGAGGGCTCAATAGTAGATAAATCAATTTGAACAGTTTCAGCATAGACAGGGTTGGGTGTATCGGCGTCGAACCATAATCCCTGTGCCATCGCGTAGGCTCGTACTCGCTCTATTTGTGATTGAGGCCGGTTAGTTAGCTCCAAATATGTAATGACTTTTTCATCCATTGGAAAGAGCCCACAGTTAGCACCATATTCCGGTGCCATATTCGATAGTGTAGCCCGATCTGCGACCGTCAGATTTAATACGCCGAAGCCATAAAATTCTACATACTTGCCGACAACACCGTATGCCCTTAATTGTTCGGTTACGGTTAGTACCAAGTCTGTTGCGGTGACCCCTTCTTTCAACGCCCCCTCAAGCTTGACGCCGACAATATGGGGAAGATTCAGGCTTATAGGCTGACCGAGCATGGCTGCTTCGGCTTCTATTCCTCCGACCCCCCAGCCCAGCACACCCAATCCGTTAACCATAGTTGTATGACTGTCAGTTCCAACCAGAGAGTCGGGGATCAGCACACCTTTTTCATCCCGAACGACCTGTGCCAAATATTCTAAGTTAACCTGATGACAAATCCCCCTCCCAGGAGGAATAACTGTTAGGTTATCAAAGGCACTTTGCGCCCATTTCAAGAACTGGTATCGCTCCTGATTTCGTCGCATTTCCTGTTGCCGATTGACAGTTAATGCCGAATTTTTGCCCGCTTGTTCGGCAATCACCGAGTGGTCAATAACCAGATCAACCGAGCAGATAGGGTTAATACGCTGCGGGTCACCGCCAGTCTGATAGACTGCATCCCGCATTGCTGCCAAATCAACTAATGCCGGAACTCCGGTATAGTCCTGCATCAAAACACGGCTGGGATAAAAAGATAGTTCAATGTCATTATCTGCCGCATATTTCCCCGAGCAGAGTGCTGAGATAACCTCTGAAGTCGTAGCATTATTTTCATAGTGCCGCATGACATTTTCAAGAAACAGCCGGGTAACCAGCGGCAGATGAGTCAAGTCGATTTGATTATCATTTGCCAGCGTTTTCAGTGACCAGTAATCATATTCTTCGCCGCTGAAAGTCAGTGACTGCAGATATCGTTGACGCCATGCATGTTCGTTATCAGGGATCATCGTCATTTCCTCAGCAACCACGCATTCAAGACTGCGGTTACTTTATCCTGGCTGAGCGAGACCTATGTCTCACCTTGATTGTTCAAAGCATCACGTTTCAAAAGCCAACTTAACAATACGATTCCCATTAGCGCAGAAAATAGCGAAGCCGATAAGATTCCAAGTTTAGCGGCGTTAACTAGGGCAGGGCTCAAAGCCAAGTGGGCAATAAAGAGCGACATGGTGAAACCTATTCCGGCAAGCATGCCGCCCGCTAATAGATACGGCCAACGTAGCTCGGGCGGTCGTATTGCCAGGCCGGTACATACCGCCAACCCGCTGAATAAGACAATACCGACCGGTTTTCCTACGACGAGACCGGCAAAAACCGCCATGTACAGGGAGCCAGACATTTCAGAAACAGAAATCGGAACACCTGCATTAGCAAAGGCAAACAAAGGCATCACCACAAAGCCTATCCATGGATGAAGTAACATTTCCAACCGCTCCACCGGGGAAAGCCCTTCCCGCGCTGCCGCTTCAGCGGTTTTTAAGATTTTGCGATCGATACTAAAAACGCCGTGCTGACTTTCCGAAGGCGACGGTACCACACATTCCATTATCGTCAGTAAACGCGCTTCGCTGACCCAGCGATCGGTTGGGGTCAACAGTCCCAATATCACCCCGGTCACGGTTGGGTGCACTCCTGAGGCATCGACTGCAAGCCAAATAAGGCCGCCAACTAACAAGTACACCGCAATATTACGTATACCTAACATCGCCATGATTTTAACGACCACAAATCCGATTACTGCGAGTCCAATATAACGAAAATGAATGTCTTCACCGTAACCGACGGCCACTACGACAATGGCACCTATGTCATCAATAATCGCTAGTGACAGCATAAATACCCGTAAACTTTTTGGTATACGGGGGCCTAGCAGGGTCAGGCAGGCAATAACGAAGGCGGTATCTGTTGCCATCACAATGCCCCACCATTCTGCCCTGGCTGATCCAGCTGAAAAGCAGATAGAGAGATGCAGGAATCAACATACCACCCACAGCACCGGCGATAGACAACATTGCTAAACGTGGTTTTTTTTCAATTCTCCCAATACGATTTCACGTTTCAGCTCCAGTGCTACCAGGAAGAAAAACAAAGTCATCAATCCATCATTAATCCACTCCCGTAGCGAGCGATTAAGCTCAATCGTGCCCGCAGTGATCCCTACGTGAAAGTCCCATATTGACAAGAATGTTTCTGCCAAGGGGAGTTAGACAGAATCAGAGCCGCAATAGTAAAAATGAGCAACACTGAACCTGCTGCGGCTTCAATGCGCAGAAATCGTGTTATCGGCTGGGTTAGCCAGTCAACATACTCTTTGGGCAACTGCGTGGGATGCCCTCGTTCATGGGGCTGGAAAGCGGATTTCTTCATTGTTTTTCTGGCGTTAATTTGAATGTTTCAGGTGGATATACACCCTTCAGAAACTTAAACAAGTCACTCTCGGTCGATAGTACCAACGTGGTATTTTCTGCCATGATCGACTGGTAGGCTTGCATTGTGCGCGTAAATTCATACAAACTCACCGCCTGTGGATTTTGATTATATGACTGTGCATATATCTCTGCGGCTTTAGCATCGGCCAAACCTCGTATCTCTTCCACTTTACGATAGGCTTCGGATTGTATTTTATTTAAATCACGTACACGATTACCTCGGATTCTGGCTGCCTCCCCATATCCTTCGGAAAGAAAGAGCTCGGCAATCTGGCGGCGCTCACTGATCATGCGGTCATATATTTTGGGTCTTACGCTTGCATTGTAGTTAATGCGCTTAAAGCGAATATCCAATAGTTCAATACCAAAGACTCGGACTTTCTCTGCTGCTTCGGTAAATATTTCGTCTTCGATCACCTGACGCCCTTTTTGGATCGGTACCAAATTTCCCAGAGTTAGGTCGCGTTCAGCCTCAACCAACAGCGCATCACGTAGCGGTTGTCTTTTTTTTGGTCGTACGGATAATTTCAATCAATTCATGTTTTGCCACCGCGTTGCGGGTTTCACTGCCCAGAATGTCATCCAACCGAGACTGAGCACTGCGTTCATCTCGTAAGCGGAGAAAATACTGTAAGGGATCGGTTATTCGCCAGCGCGCAAACAAGTCGACCGATATATACAGCTTATCTTTTGTCGGCATATCGGAGGGATCACCATCCCACTCCAGTACACGTTTATCGATAGCGTTGACTTCTTGTATAAAGGGCATTTTTACCTTGAGTCCCGCTTCCGTTATCGGCTGACCTACCGGTTTACCAAACTGGGTAATAATGACCTGCTCGACCTCACTCACCGTATAAAGCGATCCTTTCACAACAAGCGCGATAAAGGCGAGAATAGCAAGAGCAATCAATGGACTGGCTTTTTTTTCATGGCTGCTCACCTTGCTCTGCCTTAAGTTCGAGAAAAGGTAAAATGCTGCGGGTTTGTTCATCAATAATAATCTTTGAATGAATTTCGGGTAAAATCGTCTGCATCGTTTCAATATAGATGCGCCGGCGTGTCACTTCTGGTGCTTTGCTGTACTGGCTTAACAAGGCATTGAACCGGGCAGCATCACCTTCTGCCTCATTAATTCTTTTCAGTCGGTAGCCATCTGCTTCTCGAATCCGTTGATCCTTTTCGCCTTCTGCCAGAGGAATTACTTTGTTGTAATCTCTACGTGCCTCGTTAATGAGTTTTTCTTTTTCTTGTTGGGCTTGATTGACTTCATTAAATGATTCCTGGACAGGCCTAGGCGGGTTAATGTTCTTGAGCTGAACCTGATCAATATTGATCCCCATTGCATATTTCGTCGCAAGTATCTGCATTTTAGCAAGCGCTTCTGATTCAATTTCCTGCCGGCCAATTGTAATGACTTCATCAACGGTACGATCGCCGACGACTTCCCTCATTACGGACTCTGAGACATCGCGAAGGGTGGCACTTGGTGAGCGGACTTCGAACAAAAACTTAATTGGCTCGGCAACCCGATACTGAACTACCCATTCGACCAACGCGGCATTTAAATCACCGGTGACCATCTGCGTTTCTAGCTCACCATCATGCTCGGCAGAACGTTGGTATGGATCATTCGCTCCCGGCGTGGTAAAGCCAAATTCTTGTTTTAATTGGCGCTTGACAGGAACAACTGTCGCAGTATCGACACCGAGTGGTAGTTTGAAATGTAACCCCGGCTGTATGACTAAATGGAATTTACCAAATCGTTGTACGACAGCCACGGAATCACTGGGGACGGTGTAGACAGCCTGCCAAAAACTTATTGCTGCAATGATGAACAATACCATCCGGCAATACTTCTCAGATCGCTACGGGGGAGAAACTGTTTCATTGTTATCGCGCGTTTTTTTTAATACTCTCGCCCACGCTGGCCGGAGGGAGTTCCCCATGCCCTAAAGGGTCTTCAGGTGGGGGATTATCATTAGACGATGACATGATCGTTGCCTTAGGCTTTTGGTAAAATACCAAATTATTAGTAAAGGTTGGTTCGCTTTGGATGATATTTCAAGCTGGCTGGTGAAATAAAGTGGAAACACAGTAAGTCCTAATCAACTTCCCATTAGGCATAATTAGTCTCAATGTATGACCATCACAATCCATTTGAATTGTTTGGGTATTTACCTTTATGCGACCGTCCGAACAATACTAAAAAAACCCGCCATGGCAGAAAATACAGACGCTGACAATATCCCCAATTTTGCGTCATTGAGTAGAGCAGAACTGAAAGCCAAATTGGCAATGAACAGTGCCATCGTGAAGCCAGTACCAGCCAGTAGGCTACCGCCAGCCAATAATTTCCAGTTGAGATCCAACGGGAGTATCGCTATTCCCGTCCGTACAGCCAGCCAACTGAATCCAAATACCCCCAATGGCTTGCCAAGCGCAAATCCCATAAAAACAGCCGCAGTGACGGGGTTACCAAAGTCAGACGAAGATACCTGAATTCCTGCATTGGCAAATGCAAATAATGGCAAGATGACGAACCCAACCCATGGATGAAGCACCATTACCAGCCTTTCAACCGGAGACAGCGTTCCATGTGCTGCAGCTTCTGCCATTTGCAATGCCTTCCGTCCTTCGGTATCCGACTCCCAATGCTCACCGGCGGATACGCGACAACGTTAGCTAAAATGGCATGTAACCGTTCGCCGCTTACCCACTTTTCCGTCGGTGTCATTAAACCTAGAATGACACCAGTAACCGTTGCATGGATCCCAGATACATCCATTAAAATCCACAGCACCCCACCGGCTAAAGAATAAATAGCAACGTTACGAATACCAAGCAGGCCCATTCCGCGAATAATGATAATACCAACAACAGCCAAAGCAAGTACCTCCCAATGAAGGCTATTGCCATAACGTATGGCGACAACCAGCACAGCGCCGATATCGTCTACAATCGACATCGATAACATAAATATGCGCAAACTATGGGGAATACGTGTCCCTAATAACCCCAAACAACCGATGACAAAAGCTGTATCAGTCGCCATCACCGTGCCCCAGCCATTATCGCCAGGTTGACCCGATTGCAATATGAGGTACAAAGCAGCAGGCACGAGCATACCGCCGAAGGCGGCTACAATAGACAATGCGGCAACACGCGGGTGTTTCAACTCACCCAAAACAAGCTCCCGCTTGAGTTCCAAAGCCACAAGGAAAAAGAACAGAGTCATTAAAGCATCGTTTATCCATTCACGAAGTGAACGGATGAATATAAACGAGCCGACATTGATACCCATCGGCGTTTCCCAAACCGCAAGGAAAGCATCCCCCACATTGAGTGGGACAAAACCAGTGCGATAACAGTAAACAACAGAAGAACCAGGCTAGCTGAAGCTTGAATATGCAAAAAGCGTTTAATCGGCTTAGTAAGCTTATCAATCAAATCCTGTGGAAGCTGAGGGATTTCTGTTTTATTTTTCTGACCATTATGCATGTTGACTGCCACCGACTAGCTCACCAACTTCTGATTAAAGTGCTTTGTGAAATAGCCTATCAAGGCGGATAGACAAAGCTAATGCGGAAGATCTTATTTTTGTTTAGAGCGGGTGAAGCCGCCGTAGAGGTCGAGCCGACGGTGGCGTATGTTAGTTACTGACCCCTCCGTATTGAGGTATTTGAGTTTGTCGAGTTCGACATCTGCAAATATAATCATTTCGGTGTTTGGGCTAGCCTCAGTGATTGTTGCATCGTGGGGGAAGTAAATGTCGGATGGAGAAAATACAGCCGACTGTGCATACTGTATATCGACATTATTGACCCGTGGCAGGTTGCCGACGCTGCCTCCTATTGCAACGTAGCATTCATTTTCAATTGCTCTTGCCTGTGCACATAGCCTGACTCGCAGGTAGCCATTTTTGGTGTCAGTCCAAAAAGGAACAAACATAATTTGCACACCTTGTTCGGCTAACATTCGGCCCAGCTCAGGAAATTCTGCATCGTAGCAGATTAGGATGCCGACCCGCCCAGCATCTGTATCGAATACCTTCACCTTGTTACCACCATCAATGACCCAGTCTCGCTGTTCGTGGGGGGTGATATGGATTTTATACTGTTCGTCTATGCAACCATCACGGTGTAGCAGGTAAGCAATATTATATAGGTCTCCATCTTTCGTTACAGGCATGCTGCCTGAGATGATATTGATATTGTATGTGACAGCCAGCTGCGAAAAACGTTGTTTTATATCTTCGCTAAACTCGCTCAAAAGCCTGATGGCCTCTACTGAACTTTGCTCGGGCCACAGCCCCATCAATGGCGCATTGAAAAATTCAGGAAAAAGAGCAAAGTCAGCTTGATAGCCAGAAAGGGATGATACAAAAAAAACTCGGCCTGATCAATCAAATCGTCCACCGAGACCATCATCCGCATTTGCCACTGAACAATGCCTAGACGCACCATCGTTTTCTCAGTGTCGAGGATTGACGGAGCAACCTCATCATAGAAAACGTTATCCCACTCTAGCAAGGTGGCATAGCCGCAAGACTTGGCGTCTTCTGGCAGGTAATGCTTCATCAGTCGCTTAACATCAAAATCATTGGACAGCTGGAAAGACAGGATCGGGTCATGAAGTTCTTTTCGTTTGACTTTCTCAATATACTGGATAACAGAGAGTTGCTTTGCAACTGTACGGTAGCCCGGTATTCGGCCCCCGGCCAATATGGCTTTCAGGTTGGTATTTCGACAGAGCTCCTTACGTGCATCGTAGAGACGCCGGCCGAGGCGAAGTCCTCGGTAATCCGGATGTACAAACACATCCAACCCGTATAAAGCGTCACCATTGGCTTGGTGCTGAATGACATTTTGCTCGTTGATGATATCGGTATAGGTATGGTTGAGTGACAAGCGATTATAATCAACCTTGATGGTTAGAGCTGCTCCCACGATTTTGCCACAATCTTCAATACAGATCTGACCGTCGGGAAATTGATGGATCAAATCCATAATCGTCATTCGCGGCCATGCCCCCCCGACATCATCAAATACCAAGTTCATCAAGGTGGCCAGCTCGTCATAGTCACCAGACTCAATAGTACGGAGGTTTAACAGGGGAGTATTGGTATCCATTCTGACTATCTCAGTATTTCTCGGGAGACTATTCAGCGAAGAGGTTTTGTTACCGAGTACCAACTGGCTGAATCGACATCCCGCAAGTTCAGGATATATACAGTATGTAACAAAGAATTGGGAATCGGCATTTTTAATTTCACCTACCGTCATGTTGCATCACGATGATCCTTACCGCACTGAATTTCTAACATCCGGTAAGATAGAGTTAACTTTAAGTTAATAAGGTGATATCAAAATGAAAGTAGTGGCCCGCCGCAACTAACGGTAGGGCGTAGGTCTATATTTTCCTTTCCCGGGCTTAACCCTCGTTCAATGGCTAACTGTTTTCTTTCAGCGAGATTGACCATATCTACTTCTGTATAGCGGCCGTATTTTATTGAATAGAAGCATTTTACGATGGGTTGCAGAAAGGATGCTTCATTGGACTCCCACACTAAGCCCACACGCCCATCGGACAATTCAACCAGCGAGCCCACCGGATAGACGCCAACATCACGAATGAATTCATTCAGTAAGTCAGTATCTAATTGATGAGGTGTCATAGATTTGAGAATTTTAAATGCTGCGGTAGGGCTCATTGATTCTTTGTAGCATCGGGTAGCGGTTAAAGCATCATAAATATCGACAATAGCGCTCATTCTGCCGACCAGTGATATTTCGTCACCATGCAGGCCTTTAGGGTAACCACTTCCATCAAGCTTTTCATGATGGAGAAGGCTTACCTGGCGGCTCATATCTGAAAGCCCTGGAATGCAATCTAATATTGGCTCAGAAAGCACCTGGTGCAATTTCATATGTTCAAATTCTTCTGGGGTTAACCGAGCTGGTTTATTGAGTATCTCAAGTTTGACTTGGGTTTTACCTACGTCATGTAATAACCCGCCAATGGCTAACTGTTTGAGAACATGTTGATTTAAGCCTAAGTGTCGACCAAAGCTCACCATCAGGAAAGCAACATTTAGGGAGTGTTCTAGTAGATAGCTGTCTTTCTTACGTAATGCAGCGACACAGTGAATGGCGTCAGGGTTACAGCGAATGGAATCGACAATACTCTCTGACAGATCGGCAATGGGGGCAATATCAATATTTTTCCCTTCATACAGACTGTCGATGGCCTTACTTAGTAAATCTTTCGATTTATCTAGAATAGACTCGGCGCGTTTGCGCTCTACATCGATTGTGACGGTTTTAGATGGTTTTGGGTTGCGCTGGCTGAAGTCAGGTACATAGTGGCTCAAGTCTGACTGCTCGAAATCAACCCAAACGGTCTTTATGCCATTGGTTTTGATCTTATTAATTAAGTCACTAGAGTGAATTCTCCCCGGCTTGTTGACATGTAACCGCCCTTTGGAGTTTTCCAGATCAACGACAAATAATCCTTCACAGAGGTATTCAACTGCGACTGCCTGAATCATAAGCGACCAACCACCTTCCTTGAATAGTCCAATCAACATGTTTAGACCAAAAAAAACATGAACAGTTATATTGATATGAGAGTAA
>LLEN01000200.1_pt1 | contig 11556 bp, 12 predicted proteins | sample 595881 | NCBI WGS metagenome assembly LLEN01 (sample SAMN02919314, study PRJNA255460) | bioreactor metagenome | biome: chemostat; feature: culture 2012_10.3; material: sediment; isolation source: day86 10degC chemostat 2012 inoculated with Wadden Sea sediment taken from... | place: Germany: Bremen ...
GTAGCGTGATTTGTGGGTCGCATTTTCATCGAGTTTGGCTGGCGAAAGGAGTTTTCGGGTTGCCAACATATCCAATAACATAGGATCGCTTAACACCAGACGATGGTGATCTCCCAGCGTCGCATGCACCTGTTGGTCGATTTCCCCATCATTAACTCGGTAAATACCGGCAACCTCGAGTCCGCCAATTTCGGCAAGGAGGTTGAGGAAAGGGTGTCCAAGGTGTTCTAGTCGATGTGAACTGTGTTTTGATGCAATTTTGTGGAGGGCACTGATACTTGCCCTGAGACTGACTGTCTGGCCTGCTGTACGCTGCTCCAACTGATCATGGGAGACTTTCAGTAAGTGGTAGTTTTGAGTAAAACTGTCCAGCTTTTGGGTCATGTAGGTATGATCCAAAATGTGTTTTTGGTTTATCGTGTGCCAATAATCATGAAACTCGCCAGCAATCATTGCCACCAAAATCAAGCCAATTGCCAGCGAAAGCGGATAATATTCCAATAGGCCGGTAGCATTCATGATACTGGCCAATCCAGCAGTAGTTAGCAATGCACAGATGAAGCCTTTGGCGAAACCGTACCTTAATGCGATAAGGAGCGGACCAAATAGAGGCCAGAAGAAATTATGCTCAGTCGATGTTGCAGCCAGAGAGTCTGACTGGTCCATACATATATCGAAAGCACTGAAACCACAATGGTTTCAAGCCAGGCAAAACCATCCTGTTTGAATCCGATAATAAAGCGATTCCATAGTGTATTCATTGGCAGCCTTTGTTCATTTACGATTCGTCCGTTACTGTTGTTCTACATTGAGGCCATCGAGAAGCGTCTCGATCACGATATGGCCAGTGCCGCTGACACTTTCTCTTCCCCAGCCGCCACGTGTACCCGTTGCGCGCCAGTAGGTGTTCTTGCTTTTGGCTGACTGTACTTCTAGGGTTATTCCCACCGCTGGCTCGCCGTCAAGACCGCTCTTATAGTGCCATTCTTCAATCGAGCCGGTAATAACGTAATCGACGTTCTGAGAGGCTAGCCATGCCTTGGCATTTTTCCGTTTTGCCGAGCTATCTAAAATGCTGGAGAGATCGTTTACTTCGCTTGCCGGATACATAACCGCATTGATGCCTTTTGCGTATAATTGCGCATTGAGGATCTGCTCGGCTTTTTCAGCGGCCAGTGGCGTATTGGAGTTGTTGACCATCGGCATCACAGCCCAACGGCTATCAGCCGCGAATGCCGGACTATCCGGTACCTGATAACTTGTGCAGGCACTTAAGACCAGGGTTGTTGCAAGTAATAGTATGTTCTTCATGGTTATTATCCTTTAGAAGCTGTAGAAATACCCCAGAGACAGTTTCATCGACTCATCTCCGTTTCTGTCTTGGCTTTGCCAGTCAACCGATAAGTAAAGCTCGTCGTTTCCCACGACACGCCAGCCAAGCCCTGAACTTAAAGTCATATCAAATCGACTATTAGTGACGTTGTAACCTAAAGAGCTGTCAAACCAGTACCGAGGGGAAGGGACCATAGCTCCAGGTACACCTGGATTTCCGTGCCAGACGCGTTGACCAATGGCTACACGTTGGTATTCATTTTCGACAAAGTCACCGCTTGTCAGAGGAGATGCTCCGTTTCGCCATGCGTTGATACCGTCGAGTGGCTTGTCACTAAGATTAACGCGCTGCATGCTAACATCGCCGTATAGTTGCCATGCCGGATCGGCGAAGAAAAATTGTTCCGACACCCGAAGGTTTAGATCCCAGCCTTGGCCAATTTCGTCATCGAATCGGGTTGAGAGGTCATGCAAGTTGAACTGAATAGCGACCGATTCGCGAGCTGTAGGCTGATAGTTCAGGGTGAGACCTGCAATATTATCCTGGCCAGCAAGCGTCAGTAGCTGGCTGGCTTCGACTGCGTTGTTAAGACCCAGTTTCAGTGATGCAGCCCAATATGCATCGATGGGGGCCTGATAACTGATGCTGGCACCTAAACGTTGATCGCCAATCCCGTCGGCAATATCGATGTTAACTTTCCATGAGGTGTCTAGCTGACGAAGCATGTATTGCCCTCTTAACCGACTCTCGTTGTCAATATCATTCCCCTGCAGCTGAAGCGGAGCATCAGCAATCTGGTAGTCACTTCCCAGGCGCCAATGGCCATCGCGGTGAGGAGCATAGTAGTCCAGGCTGAATTTAGTGATATCCCACTGGCTGTTTTGGGTCACTTGAGATCGAAGGCTGTGTGTCTTGTCTGGGTGCTGATTGACATGAACCCGTCTAAGTTGTTTTTCTGCCTGCAGATCAACCATGCGGCTACATTTTCTTGGCCTTGCTGCCAGGCTTTCTGGTATTGGCCTGTGAGCTGAAGTGCTGTGTTCCTGTCAGCAACAGGTAAGTTAACTGATTCGGCCAGCAGTCTTTCCATTTCTTTATGATCTTTTCGTTGAATCGCGATAGATAGTTGCTGCCAGTCAGGCAACTGATAGTGTTTGAGCGCGGTTCTTTGATGCCAGAACAAGAGATTATCAGCTTGGTTCTGCGCAAGGAAATACTGAAAAAGTTCTTCAGTTTTACGATTGTTAGGATGTAACAGTGCAGCTTCAGCTACCTGGGCGTGCGCAAATCGCTCCCCCATAAACAGAGCGATTAACGAACGGTAAGTAATATCTCCATCTTCTAGTCGGAGTAACTCTTCGCTAAGTTGGGTCGCAACAAAGTGTCGAAGTTTAAAAGCCGTATCGTAACGACCTTGCAATTCCAGCATGGCAGCAAAATTGATTAAAACGGCAACATCGGGCTTTTCGGTGTTCAATAGCAGCTGTTGATACCAGAGCTCTGATTCTTTAATGTGCCCTAAAATCTGTGCCGAGGTGGCAAAACTGAGCCAAAGCTCTTCTTCTCCTTTGAATGATAATTTGTAGCGGCTATAGAGGGTAGCTAAAGCACCTTGATCTTGGGAGTTGATAGCAAGCCACATTAATCCGCTGATCGCGCTTACATTACTAGGTTCTTTATCAAGAATTTTGTTATACAGCGTTTTAGCTTTCTCTGGGTCAAGATTATCGATTGCTAGCTGAGCCTGAAAAAGCTGAATACTTGTATTGTTGGCCAATGACGGGCTGCTAGTCGCAAGTCTTAGCAGGCGGTTAAACTGGTCCTGATCATTGGTGTCTTTTGCGGCCTTAATTGCTGCAAGTAGCGGTTGCTCATTGTTGGTATTTCGGTACAGTATTACCAACTCGTCAATTTTCTCATTGAGTATTGGTGAGCTTGTTTTCAAGTAGCGGTAAACATCAACATTGTTACTCGACAGCGCAATAAGCTGATCCTGGGATAGTTGTGCTACCTTGCGGTTGCTGGTTTCCCATGCAAGCGATGCGACGGCCTCTAAATAATCTTCATCGGCATCAAGCCAATCCTTAGGGGCGGTTAATGCTGCCAGAGCAAACTTAGCTGGTGGGTCATAATATAGGCATTCGAAAAACGAAGGGCCTCGGTCGTTGTTGGGGGACGTAAGCGCTGCAATTTTTTTTCCACTGTTCAATCACCCGTGCATAATCGCTCTGATAGTCATAGAGTCGAGCTTTGTGGATCACCAGTGCTGAGTCACGTGGTCTCATTGCGGCAAGTCGTTTTATGCTCGTTAAGGCGGCGGAGGTGCCTTCGGCCTTTTCGAGTGCATTAAGCCAGCTTGAATATTCGCTAGGTCTTATCTGATTGTTTGCGGCAAGACGATTGTAAAAAAAATGCTCTCGTGATAGATGTCTCCAAGTGCGCGGGATTCTTCAATCCCGGCGCGAAGCTGTGCTTCTGAAGGTGACTGTTTAAGTAGCTTTTTACTAAGAGAGAAAGCTTTCGGGGTATTGCCTTGCCAGCGATACAGGTCATGTAACTTGGCGATATGCTCCAGCGAGTTGGTGTTATTTACCAGCTGCAACAGCAGTGAGGTTGCCAGAGGCAGGTTGTTAGTCGCAATGGCAAGCTCAGCGGTACTGGTAGTCAATTTATTGCTTGGAGCAATCGCTAGTAGCTTTCTAGATTGGGCCAATGCAGTATCAGTGTTACCCATTAGTATTGAGTGACTCACTGTCAGTTGTAAAAAGTCAGGCTGCTGGTTGAGCTTCCCCGTATAACTGTCAATGAACTGCTTGCTCAACTGTGGGCTATTCGATGATACGAATAACCCCAGCAAAGACTTTGCTTGTTCTAGGTTCTCAAACTCGTGAAATGCATCTAGTTGTATTTTTAGTGAATTATCATAATCCGAGCTTTGTAGTGCCAGTCCGACAAGTTCTTGATGGCTGGTTTCACCACTTTGTAAGTGTGGAAGTAAAATCGCGTAGCCTTTTTCAGGCATTGAAAGCTCAATTGCCGCATCGGCTAGTTTTCGAGCTAGCTCAGCCTCGGGAACATAATCCGTTGTTCTGATTATTTGACGGAGCTTGGCATCTACATCACTTCTGCGCTCTGCTTGGCGGGAGATATCTATTAAAAGCTGAAGGTAAACGCCGAATGCATCCCAGTCTCTGGATGTGTCTTCTTTAGATAAAACAATCTCTGATAATGCCAATGCCTCGTCTAGCAAGCCAAGTTGAATATTGGTATCGATAATCAGTTTGATGACTTCTCGGTTATCGGGTTCTCTTACGTTTATTTCACGCAAAAAAAAGCCAGTGAGACATCCGGAGAAGAAGAGCGAGCAATAAGCTTGATCAGCATGTTTTGGGTAGGCGAGACAAGCCATAAAGCCACAGGGAGGTAAGCGTCAGTATTACCAAGGATCGCTTGTTGACCAAACGGATCCTCGGCTTTTTGTGCTTCCCTGATGAAGAGCGTTTTGAAAATACTGCCATGCTTTGTTAGCCGTCTGTCTTTTTATTTTGAGTTTTCGTTATTTGACTGCTGCAGCGTAGTGATCCTGAGAAAGTACCTGCCTTAGGTGCTGTGTAACGGACTCCGCCATTATCAATAACTGTTTTCTTTAGTGTTGAGTCGCTGGTTAGTTTGCATTTTGAACCATTCGCTATTTCAAACACAAGCGGGACATGGCTTTTAATCTCCCAGTCAGTGACAGCACCGATTGTTTCCCATTTTATTAACTGACCGTTGGCATTTTTTTTAGGTAAGCACTTTGCTTTGGGATTGTGCTTAACGTAACAATGCTTCGTGGTGAAGACAGAGTGAGATACTTGCCGTCTGGTCCGTAATCCCATCCTGCAATGTTACTTTGTTTTATAACCGGAAAACCGAATGAATCTGGCAAACGAATACTTTTTATACCCGAACTGGTGATTTGCCACTTGCCATCGAGTGTTTTCGCAATGCCTGTTTCATACAGTGTGCGTGCGCGTTTTGCATATTCACTTAAATAGAGTGGGGTTGTGTTTTGTTCTAATGCCCAGTCGTAAACGTTCATCACTGCTTTTAGCGAGACAGGATAAGCGCCCGAGTACATATGGTAATAGATAGCGATAGTTTTTAGCCTGCGGGGGGTGCCAAGCAACTCGAACGTTTCTACCGCACGGCCGTACCCGTCGTGATGTTCACTCCATAAATTGGTATAAAGGTTCTCATTGAGTACGGGAGCATAGACATGAACAGCGGATGGATACCAGGCAATGGTGGGTGAGACTTGGGTATAGTTGTTGTTGCCTCTTACAACATAAGTATTGCCGCCGTTGACATTTAATAGCTTTGCTTCTTCGGCGATGGCAAGAACATCTTCTTTGGGATCCGCTTTGCCTGACCATAATATCAATTTTACTTTTTTTTGCCTTTGGGGGCCAGCGTGTTGTTGATGTAGTCGACACTGCCAATAATTTCATTGCGATAATCTAGGGTGTACCCGGGGATAGGAAGATGATCGCCGTATTGCTTTTTCTTAACAGCCTTGCTTAAATCCCAGAAAAACGGGTGGCTGAATGTGTGCGATGCAATTTCGACATTTGGCAGGGCAAAAATCTTTCGTGCCACCGCTTCCATCTCTTCACTTTGATCCGGATACAGACCGCGTTTACCAACTTCTCCTTCAATCACCGAGACGGTTTGAGGAAGTGGATATTTTTTAAAAACGTGCTTTAACAGTACCTCGGCAGTATAGGGTTTGCCTGGAAACCAGGCTTTAGACGGAAACCCGTCGCCATCTATATGGCTGGTGAGTATACGCCTGCCTGATTCCGTGGTGGCATCGGCCGCCGGAATTTTCGGTAGGTCAAGGGTTTCTTCGATCAAGCGAAAAGGGTCAATAGCCCATGTCTCGGTGTTATTGGCCAAGTTGCTTACCGGAAAGGGGGATAAAATTGCGCCCCCCCATGGTGCTTTAAACAGGAGCCTGAAGCATTACCTGCTTGGTCTGTTACCTCGATAAGGGGGTGAATGCGCGTGTTATTAGCAACCCAACGTTGATACGACTCGAACTGGCTGAAAGTGGAGGATAGCGATTAGCTAGCCAGTCAGCACCATTAGAGACGTTTATCTTTCCGTTAAGTTCGCCGACTTCAGATATACCGAGTTTTTTTTACGTAGCGGTTCATCGGTAGGTAACGATTTGATGAAGAGAATGGGGCGTTCGTCGATAGCGCGTGATAGCCATTGTTGAAGCTGAGCGTTCCCTTGATATGACACTTCGTCCAACCAAAGAAGAATTGCAGCATACCTGCTCAGATCTATGCTTGCGAAGTTTGTTGTTCGGATATCTCTGCATTCGGGGACATAGCCCTTATATTCGATAGGCATCGAGATCATTCGGTGGCATTCTGAGCTCGAAAAATCGGTGTATCGACCATCAAAAAAAATCCGAGAACGCGTTTCGCGATAGGCTCAATTGTACTCACCCCGAACTCATAGAGAAGCCCGTCGCTGACATATGGTGTATATCCTTCATTGAGCAAACGCCGAGCGGCTGCTTTTTTTGCGCTTCACGATCACGAGAGGGAATATAGTCGATAACAATGGTTTCGATCTCTCGTTCTTTTACTTGGTCAAGTTTGTTAGTAAGCCACACTGAATCTGATGGTTTCACCTTGTGGTAGCTATTATCAACAGGGTGATAGCTGTTATAGAGTGACTCTGCCAGTACGGCAGAAATAGGCTGTTCTAGTTGTCCGATAATTTCAAAGCCACGGTTTAGAATCAGCTTGGGTTCACCTGCTAACTGATTCAGGCTCGCAATAATGCCAACAAGTGCTTGTTGCTGCTTTTGTTGTTCTGTTTCATTATCAGCAAAGAGGTAATAGCTGTCTAAGGTATCGAGGAAGAGTCCATCAAAGCCTTTAGCCAAATAAGATTTTGACTGTTTTGTTAAATACAGCTGCCAATCCGGGGAAGTTAAATCCATGGCATAACTCTGCCAGTTCTCGTTTTTTTTGCTGGTGACGAAGTGCGCAGGTTATTGGGCAAGGAAGGACCATCAAACTCACCGACACTAAGATAGGCAAAAACATCTGTATTGGCTTGCTTAAGTGTATCAATCTGTTTTGGGGTAATTAAATTGGGTGAGACGACGACGCGCTCATAGTTCATCAATTCCCGTACGGAATCAATCGAATTGTAATAAAACGCGATTGAACGCGGTGTCTGCGCAAAAACAAAAGTAGGCAAGACGATAAGCACAAAGATAAAAAAAACGCATAATGCAACTCCCTTTTGCTTGTGATGCCTAAATCCAGTAGCGCACCCGATATGCTATTAATCCACTTTAAAATTCGGATGATAATTTTGCTACATATTTGTCTTTTTATTGATGCAGTTTGTGCAAAGGTGCTTATTTATTAACCGTTATCGTGTTGGAGGCGCGAATAGGCCTTGAATGTGTAATGGTATTATACATTCAAGGTCTATTTGATTGACTTATTGTGTCACTGTTTATGCTGTAATATGTCTTGTATCTAATAGCGATATCAAACTGTGTAGTCGCTGTATAAGCAAAGTGATAGATAAATGACGCAAAAGAAGAAAACCAGGCACCAAAAAAAAGGGTTGCACCCGCGAAATCCGCATCGTCAGCAATACGACTTTAACGCACTAATAGCCAGTTGCCCGTCGTTGAGCCCCTTTGTTGGTGAGAATAAGTTTGGTGACTTGTCTGTGGATTTTACCAACCCACAGGCTGTCAAAATGCTGAACAAGGCCTTGTTAAGCCACTTCTACAAAGTTCAGCACTGGGATATTCCTCCTGGTTATCTATGTCCACCCATTCCTGGTCGAGCAGACTACCTTCACTATATTGCCGATCTGTTAGCCGAATCCAATGAAGGTGAAATCCCTAAAGGTAAGCGGATAAGTGGCCTTGATGTGGGGGTTGGGGCGAACTGTGCTTATCCAATCATTGGACATCGTGTGTACGGGTGGCGATTTGTCGGCGCAGATATAGACCCACTTTCTGTTAAATCTGCGAAGTTTATTGTTGAGTCGAACCCGACACTGGCAGGAGCAATCAAGTGTCGTTTGCAGAAGGTGCCAGATCATATCTTTACGGGAATGATCAATACCGACGACACTTTTGATTTCACAATGTGCAACCCGCCATTTCATTCCTCTTTGGCAGAAGCGGCTGCAGGAAGCGAGCGTAAAGTGCGTAACCTCAGTGCAAACGCAAAGAAAAAAAAGGAACAGAAGGTTTTGATAAGGCAAAGAAAGGTCAGAAACCCGCACTTAATTTTGGTGGCCAAAAAGCGGAGTTGTGGTGTCCGGGCGGCGAGGTAGGTTTCATTAAACGTATGATTCAGCAAAGCGTAGAGAAGCAGTCTCAATGTCTGTGGTTTACCACTTTAGTGTCGAAGAAAGAAAACCTGCCTGAAATCTATCGAGCTTGAAGAAGGTAGAAGTAGCTGATGTTCGCACCATAGACATGGCGCAAGGTCAGAAAATTACGCGTGTTGTTGCATGGACCTTTTTAGGTGCTGAGCAGCAGCAAGAATGGCGCGAACAGCGTTGGATGAAATAGTCGTCAATACTTTCATTTTTGGCTGTATTTAACTAGCGACCTTAGGGTCGCTTTTTTTTGTTGCGGTTAATCCATTGATCTCAGCTAACTAACTAGACGAAGATGTATGTACAAAAAAAAATATTGTACAACTATGAGTCTTGAACTAACTTTAGTTGTACAAGTTTATTGAACTGTACAAGGTTGGTGGGTATGACAATTTCTGTTGGTATCAGTGCATGTGTTCTCGGGCAAAACGTACGCTTCGACGGGGGCCATAAACAGAATCGCTTTGTGGTTGATGAGCTTTCCCAGTACTTCAACTTTAAGCCCGTTTGCCCTGAAGTCGGTATTGGAATGACAGTTCCAAGGCGCGCAATTCGGTTACTTCAGCTTCCCAGCGGTGATGAACGCTTAGTTGACAGCAAAGAGAATGAAATAGATTTTACCGATCAGATGAAAGAGTTTGCCGACCAGCAAATATCGCATTTTGATGAATTGCGGGGCTATGTTGTTTGTGCCAAATCACCGACCTGCGGTATGGAGCGAGTAAAGCTGCATATTGGTAATGGAAACACAGTACCTGGCGGTAGCGTCGGTGTGTATACACGAGAGTTAATGGCGAAGATGCCATGGTTACCGGTGGAGGAAGATGGGCGTCTTCAAGATCCGGTACTGCGTGAGAATTTTGTTTTTCGGGTATTTTCTCTCAATGACTTTTATCAATCGCTAGGTGAAGCAAGAAGCTACGATGCTTTCGTTAAGTTTCACTCTCGATATAAACTCGTGCTGATGGCCCACTGTCCTACAGCCTATAAAGAAATGGGGAGAATGGTTGCCTCTATTAAAGAGTGGGATGTGGATTCTTTCTATTACGAATATCGACAGCAATTTATGGATGCCATAAAAAAAATAGAGCGAGTCGAAAAAAAACAAAACAAATGTACTAATGCATTTACAAGGGTACTTTAAGCGATCACTGACGAAAGATCAGAAGCAGGAGTTAGCGGCATTAATAATGAGCTATCGTGAGGGTAATCAGCCATTCTTGCCCCTTTGGCATTAATTAACCATTACCTTAAAGAGTATCCTGATCCGTACTTGCAGCTACAGACTTTTTTTTAAATCCATATCCCGAGGAGTTGAAGTTACGTTATGGATTGTGAACACAAGTATTACGCAATTAAAGATGTTTCAGAGATAACCGGTGTTAACTCGGTAACGTTACGAGCTTGGCAGCGTAGATATGGTTTGCTTAATCCGATGAGAACTGAAAAAGGTCATCGACTTTATTCAGATAACGATATCGAGCGGATAAGAAAAATACTCACATGGCTTGGAAAAGGTGTTGCGATAGGGAAGGTTCGACCGTTACTTGATGGTGAGCTTAATGTAGAAGAAGTTGACAGTGATCGTTCCGAAAATTTAAAAGCTGTCGAATCAATATTATCAGCACTGGTTGACTGTAATGGTGCAAAGTTGGATAAGTTGTTAATCCAACTAATGAAAGAATACCCGTTAGATGTATTCGTTGAGCATGTTGTTAACCATGTTGAGAATGAAATAAAAAAAAGCCAGAAAACCCATTGGCCAATATTCAATTATCATTATGCAATCGGTGATGATGCAAAGGTGTATTGCTCTTATTACTCAAGCTAAGAAGCGATCGTCCAAATTATGCTATTTATTGAGTTTTGATCAACCTGAAAACTATCGACTTTGGCTACAAGCATGGATACTGACCGATATGGATTACAACGTCACAGTACTGCCATCCATTGACGGAAAGTTAGCTGCTCTAGGGGCTGCATTGACATCACTAAAAGTCAGTAAAGTTGTGGTATTTGGTGAGCGGCGAATATCTACCGCGAACTTGGCTCAGCTGAAATTGTTGATAGCGAATACGCATTGTGAATATGAGTTAGTTGGAAGCGCAAGCACGATTCATCATGACTTGCTAGCTGAGAGTTAGTAGCCAGATCTACAGCTTTAAAAAACGACCATATTCAAATCATCTTTTCAGAATCATTATTATTAGAGATATAAATTGGAGGCATGAACAATGGATGGTGTAGGTAAAGAAACAGCGAACGATTCTGTTGAAGCCAAAGGTGCACCTAAGAATGTAGGTTTAATGTGGTTTCGTTCAGATTTAAGAGTGGTTGATAATACCGCTTTAATAGCATCTAGCCGTCACTGTAACAGTGTTCTTGCCGTCTTTGTTTCAACCCCCATGCAGTGGCATGAGCATCATGTCGCACCGATTAAAATTGATTTGATTCACCGTCGCCTCGCGGTGCTCCGACAGCAACTTGCTAAGCTAAATATTCCGCTGACGGTTGTTGAAGTGGCGGACTATGGACAAACGCCTCAGGCTATTCTCGAACTGGTGAGGTTACATAATATCAATCATGTATTTTGTAATAAGCAGTATGAGTGGAATGAGCGTCAGCGTGATAGATTAACAGCGCAACTTCTTAAAAAAGCATGAAATTGAATTCAGTGCATTCGACGATGAGTGCATTCTTGCACCGGGGAAGGTGCTCACTAGGAAGGAAGAACCTTTCAAGGTGTTCACTCCATTTCGGCGTGAGTGGTTAAATATCTATCGTATGGAAATGCCAAAGGTAATGGC
>LLEN01000201.1_pt1 | contig 11535 bp, 15 predicted proteins | sample 595881 | NCBI WGS metagenome assembly LLEN01 (sample SAMN02919314, study PRJNA255460) | bioreactor metagenome | biome: chemostat; feature: culture 2012_10.3; material: sediment; isolation source: day86 10degC chemostat 2012 inoculated with Wadden Sea sediment taken from... | place: Germany: Bremen ...
TTATGGATATAGTGGCTGACAACTTCACACACTTTGCCGGTACTCTCTGCCGTTTTAAGTGCATGCCTTACCAGCTGCAATACCGCTTCATTCTGATCATCATGTAAATAGTTCAATGACTCATGATCCTGATCGAGCCCAACGCAAACTGTCCCAACTGATCAATATCGATGACTAACCCATCAAAATACGGCAAGAATTTTTCGGTCAACAACGCATTGGCCGGTAGTTCACACATCAAGTGGACCTTTAAGCCTTGCGCTCCTCGGCACAGCCCTCGCTCTGCCAGTAAATCAATCGCCGTTGCCGCTTCGCTGTACGTTCTCACAAAAGGAATAACCAATTCTATATTGGCCATCCCTTCTGAGTTCCGCGCTCGCTTAATCACTTCACACTCCAAATCAAAACTCTTTCGGTGTGTCTTGTCAGCGAAGCGAGATACGCCACGAAGTCCAATCAACGGATTCACTTCCGTTGCTTCCAACTCACTTCCCACCAAAGCTTGTCGGCAATGCGAGTCTGCACCTGATAGCCTAACCCGAAGCGGCTTGTCACCAGCAATCTTCGCAGCCTTAACCAAGATATTCGTTAGTACTGTTACATACCATTCTGCCGGAGTACCGAATTCACCGGCGCGCTCCAATACCACCTGCTGTTGCTGCTCTGAAAGCTTGGCTGTTTCCGAAACCGCATAGGATGAATACCAATAACATTACTAATTAGGTCATCCATTGAGACCAAGCCAATAGCGGGATCCGGCTTCTCTAACTGAGAGGGATCTTTTAATAATTCTGTAAAATAAAAACCAGACTGAGTTTTGTTTGTCATACGGCACCACTACAACTTATTTACGCCAAAATCAGGAAGTTGTGTTCAGCTAAGGGCAAGTACCAGTACATTCGCTTTGTAGTGAATTAAAATACAAGACAGCCATCACAATCGTATGTACATCAACATAACTACCTAACTGAACAATAACCACTAAGTGCTTGTTAAAAAGCTTCCTAAGGTCATCTCATGACATTACTTTTTTCATTCACACCATGCAAGAAGAAAACACCAACATTGAAAATATATTTAGATTAAGTGCATAGATCTTTACATGGCATGTTCTCATTCCCGTTACATCCAGGATCAAGCGTTGGGACACTTTTCTTCGGCCACATCGTCTCAGCTTGGCAACGATCACTGATCACTACACTCTCTATGCTTACTAAAGGGCAGGCAATTGAGATAAAAACCTATGTCATATCACAAGTTTGGTTTATTCCTGCTGTCTTTTGGGCTATCTTTACGCGTCGTAATTTTTTTGATATACCGAGATAGGCAAACGTATTATGCCAATGAAAACAGATGAACTCCGAACGGTTAGCCTAGGGTTAATGCCAACACCTGCAGACGTTGAAGCCGCTTACCCAATTACAGATGAAATCGCAGAACATATCGCGAAGTCTCGCCGTCAGGTTGAAGCGATTTTAACGGGACAAGATTCTAGCTTCTCGTAATCGTTGGTCCTTGCTCGGTACATGATCCTGAAGCTGCCCTCGACTATGCCCAGCGCCTGATGAGTATACAAGGCAAATACAAGAACGAACTTTGTATTGTTATGCGCACTTACTTTGAAAAACCGCGTACTGTGGTTGGTTGGAAAGGATTAGTTTCTGATCCGCACCTTGATGGTAGCCTTGATCTCGTTACAGGTTTACATACTGCCCGTAAACTGCTGGTTGATATCAATAAACTAGGTATGCCTACAGCCACCGAGTTCTTGGATATGATCACCGGCCAATACCTAGCCGACCTGATTTCGTGGGGTGCGATTGGTGCCCGTACCACCGAATCTCAAATCCACCGAGAGATGGCATCAGCCCTTTCCTGTCCGGTTGGCTTTAAAAACGGTACCGACGGTAATATCAAAATTGCCGTGGATGCAATTCGTGCCACACGAGAACCTCATGTATTCTGCTCTCCGGCCAAAACCGGCGAGATGACTATCTACCGCACCTCTGGCAACCCTTATGGCCATGTCATCTTACGTGGTGGAAAGATGCCAAATTATCATCAGGAAGATATTGACGCATCCTGTGAAACATTAGGTTCTTTTGGCCTGCCAACCCGCCTCGTTGTCGACTTTAGTCATGGTAACTGCCAAAAACAACACAAACGCCAGCTCGATGTCGCAGCTGACATTTGTGATCAAATCAAAAATGGCAGCAACTTCATTGCAGGCATCATGGCTGAAAGCTTTATTGAAGAAGGCACACAAACTGTCGAGATCGGTAAGCTTGACGAACTAACATACGGTCAGTCGATCACAGATCCATGCATTAACTGGGCAGATACCGTTACCATGTTCGATATGCTGGCTGATGCGATTAAAGCACGTAAATAAGCTATAAAACAGTACAGCGACGGTGTATATCGGCGAACCCGTCACAGCTGAATAAATTTTGATATACTCGCCGGATGAATATGACAATTACGGATTAGGATTGAGCAAATGCCATCTTTTGATATTATCTCTGAAGTCGATTTAGTTGAAGTACGCAATGCAGTAGACAACTCATCACGTGAGCTTGAAACACGTTTCGATTTCCGAGGTGTTGACGCAAGTTTCAAGCTAGAGAAAGAAATTGTAAAAATCACAACTGAATCTGATTTTCAGCTTAATCAACTTGTTGCAATTCTCCGTAGCAACCTTGCAAAGCGCTTTGTTGATGCGCAATCAATGGAACAAAAAGACGTTGTTCGTTCAGGTAAATCATTTGCTTGTAATGTTGAATTCAAGCAAGGCATAGAAACAGCAACAGCAAAAAAAACTTGTAAAAAACCATTAAAGATTCAAAGCTGAAGGTGCAAGCTGCAATTCAAGGTGAAAAGGTACGTGTTACTGCTAAGAAACGTGATGACTTACAAGCAACTATGGCACTCGTTCGCGAAGCCGACCTCGGCCTGCCTTTCCAGTTCGATAACTTCCGCGACTAAATTGCTATCTAAGTAACGACTCTGTATATAAAGGAAGGCATCAAAGCCTTCCTTTATTGTATATCTACCATATAACTGCGCAAACCTTGCTCACTTCCCTTCCATATACTGGCAGATCAAACAATACCGTTATATCAATATTCCATATTTGTTGGCTATGTCATATAGTAGCGCCATACTTATAAGAACGATTTTCTTCGAACATTATTGATTGATTTTGCATCACCTAGGGGGAGACGTGATAGAGTCGCTTTTTTTTCTGACAAGCGCTACACAAAAGAAGCGCAAGCTGCAGCATCAGAAATTAGTCACCAAGTACAAAGGCGACACGCTAAGTGGATGGTGAGCTTACAGTATTTAGTCAATCAAGACGATGTTGACCATATATTAAGCAGAGAAACTGAATTTTGTGACACAATTATTCTATATGAAAAGGAACGTATTACAGATAATCAACGTCTCTTATTAAATTGTGAGACCGATAAGGTTCTGGAAAGAAGAGCTGAGGATATTGTCAGACAAAAGCGCCAAAAAAAAGATCCTCGAACTGGTTCAAAAAAAACAGCACATAATGTAATGGAATCTCGTTTTGAGAAAATAGATATTACACGGTTACTAAATATACATTCGGGTTTCGGTGATTTTGCCTCATTTGCTTATTCGCCAACCCTTAATTTTCAAAAGCTTGGCTCGTTAGCAATTATTAATAATTCGCTAGGAGCTAATATTTTAGAACTTGTTAATAACCCGCAATTTTGTAAGCAAATGGGCAAAACACCCAGAAAGATCTCTGATCCTAAAACCGCGATCGGATTTATTGGTATTAACAATTGTCGCATGCTTTACCCTGTTCTGATGGCAAAACCAATACTCAAGTGGGCGGATGATAACACCAAACTTATCGCACCCAAGATGTGGCAGCATGCAATCACAATGGCCAATGTCACCCGTATGCGTTTGGAAGATGCCAACTACAAAGAACCAGACGAAGGTGTATTATTGGGGATGATTCGGGGCATGAGCCAATTTGCCATATGCAACCATTTCACCAGCTGTTTTGATGACGCACTGGAATTGGTTATGACACGATTTCGTGAAAAGGAGCAAAGAGAAGACTACTTTGCCTGCGCCGACATTACCTACTCAATGGCGTTTTTACCCGCTATTTTAGAAAAGTGGGAAAAACGACTTACACAGCGTATTGTTGATTACATCGACTGGGGACCTCGATTACTGCATTTAAAGAATGCTATTCAGGAAGATCTTAATGATGTACCTGTATATGAACGTAGTTGCATGGTGTGGCTCTGGGTCAGCCAAAATATTCACCATCTATGACATGATGAAAAAGAGCAACGCCTTTCTCATTGATCAAGCTCCCTATTGGTTTGCATATATGCAAATGGATGGCAAAATCCTTAAAAGCATTAGCACCCGTAACCCCGGGAAATTTATTCTTTCAGTGAAGGATGAATAGCGAACACCGGATAATTTTCACTCAATAAATATATTATCGTTACTCTAAAAAAATGGAGTAACGATTTTTACATTTATATAACACCTTCTTTCATAAGTTGCGCTGTTAAATAAAAACTTATCGATTCATTTGCTAATTATATTTACCACGTAAAAATATAACTCCTTCTTAATTAACGCCTCTAAGTATTAACAACTATTCATCTTCACTTGTATTCTTCCATAACTACTCTTTTTAGGTATTGATACATATGCATGTTCTTTATGCAAACAAACGGCCAATGGCCTGAAATTAATAGTTGTACCACAAGGAATCCCCTATACTTCTCCCGTTGTCTAGGGTTCCATTAGTATTTATAAGGTTTTATTTATTTAGCGATATACAGCAGACATTGACACCAGCAGCTTAATGCCACAGGGATATACATAATATGACCCAGGACCGTCACTTGGATATTTAGAATCGTAACTGAGCGCTCTATTTATTCAACTTCCCATTCAGCTTCTTTCTTTGTTCACCCGAACGCCGGTATAGCACTCAATAAAGCTCTCAACTGAGACTAAGCGAGTACTAAACCATGCGCTGCTTATATTCCTTCGCACTTAGCGAAGCATGGAAGATATACGACTTGAACCCTTTGAAGGCTATAACGTTATACCTATAAAGGAGATGTCCATTATGGACACTGTGAAAAACAATACTGCTAATACTTCAGCGAAAAAAAAGCTTCCAAAATTGGTTGGAGCAAAAGCGATACAGTATGGGCTCTTGGCCTCTACGGCACTGCAGTAGGTGCAGGTACTTTGTTTCTACCAATTAATGCCGGTGTGGGTGGTCTTATTCCCCTCTTGGTAATGGCAATTTTAGCCCTGCCAATGACTTACTTTGCTCACCGAGGCATGACGCGCTTTGTATTATCAAGTTCTAACCCTGGTGCCGATATCACCGAGGTTGTAGAAGAGCATTTTGGTCCTGGCATGGGGAAAGTAATCACCCTGCTGTACTTTTTTTTGCCATCTACCCTATCTTGCTGGTTTATAGTGTAGCGCTTACCAATACGGTAGAAAGCTTCATGCAGCATCAGCTGAGTATCGAACCACCATCAAGAGTCATTTTGGCATTGGCACTAATCATTGGTTTGATGGCTATCGTCCGATTGGGTGAGCAGCTTATCATCAAAGCCATGAGTATTTTGGTATTCCCTTTCGTAGCGGTGCTGCTTATGCTTGCGTTGTATCTTGTGCCTCACTGGAATGGCACTATCTTTGAACAGGTAATGCCTGCTGAAGGCGGTGCGAATGCTATTTTTATGGCGGTTTGGCTGATCCTTCCGGTTATGGTGTTCTCATTCAACCATTCACCGGTCATTTCATCATTCGCGGTTGCCAAGCAAAAAGAGTACGGTGCAAACGCCGAGAAACAGTGTTCACGCATTCTATTACGAAGCCATATTATGATGGTTGCAACCGTTATGTTCTTTGTTTTCAGCTGCGTCCTTAGCTTGTCCCCGGCTAACCTAGCTGAAGCAAAAGCTCAGAACGTTTCTATTTTGACCTATCTGGCTAACCACTTTGAAACACCGACTATCGCTTACGCAGCCCCTGTCGTTGCGATTATTGCCATTACCAAGTCTTTCCTTGGCCATTACATAGGTGCAAGCGAAGGCCTCAACGGTCTCGTTATTAAAATGGCACGTAGCCAAGGCAAAAAAAAGTCGGTCCAAAAGCACTTAACACGTTTACTGCATTATTCATGCTATTAACAACTTGGGCCGTTGCCACTATTAACCCAAGTATTCTGGGTATGATTGAGAGCCTGGGAGGGCCGATCATCGCTATGCTGCTTTTTATCATGCCAATGTATGCAATCAAAAAAAAGTGCCTGCGATGCGACAGTATTCAGGTGCGCTGAGCAACTTCTTTGTGACGATAATTGGTCTTATTTCAATTTCAGCAATCTTCTACTCACTGGCTCAATAAGCCAGACCCTACTTAACTATCAAGGTCACCGTGTGGTGACCTTTTTTTTAATTAAGGACGGCTAACTCTGCGACTCTTTTCGCAATAATGTAACGTCATACTAACAGGCTCTCTCTGACTATAAATCCATCGAAAATATTCCGCTCTACAAAAAGAGAGAAAGTTTCTTCCACACTTTTCTGCTAGGCTGTCTATCAACCTCAATGAGAAGCATATGAGCAATGGATCTAGACAACTACTCTGAATATGACAATCCTTTGATCTGGCCGATTATTTCACTCCTACAGGAAAAACCTACGGGCTGGATGATCCATACTCTTGCCGATGCACTAAGACAGCAAGATCTCCTCAATACGTTAGACGACGATCCTGAAAAGGATCTTTTCAAACGTAATTTCCTATTGATGAATGCCCTTTATCAACTACAGGAAATGCTGTTGCCGAAACAATGGCTTCAAGCGCAAGCAATGGATATTCGCCTGTCTCACAACATGGCATCGGCACAAAATCAGATCGATGTTGATGACCCGCTAAGGAGTTACTACCTCGACTGGCGAAACTACAATACCGATGCGCAAGCAGTAAAAGCCCTACTCTCTTCATTCTGGCGCCGCTATCAAAGCCATATCGGCTCTTCCAAAGCCGATCCCGTTACATCGTTATCAAGCTCAAATCAACAAGATCTCGCAATTCTCGACTTACCTACTGATGCGACTGCCAGCCAAATCCGCCGCCAATGGCGAAAACTTGCACTTCGCTGGCACCCTGACAGGCCAAATGGTGACACCGAACAATTCCGTAAGATTTGCGAAGCATGGCAAAGACTAGGCTCTAGTTAGATACTGCTATCCAAAGTCATTCAACTTTTTCAAACAAGCTGTTCATTTTTATCCTCTGTTAACCTCGAAGCTGCCCTCCTACACTAACAACATTCCCCATAAAGCGGGCTTAATATTCGGAGGGCTTATGGCTATCAGACGTATAAAGCAAATCATCGACTCTCACCCATCATCCGATGGTGACGGTGTTAAAATTCAACGGGCACACGGTTTTGATAATACCCAATTCTCGCCATTTTTGATGATTGATGAATTAAAGTCAGAGAGCCCCGACGACTATATTGGCGGCTTTCCACCTCATCCTCATAGGGGGATCGAAACACTTACCTATATGCTACAAGGCCATTTCCAGCATAAGGATCACATGGGTAATACCGGTGAACTGCGAAGTGGCGGCGCTCAATGGATGTCTGCCGGACGTGGCGTTATTCACAGCGAAATGCCCATGATGACAGACGGTAGCCTACATGGTTTTCAGATCTGGATAAACTTGCCGGCAACCAAGAAAATGCAACCCGCGCAATATCATGATTTTCAACCTGACGTGATTGCTGAAAAACAGTTCTCGGAACAAAATCTGATCCGTGTAATTGCCGGTGATTTAACGATCAAGGGAGAGACCCTAACCGGACCATTACAGAAAACCGGTGTACCGACTACCATCGCAGATTGGCAAGCAGCGAAAGGAGAATCTTTCAACAGCTGTCTGAACCCAGATTTTCAAGCCATGCTTTATGTTTATCAAGGTGCAATAGAAATAGAAGGGATCACCGCTCAAGCTGGCCAACTGGCTATTCTTGATAGCGGAGAAGGCCTGTCAATTCAGGCAACCGAAGATACCGGAGTGTTGCTCCTTTCCGGTCTTCCAATCAATGAACCAGTTGTACATTACGGCCCGTTTGTAATGAATAGCATGGAAGAAATTGAACAGGCAATATCGGATTATCAACAAGGCAGACTAGTAGAATAAAAACGGCAGTATAGCGGGTAAAGGAATGAGGATTACAATAGAAGAAAGCTGAAACTATAAGCTGCCATTTATTCAAGAAATACTCGTATTCAGGAAGAGCAAGGAAAACGCCGTCGCACTTTTCCTTGCTCTTCCTCTCTGTATCCCTTATACGCTACAACTAGTAAAGCGACTCTTCACCTTCTGGTCGAGTCTTAAAGCGTCGATGAAGCCACATATATTGCTCCGGTGCCTCCATAATAGATCGTTCAATGGCTTTATTAACATATACCGCAGCGGCTTCAGGCTTATTACGAGGAAAGTCTTCCAATGGCGGGAAGACTTTCAACGTATAGCGCCCCGAGTCCGTATTGCGAACCATAGCAAAAGGAACAACAGCACAACTTGACGCGTCTACCAGCAAGCTCGTTCCCGTGGTCGTACATGCCTTTTCAACAGCAAAAAGTGGTGCAAACGTCGAACGACGACGGCCATAATCATGATCAGGTGCATACCATACACGTTCGCCGTTTCGCAATGCACGCAGCATTCCTTTGACATCTTTTCGATCGACCATGTATTTATTCGAGCGGATCCGGCCATTGAACTGAAAGTAATCAAAGCATGGATTGGTATTTGGACGGTACACCCCGACTCCAGGAACTTTAAGGCCGAATGCCCTGGCTCCCAACTCGAGATTTAACGAATGCACGGCAATCAGCAGCACACCTTTTCCTTGTTTTTCTAACTGCTGAAGATATTCCAAACCTTCATACTGTACATGACGCTCAACACGCAAATCTGGCCAAAACCATGCCATGCCCGTTTCAAACATGGCTAAACCAGTATTATCGATGTTCTTCTGGATTAAAGCTTCACGCTCATTCGTGGACATGTCAGGAAAGCAAAGCTCAATGTTACGTTCAATCGTCTTGCCGCGTTTCTTAACCAGTCCCATACCCAGACGACCCAATCCCTGACCTAGACGGAACTGGATAAAATAAGGCAACCAGCTAACTAAATACATCGTGCTAATTAAGGTCAACGTTAACCAATATCGAGGGTGAAAAAAAACGCCTTCTCAAACGTAGGTGCTGTATATTTACTCATATCAAAAAAAACAATCCCATGGTTATTATTATGACTTCATCATGGTCAAAAAAAACAAGCCATTACCCATATCGAACATCGTATTTTATTAATTCAAAACCAATCATGCAAGATTGTTACAACAATTCTATCTGTCCATACAGGTTATATTCAGATAATTATCTTCAAGTACAACGGTTTAGCTGTGACAGCTTAGACCAAAATAACTGTACACTGCACAATTAAATTACACACCACAGGCATAAATGCATGCTTTATAGGAAAGAAAAAGCCCACTTATGTGGGCTTTTTGAAAGTCGAATACGTTAGGCCTATTTAGGCATAAGTTGTATCACGAGGATGATGGCTTCGCGTATAAGCAAGCTTCCCCTTCTGGCGAGTCTTAAAGCGACGGTGAAGCCACATATACTGCTCAGGCGCTTCCATGATTGAACGCTCGACTGCTTTATTAATATACACTGCCGCAGCCTGTTCATCTTTGTGAGGAAAGGCTTCCAAAGGCTCGTGCATTTTCAGTGTATATTGGCCGGAATCTGTATTTCTGACTATTGTAAACGGCACAATTGCACATTCAGATGCATCGGCTAGTAGACTTGTGCCGTTGTCGTGCAGGCATTCTCAACCGCAAATAGCGGTGCAAACGTTGAACGACGTCGGCCATAGTCATGATCAGGTGCATACCAAACAACTTTACCGGTACGCAAAGCATGGATCATCCCTTTGACATCTCTGCGGTCTATCAATGTTCGGTTTGAACGAGATCGCCCTTGATACTGAAAGTAATCAAAACAAGGATTGCTGTTAGGCCGATAAACCCCCATACCTGCTTTAGTGATACCAAAGGCACGAGCTCCCAATTCAAGGTTCATTGAGTGAACCGCCATCATCAGCATCCCCTTCCCTTCGCTTTCTAGCTTGTATATATGCTCCATTCCTTCGAGGGTCACGTGGCGACGAACACGCAGATCAGGCCAAAACCAGGCCATTCCCGTTTCAAACAGCGCCAGTCCAGCATTTCTGATATTCATTTCCACCAAGCGGTTGCGTTCCTTTTCTGTCATATCAGGAAAACAAAGCGATAGATTCTTCTCAATTGTCTGGCGGCGTTTCGGCATAAACCGCATAACCCCTAGGCCAATCCATTGCCCGAGGCGAAACTGTATAAAGTAAGGCAGCCAGCTAAGCAGGTACATAACCAATACCATCGCTAATGTCGGCCAGTAGCGAGGGAGGAGAAATTTATAACTAAAAGATGGTGCTTCAGATTTACTCATAGAGTTTATTGTTCGCTGTTGTTCGCAGTGCTATTTGTTTTTTGTACACACTGTAAAGACAATGGATACCCATACTTAGAGATGCAAAACATTTTATTCCCTTCCTATTACGAGTAATAGCTATATTTCTATTTCCACTCGATAATTTACCAGATATCACCTTTTATTGAGTTGTTCGGAAATATACTATCACTTTTGACTATTTTTCGAACAAAATGCCTCTTTACATAAGCGGAAAATGTCCTTTCGTTGACGCAAAATAAAACGGGTAACAAAGAACTTGTTACCGTTTTACAATAACTCTGTAGGTTTAAGATAACCACGCTTCACAACATCAAAAACCTTCAACCCCATGCATATCCGGCAACTTGTGAGCAATACCTTTATGACAATCGATACATGTCTTAGAGCCATCCGCCAATGCCGTTGAGTGCTGGTTTGACGCCCGCTGCGACTGTCGCGTAAAGTCCATATAAACAAATTCATGGCAGTTGCGGCATTCCAGCGAGTCGTTTTTTTTCATCCTCGCCCACTCTCTATCAGCCATATGCCGACGCCTGTCATTAAACTTATCCATAGTCGAAATCGCACCAGTTATCCAAGCATAAACTTCTTTCGATGCCTGCATCTTACGCGCCATTTTGTCTGTCCAGTCATGGGGAACATGGCAATCTGAGCAGATCGCCCGAACCCCAGTACGGTTAGTAAAATGAATGGTGCCTTGAATCTCCTGATAGACATTGTCTCTATGGCAACTAACACAGAATGGTTCACTATTGGTAAACTCCATACCCGTGTTGAATGCACCCCAGAAAATTATCCCGGCAATAAACCCACCCAAGGTTAAAAATCCCAGACTAAAATATTTCGGCGGTGAGCTGACTAATTTCCACCATTTCTTTATCCAGTTCCACATGCTGGC
>LLEN01000202.1_pt1 | contig 11458 bp, 12 predicted proteins | sample 595881 | NCBI WGS metagenome assembly LLEN01 (sample SAMN02919314, study PRJNA255460) | bioreactor metagenome | biome: chemostat; feature: culture 2012_10.3; material: sediment; isolation source: day86 10degC chemostat 2012 inoculated with Wadden Sea sediment taken from... | place: Germany: Bremen ...
CCATGACAATTCTTTTATTTCTTTCTCATCAGCCTTATCTATTCTGTAATCAAAAGCCAAATGTACCCCAAGCGAAGGTGACAATGTTTACTCCCGATCTGTCAGGCCGTCTCGGACCCAAATTCATCGCACTGGCTGATTCCTTTGCCGAGGCTATCGAAAGCAATGAAATAGAGGCAAATACCAAGCTTCCTCCGCAGCGTATTCTATCGTATCGATTAGGTGTAACCGTGGGAACGGTAACTCGAGCCTATCAAGAACTGGAGCGTCGCGGACTGATTGAGCCTAAAGTGGGCAGCGGTACCTATGTCAAAGATCGGCAGGCTGAACAAGACACTTTCTACCACCCTATCACCACCAAAGAAGGGATAGATTTCGCTATTTGCCGACCGCTGCTATTAAGTCAGCAGCAACATCTCTCAACTATTCTGCAAGACTTATCCCATGAACCGACAGCGCAAAAAGCCGTTCTTGATTATTACAGTGCCGAAGGATTGCAAGGACACAACCAAACCTTACAACGCTGGCTTGCGCAGCGCTTAAGCTGCGAGATCGATAATCGCCGTCTTATTTGGACATATGGTGGTCAGCATAGCTTGTCTATTATTGTTCAGGCTTTAACCCGGCCGAAAGAAACCATCTTGGTTGAAGGATTATGTTACGCGGAATTCATCCATGCCTGTCAGCAAACTGAACGCAAGCTCGTTCCAGTACAGTTTGATGAAATGGGGATCATACCTGAAGACTTAGAACTTCACTGCAGACGCCATAAACCTCGATTGCTATATCTGACGCCAGCAATTCAAAATCCGACAGGGACTCAGATCAGTGATAGTCGCCGTTTGAAAATAATCGAAATTTGTCGACGCTACCATGTGTTGATCATCGAAGATGATGTGTTGTACTGCCCGCCAAGTCATCGAAAGACCCCGCTTGTCGCTATTGCCCCTGATATCACTCTCTATGTCGGGAGCTTCTCCAAATATTTCGCCGGTGGCCTACGAGTTGGATATCTCATCGTCCCCCTCTCACTAAGAGGAGAAATGCAGAAAGCCTTGCGAGCAAGCTGCATGCATATCAGCCCGTTGATGATTGACTTGGTATGCCGATGGCTAACCAATGGCGCAATGGAAGCCGTCGACAATGAAATCGCTTTCGAGCTTAGTGCACGACACCGGTTACTGAATCAGTACTTTCCCCAGCAAAATGATAACGTGGTCCCTGGCTTCAATTGCTGGATTACCCTGCCGGAACCATTAACCGGCTACCATTTCAGCCAACGGCTGCAAGATAAAGGTGTGCATGTTCGTGAGGCCGAGATGTTCGCGGTTGGTCGATATCCGCCTCCAGCTGCGATACGAATTTCGCTTACCGGGCCACCCAGCCGGAATCAGCTAAAAACAGGACTGGAAATTATCAGGAATGAAATTGACTTGAGGGCTGAGGGATAAACAGGAAGAAACAGAAAAGGCCGCCAATGGCGACCTTTTTATTGTCTTTACTTTCAGACTTATAGTGCTACAACGTTTGCAGCTTGAGGGCCTTTTTGGCCTTGCTCAACGTCAAAAGAAACTTTTTGGCCTTCAGCTAGCGTTTTAAAACCTTCTGAAGCGATTGCTCGGAAATGAACAAAAACATCGGCACCACCATTATCTTGCGTGATGAAACCAAAACCTTTCTCTTCGTTGAACCATTTTACGATGCCAGTAGTTGAATTAGACATATGATGCCCCTTATAAAATTCATGAATAAATCGCGAAAAGCGATGTGCTAATCTATTGAATTATCTAATGTTACGAAAAATATAAGGAAACACATAGGCACTATACGATAGCGTATCAGTATCTAAAGGTTTAACTTGTACTTGATGTTGCATTCAATAACTCTCTTTGGAACTGGCCGAGATAATACCAGCTGTTCACTTTTTGTACAGTACTATTTTGATCTTACTCCCAAAAACTACAATTAAAACAAGAAACGTCACCAACAAAAACATTTAAAACCAATAGGTTAAAACAGAAAGCTTGAAACAAAAACCTTGCAACAACTATAACTGTAACAACGATGAGTTGTTATTTGGGCTCAATGCTATGCATATAGGCTGTAGCTAGTTTCGATTAATAGTAATATCAGAAACAAAGCCGTACTCAGTACCAACCAGGGCTTGCTTTAGCATACTGGCGGCCTCTTCTGCCGTCATAAATGTCGACGTATCGAGGTCTTTACCACTGGTCTTCCAAAATCCGTCGCCATACCGCCGGGGTAAACCGCGATAAGTTTCATCGGGCTTCCCTTCAGTTCGAGACGGACAGATTCGACAAGACCACGCACAGCCCATTTAGCCGCACAATAGGTAGACTCCCCCGCCTTGGCAAGCTGCGCCGCGTCGACATAACCACAACCACGTTAACTTTACGGTTGCGATAACGCTTAACCAACTCGCGAAGCAAGAGAATGGTTGATGTTACATTGTTCTGAATTAACTTGTTGATTTCAGATGGTTCCTGATCCTCAATCGGGCCAAAATATCCACTGCCAGCACAATGGATCACGGTTTCAGGCACCAGCTCCAACGAGTCCAGCAATTGCGAAATATCTTGTGGCTCACAAAGATCAGCTTGCTTAACCTGTACTTGGCCCGACAGATTTCCGGCAATAGAGGAAAGACGCTGCTCGCTACGCCCAGTTAAAACCAGCGGGGTTCCGTCAGCGCTATACAGCTCAGCTAATGCGGCTCCCAAACCGCTACTCGCACCTGTAATTAAAATCATGTAATACCTTCAATAAAAGGAGACAAACCATGATAATACATATTCTAAATCACGTACTACAGCGCGGAAGCTGACATATGCGGTTAGTATTAGATTATTACTAACAATTAACTCAAAAAAAATACAATTCATCGCTCAGCTGAATACGGGTCATCCGCGAGTATATAGGCTCTCAGATCAGCTGTTCGGGTGCTCATTCAGCACTGTCTGATTTCCTTGGCTTTCTCGTAGGATTCCTGACCAAATTTTTCAGCATACATATCTGCAAAATTATCCTTGGCTGTATTCATTCGAATGTTTTTCTGCCACTGGGCGGTGAGAACAGCATTCAATGAACCGGCTAAACCGCCCTTTTTCATCAAGTCCCATTCACCCTTATCCAGCCAGACTCCACCAACACTGGCACTATAGTCTAAGCGGTGAGCACTTTCTGATGTAATACGGAATTTACGCATGATTTTTCCCGACTGAGGCAAAGCAACGCCGATTCCGTATCAACCGCTTCACAAGAGACATTATCAATGAATTGAAATTCAGGATTACTTTCTTTCCATGACACATAGTCTTCAACTAAAACCCAATTGCCACCGCAATGCGTGCAAGTATGAGCACGGAATAAATCATCAATAAAACTTGGAGATAAAACACCGACTTTGCAGCTTGTACACTTCATTATTAGTAACGCCCTAAGCTAAGAAAATAATAAAAACATTATATTTTCAAATTGTTATATAGCAAATCGACAAATATTTCAGCGCGCTTTATCACGCTTTCATTAGCGTATTGTGGAAACGGCACTGCGTTCAACATTACATTCTCAATACAACGTTTTTTTTACTAGCTCCAAAATTCATCACTAGATATTTCTCTGCCTACTGAGTTTTTGATACCAAATAGATTTTTCCACTGTTATTCCGCTCTCTAATAATGTGATCCTTCTCAAACTCAGCATGAGAGCTGTATCACATCTGCTATCGGTAGATACAAATGTCCAGTTAATGCCCTATTTCTCCAATATATTCCCACAAAATTCGGCCACATAATTACTGCCAACAAAACAGCAAACACTCGTAATGCTTACCTCAACCTAATGTGTTTGTGCTCGTACCAAGTGTAAAGACAAACCATAAATGGAAATGGAGAATTCTAATGAAAACCAAAATTTGGAGTTAAAACGACACCTCTTGACGGGTACCAGTCATATGTTGCCGTTTATTGTCGCCGGCGGTGTATTACTTGCTTTATCAGTCATGCTAAACGGTAAAGGGGCCCAGCCTGAAGGTGCCTTTCTAACCGGTATCTGGGACATGGGCATCGCTGGCTTTACTCTTTTTGTACCCGTACTAGGCGGCTATATTGCTTACTCCATTGCTGACCGCCCAGCACTGGCACCGGGTATGATTGGTGCCTACCTGGCAAACCAGGTCAATGCCGGCTTCCTTGGCGCCATCATTGTCGGCTTTATCGCTGGTTATGTTGTTCTGCAGCTGAAGCGTATTCCGCTGTCCAACAAGCTAAAAGCGATCTCGACTTATTTCATTCTCCCTATTGGCGGTACCTTTATTGTTTCAGGCCTGGTTATCTGGGTCATTGGATCGCCTATCGCCATGGCGATGGAAAGCCTGAACCTCTGGCTACAAGGTATGGCTGGCGCATCCAAAGCCTTCCTAGGTGCCATTCTCGGTGGTATGACAGCCTTCGATATGGGCGGTCCAGTCAACAAAGTCGCTACACTCTTTGCGCAAACACAGGTTGGTACCCAGCCATGGCTGATGGGTGGTGTCGGTGTCGCTATTTGCGTACCACCTCTTGGCATGTTCCTGGCAACCCTGCTTTCACCTAAACGCTATACACCTGAAGAGCGTGAAGCTGGTAAGGCTGCAGGCATCATGGGCTGCATCGGTATTACTGAAGGGGCGATTCCTTTCGCAGCTGCCGATCCTCTACGTGTCATTCCAGCTATTGTACTTGGTGGTATTGTCGGTAACGTTACCGCCTTTATGCTGGGTGTTCTTAACCATGCCCCTTGGGGTGGCCTGATTGTTCTACCAGTCGTCGATGGTCGCCTGTTTTACCTATTAGCAACAATTGCAGGCTCCGTAACCACAGCCCTCATTGTAAATGCACTTAAAAAAAACCCATTACTGAACGCGAAGAAAAGAACCAAGATGCTGAAGAAGACAGCCTTGAGTTGGATTTTGAATAATTAAATTTGTTGGGAGACATCACATGAAAGTACTCGGCGTAACATCTTGCCCATCAGGCGTTGCACACACCTACATGGCAGCAGAAGCACTGGAAACCGCAGCAAAACACAAAGGCTGGGAAGTGAAAATTGAAACTCAGGCTCTATCGGTATTGAAAACGAAATTACAGCAAGCGAAGTCGCTAACGCAGATATCGTTATTCTGACCAAAGATATTGCGATCAAAAACGAAGAGCGCTTTAAAGGTAAGAAAATCGTTCGTGTCGGCGTGGCAGATGCCGTTAAGAAAGCCTCTCAAATCATGGATAAAATTGCCGCGCACCTTGCGCAAGTCTAAATTAAATATCGCTATTGTGAACATTGCGGAGCTGAACTATCGGCTTCGCAATTAACATGAACTAACATGTAGATGCTGTCCTAATGACCTCATAAAAGACAAAAGACGATAATGAAGAATATCTTCTCCGACTTACTCGACAATGCTATCTCTGACAGCGATTCCTTTAGCCAGATTTGGTTTGCCGGTGACACAACTCCGCCACCAGAGGCTAGCTACCAAGTTAACTTCCCCCGTCTGGAACTTGTATTCAACGGGCGCTATGAAAACCAGCTCGAAAACCACCAACAGAAACTCGACAATATTTTCCTGAAAAACGGCGATGCTTTATTCATTCCAGCCAATGCATGGAACAAACCTAGCTGGAGTCATGAGTGTTCAGTACTTAGCTTATTGTTTGGTAAAAGTCAGCTTGGCTTAAGTCTGGTCAGCAAACATGAGAACGAAGAAGGGTTCTACGACGTAGTGAAATATAGTGTACCGCAACGCACCGGATACGCCATCGATCATATCCTGTCGGCATTGACCACCTTGGCGCATGAAGAACAAAAACAGCCTGTTGATAAATTCTTATTGCTAGCCCTGCTTAGCTATTGCAAAGAAATGATCGAAAAACCCGCCAATGATAGTAGTAGGCGAAGCGAAGACCTGTTCAAAGGGATCTGTATCTACGTGCAGGAGAACTTCCATCGCAATATTAACCGTAATACGGTAGCAGAACGGTTTAGCATTTCTCCCAATCACTTATCACGCCTGTTCCGCCAAGAAGGCCACATGCGCTTTGCCGATTACATCTCGTGGGTTAGGCTTGAACGCGCTAAGTTTATGCTCAAGCGTTATAACTTCAGGCTTGAAGACGTTGCACAGCGCTGTGGCTACCATGACGCCAACTATTTTTGTCGAGTATTCAAGCGCAAAACAGGCAAGACACCAACGGAATACCGGAGCTATTAGAACTCTTTGCATTATTTATTGCGCGTTTTGTGCTATGTCGCCAGCCGATCCAAGTCGCGATGACTTAAAAACTCAAGAGTGATCACCATCACGCATATTCATCGTGGTTACAAATGTCTAGTAAAGGGTTGTTTTCTCTTCTACCGCATAGCAAGGCTACTTCGTATATTGGCACTATCAACAATAAATACTGCATGTAAGGAGACACCGATGAGAGTCGTCGCAATTACCGCCTGTCCAACCGGAATTGCCCATACCTATATGGCAGCAGACAAACTCACCGAAACGGCCAAGAGGCTGAGTATTAACATCAAGGTTGAAACCCAAGGTGCCATGGGCATCGAGAACCGTCTGACCGAGCAAGATATCAAGCGTGCCGATGTGGTGGTAATGGCTGCCGATATCAATATCGAACACAGCCAACGGTTCGACAACCAAAAGTGCCTCAAAGTATCAGTCCAGGATGCTATTCAGCACCCTAAACGTATTTTATCCCAATGTCAGCAGCTGTTAGCGCGTAAGTAAACAAGGCAGTCACCATGAAAAACGAGATCCAATTCCGCTGTGTACTTCCAAACGGTATCCATGCTCGCCCAGCCAGCCACCTAGAAAAAGTATGCGGCCAATTCCAGAGCCAGATCAATCTGACCAACCTGCGTAACGGCAACACAGCAGACGCCAAAAGTATACTGGCACTTGTCGGGACTGATACCTTAATGAACGATGACTTTATCCTATCTTTTGACGGCGAAGACAGCCAACAGGCTATCGCGATACTGAGCGACTACATCAATAATGAGTTTCCCCATTGCGACGAAGCCCTAGATACTCTGGCTGACGATAAATCTGTCACCTTACCGCAGTCTTTGCTTCGTCATCAGCCAACCTTGCTGCATGGTAAACGGCTAGCACCAGGAATTGGCAAAGGCCTATTAGTTGGCTATCGCGATATCGACCTCATCACTTTTATCACCGATATCCGGCATGATGAAGTCACCCGCTTTGAACAAGCTCATTTCCAAGTGCGCACATCGCTAGAACAAAAGGCGAATAGTGCTAGCGGACATGAAAAAGAGATTATCTCTGCGCATCTATCGATCATTAACGACCGCACTTTTGTCGATGGTATCAAATCGAATTTGGCGAACAATTCAACCGCCAATGCCATCTTGGCTGTGGTAGAAAAAAAATTACAAAACAGCTTAACCAGTCGACAAGCGCCTACCTGCGCGAGCGTGTATTGGATATTCGTGATGTAGCGACTCAATTACTCACAGCAGCATACCCAAGTGTGAATGTTAATACTGACTTCACCCTAGCCGAGCCAAGTATCGTCATTGCTAATGATCTAACGCCAAGTCAATTTCTCGGCCTTGATAAAGATCTGCTCCAAGGCCTAATTTTAACTCATGCCGGTAGCACCTCACACACCGTCATTCTTGCTCGTTCGTTCAATATCCCCACATTATCAGGTATCGAAGCCAACCAATGTTCCGGCGCCATCAATAGCCAGATTTATCTTGATACCAATCTTGGTGTTATTGCTACCCAGCCCAACGAAGGCGTTTGCCGGTATTTCAACCGTGCGATCACTCTAAGCAAGCAACTTAGCGATGAACTGCACACTTTTGCCAGTCAACCGGCGCGAACAGCCGATGGAAAAGTGATAGAAATTGCTGCCAATATTGCCTGCTCGTTCGAGGCGCCAGCAGCTTTCGAAAAAGGGGCTGAAGGTATCGGCTTGTTTCGTACCGAAATGCTGTTTATGGACCGCAGCGAAGCACCGGATGAAGACGAACAATTTGGCTATTACCGTGAAGCATTGGAAGTAGCAGCCGGTAAGCCGGTGATTATCCGAACCATGGACATTGGTGGTGACAAGCCGATTGATTACCTGAACCTCCCACAGGAAAACAACCCCTTCCTCGGCTACCGTGCGGTACGCATCTATCCCGAGTTCCTCGCTCTGTTCCACACTCAGCTGCGGGCAATTTTACGGGCTGCCGTGCACGGCAATGCCAAGATTATGATCCCGATGATCCAGAGTATTGAAGAGATCCGCTGGGTGAAACAACAGCTCGAAATCGTGAAAGAGCAGCTGGCTCAGGAAAGTCTGGCATTTAGCGCCGAGGTTCCGCTGGGGATCATGGTTGAAATCCCGTCCGTGGCCTTTATCGTCGATCAGTTCTGCAAGGAGGTTGATTTCTTCAGTATCGGTTCTAACGACATGACCCAATACCTGCTCGCAGTAGATCGCGACAATGCTAGTGTAGCCAAGTTATACAACAGCCTCGCACCGGCATTCCTGCGAATGCTAAGTCAGGTTGTTCAAACGGCCCACCAGCATGGCCGATGGGTAGGCCTATGTGGTGAACTCGGTGCCGATGCCAAGGTTCTGCCGCTGCTCATTGGTGCAGGTTTAGACGAAATTAGTATGAGCGCACCAAAAATTACCGAGACAAAAGCAACACTATGCAAACTCAACAGCGAAGATTGCAAAACACTGTTTGAGCAAGCCTGCCAATGTCCAACGATTGCCGACGTTCAGACATTACTCGAAAACGCTGCGGCCAATCAGGAAAGCAAGCCCCTGCTGGCTAATGAATGCATAATAAAGCCCGCCGATTTTGCCAATAAAGAGGAAGCCATTCAAGCTATGGTAGGCAACCTCGGTTTGGTCGGTCGAACCGATAATGCCTATGAACTAGAGGAAGATGTGTGGGCTCGCGAGGAGGTATTCTCTACCGGTCTTGGCCATGGCTTTGCCATTCCCCATACCAAGTCGGAGAACATTCGTTGTTCCAGCATCAGTATTGCCCATCTAAGCCAGCCGATTGACTGGCAGTCTGACTCAGGTGATGTGGACTTTATCATCATGCTGACCTTGAACAAGGCTCACGCCGATCAACATATGCGTATCTTCTCAACGCTTGCACGAAAACTGATCCACCAAAGCTTCCGCGATCAGCTCAGAACGAGTAAAGACGATGCTGAAATCATTGCGATGTTGGAGAGTGAGTTAGCAATCTAACATCCTTATCGAAGAAACGCGTTTATAAAGCCGCTGCCTTGCTGGGGCGGCTTTACAACAATACTGATTGCTAATACTTATAAATATGAACCAAGTCTAATACATACATATGCTTAACTCCTATAATTAAACATATGTTTAAAAGGATTTTGATATGTTTTTATACAAAGCAGTGGTAGGCGTTAACAAGCAACTAAATAAATTAGTCACCATCCCCTTCCCTCATGTAGAAGCAGGGATAGACAGCATCTCGAAAGCAGGCGAACTGATGTCATCTGCTGGGGCAAGGAAAGCCATGATTGTGACTGGCAGGAGTAGTTCAACGGCGATGCTTCCCTCCCTGTGTGATTCGCTCAAAGCGCACGGTATAGACTACGCCATTTTCAATCAAGTAATGCCCGATCCGACGATTGCTACTGTCGCAACCGGTGCCGATTTTTATAAACAATATAACTGCGATTCAATTATTGCCCTCGGCGGAGGATCACCGATCGACTGCGCCAAAGTTATCGGGGCAAAAGTTGTCAAAGACAGGCCAGTACGAACCATGGCCGGAAAACTGAAGATCAGAAAAAAAATTACCGCCATTTCTCGCCATCCCCACTACTGCAGGTACAGGTTCAGAAGCCACGGTTGCCGCCGTTATTTCCGATCCGGCGGCAAGGCAAAAGTTTGCAATCGTAGATCCCGTACTACTGCCTGATTTTGCCATCATCGACCCAACTTAATGACAGGTCTACCACCAGGCATGACTGCAGCCACCGGCATGGATGCGCTTACCCATGCCGTCGAAGCGTTTATCGGCACATACAATACCCCGCTAAGCGACAGTTATGCCAAGCAGGCGATAGAGAAAATTTTCACCTTCCTGCCAAAGGCCTATGAAAACGGTCAAGATATTGAGGCTCGGGAACAAATGGCCATGGCATCCTATGAGGCCGGATGTGCATTTACCCGTGCATTTGTTGGCTATGTCCATGCAATCGCTCATCAACTCGGCGGGATGTATCATATTCCACACGGCCAAGCGAACGCGGTACTGCTACCAGAAATATTGCGCTTCTTGCATCCTTCCTGTAAGCAACGTATGAAAGAGCTGGCCACCCTTATCGGCCTTAACAACGGCAGTGAGTTTATCGATGCTGTAATTAGCCTCAATAAAAAGCTTAATATTCCAAATAACTTCCCCGAGTTAAAAGCCGAAGATATTCCATTGATTGCCAAACGAGCACTGGCTGAAGCTCATGGTACCTACCCAGTCCCTGGTTACTTGAGCCAGCGCCAGTGCGAGAAATTGCTAGAACAGTTTCTTATTGCTGATCAGGAAGAGCTACACCGGAAGCTGTCACGCCGAAATGTGTTGAAATAGAAAGCTAATCCAGTGCTCGCTTTAGCCCTGATACATAATCAGAAAACTGAGATATCGTATTATGGCCGGCACCGGTAACTACAATCACCTCCACCAGCTGATCGGTAAACTGAACGATTAGCTGGTCGGTTCTAGCTCGAGGGATCACACGATCATTTTCAGCAATAAATATATAGGTTTGGGCCGTGATATCTTTCACCCGCTCTGATGAACGGAACTTGTCTTTTATTAACAAAGAGACCGGAAACATCCAGTAAATATCCTTTGCCACATTTTCAATGCTATCGAATGGTGTTACCAAGATCAGCTTATCCACTTGCCGATTAGCCGCTACATAAGTGGCGATACCAGAGCCGAGGCTTCTTCCCATCAACGATACTGAATCATGCTGGTCTTTTATCGTCGTATAGATTTGAACTGCATCGCTATATAAAACCTGCTCGGCAGGCGTACCTGCGTTATTACCATAGCCACGATAAGGGATGAGATAAACAGTGTACCCAGAGAGCACTGCCTCGAAGAAAGGAATGTTAGCTTCAACACTTTCAGCATTGCCGCCGTAATAGATTAGAGCTTTGGGTTGCCCCTTATTTAGCATCCAGCCATTTAATCTCATGTCATCAACAACAAAACTAATATTCATCTCGCCGTATACATCGCTGGCTGATTGGGGAAAGTACAAAAATTTTCGTTGCAGGGAGCAGAAAGTAAGAGAAAAAAAAGTGCATAGAGCACCACGACGGTTATCAGTATACTTTTCATTCCCGCCACCTGCCTCACCGGATCCTAT
>LLEN01000203.1_pt1 | contig 11372 bp, 18 predicted proteins | sample 595881 | NCBI WGS metagenome assembly LLEN01 (sample SAMN02919314, study PRJNA255460) | bioreactor metagenome | biome: chemostat; feature: culture 2012_10.3; material: sediment; isolation source: day86 10degC chemostat 2012 inoculated with Wadden Sea sediment taken from... | place: Germany: Bremen ...
AGAGGATTAGAAGTCGGGGATTATAAAGAAAAGGAATTCTGGAAACAGGAATTCCCGTCTAAATAAGAAAAGGCAGTGGATATCATGAAAAAGACACTTCTAGCACTAGCAGTACTAGCAGCAGGTTCTGCACAAGCAGGCGTTAACCTATATGACCAAGAAGGCGTTGTGGTTGATGTGGCAGGCGCCGCTGAAGTTCAGTACATCCAAGAATACAAAGCAAACAGCGATTCAAAGTTCCGTCTTGATGATGGTGACCTAGCATTCAACACAACTGTTCCTGTTTCAGACAACCTGAATGCAGTTGCTAGCCTAGCTTTTAACTTTGAAGACAAAGGCGCAGCTGAAGGCTCAGTTAAGAACGACGAACTATGGGTTGGTTTCAGCAGCAATGATTTCGGTACGATTACTTTTGGTCGTCAGTACCTAATCGCTGATGACTCTGGCATCGGTAAAGATGTTGAGCTAGGCGGCGACGGCATCGATTTCGTTCAGGCTCAAGGCGACCAAACTGTTAAGTATGTATTCGACAACGGTCAGTTCTACGCTGGTGTTTCTGCACTGCTTATGGAAACTGGCAAAGCAACTGATGAAACATCAATCATTGATGGTCGTCTAGGTGCTCGCTTCGGTGATTTGGATGCACGTGTATACCTATACTCAGGTGAAGATGTTAGCTCTGACAAGTTTGATGTATTCACGAACAAAGTTGTAGACATTGATGGTTACAACCTTGAAGGTGAATACGTTATGGGTGCATTTGCTTTCGCTGCATCTTTCGGTCAGGTTGAATACGAAGATTCAACTGCTGCCAATGCTGGTAAAGTAGAAGCTGATACAGCTGCACTTGCGGGTTCTTACACAATGGATAAGACCACATTTGCTCTTGGTTACACATACTGGGATGCTGATGTTAAACCAACTGCTGGCACTTCTTCTAACGTTGACGCTAACACTTTCTACGCTAACGTGACTCAGCAGATGCACGCTAACGTAAAAGTATACGGTGAAATCGGTACTACTGATGTTGATAACTCAGAGTTCGGTTACCTAGCTGGTATGGAAGTTTCTTTCTAAGATTGATTCAATCTAAGAAATCTTCTTGAAAAAGCCGCCTTTATAGGGCGGCTTTTTGCTATTCTTACACGCTATAGAGATACTTGTTATAAATTCAAGAGGTAAAATGAATAAGTTAATTGGATTATCGCTCGTACTGCTATCTAGCGGACTTCAGGCTGCAACTATATCGAGCAGTAAGAATGTTGAGCTGCTTGTTATTGATGGCAAAAAAAAGTACAGTCATCTTTTTGGTCACCAACTGAAAAAGTAGAGCTGCAGCCCGGAAGGCATCAGGTTGTGGTGCGTTATGACGGCGAACTGAAAAATGGCTCTAAAAATACAATGTATACCACTCGTCCATATTTGTTTGAGATGGATGTACCAGATGACGATGCCACGATCATATTGCCCCGCTTGACGACACTTTCTCAGGCGAAAGCACATTTTAGCCGTGGAGCGCAGTGGCAGCTTGAATTGAGTGATGGAACGACATCTGCTTTACCGTATGTAGAGTTACAGGGTAAGGGCATCGCGGCATTTAAAAATATGGAAGAGCTGGTTGCCGACTATAACCGCCAGCATGGGATCACCTTTGAGCAAGGCTATGCCGTTGACCTTGAGCAAGCCACTGTCGAAGTCAGTGAACAGGGCGAAGTGACGATTTCCGGCGATGCATTGGCACAGTTAAAACTCTGGTATAGCAAAGCAAGTGTAGAAGAAAAAGCTGCTTTCCATCAGTGGTCGAAAGTCCAAGATGCGCTGTGAGTAATGGCTGTTTGCGAATAGCTAAATGGAATAACTGCGGGACGACGAGACTATAGGGTATGCTGTAGTCTTGTTTTGTTATCCCGCTAATTCAACATACTAGTCATGGTGATAACGGCTATGGGCCCGGCATGAGTGACACCGTGGCTGAGCCGGATCCGACTTCAGTTCATTGAGTTCAATCTCTTCTTCACAATCCACACACAATCCATACATGCCCAGCTTGATCGAGCAGACCGCGGCATCGACTTTTTTCCATTCTCATTGCCAAATCGAATAGGTTAGGGATGAAGGATGATTTTGCCATCATGATCAGTTCATTGAGATCGGCCTGTTCTATCGCCGTGGCTGAAGGAACCAGCGTGTTGAGCAACATTTCGTGCTTGAGCTCTTTGGCTAGCAAGGTATGTTCCTGTTCTAAATGATCTTTAAGTTGCTGGTAGGTGCGTTCTGACGTTGTCATATTTTTGTATTATGTTTATAAGTGATAAATTTAGTCTAAAACGGTTTGATTGTTTGATTGTGATTTGAATCAAACCTTTATAGAGTAATGGATAGAATAACCCTAAATTCCCTCGGTTTTTGTCGCTTTCCTGATCCGATATAGTGGTACTCGCTTAAGATCTGTGGCCAAAGAAGCTACGGACAACAAGCAAGTCAGTCGAATTAATACCCTATAAAGGAAGCGTACCATGGAGCACGGTTTTAAAGACCCGTATAGTTTTAAGTATTTCATCGGTTTTCTCATTGCATTGGGACTACCAACGCTACCGGCAAGTTTAACCTGGTTAGGGATACTGAGCTTATAGTCCCAACTATTGTCATCTTGATTGTTATACTGATTGGTATCTTATCCCAACCAGTAAGGAAGGGATATGAAAAATATCATCAAACGAGCCATTTTATTAAGCTGTGGCTGGTTGTGTGTTGTTTTGGGGGTAGTTGGTATTTTTTTTGCCCTGCTACCGACGACTCCTTTCTTATTGCTGGCCAGCGCCTGTTTTATGCGAGGTTCTCCCCGCCTCAGTCGCTGGCTCCATCAGCATCCGCACTTTGGTCCTATTTTGCAAAACTGGCATGAGCACGGGGCTGTATCACGAACCGTTAAGCGCCGAGCGAATATCACGATAGTGATCAGCTTCATTTTGTCAATTTATCTGGTGCCGTTACTGTGGCATAAAGCGATGCTGGTTATAGTAGCAACCCTGTTGCTGATTTGGTTTAATCGGCTGCCCGTGGTTGATAATTCCGGCTTATCGGAAGCTTCAATAAATAACAGATAAGTCACGACTAACTGAGCGCGGCGTTATGTAAACGATATCTATTGATTCATGACAAAGAACCTTTGGTATTAGTTGCCCCTGCCCGTGAAAATCAATACTATTTGCTCCGGAATTTATTTGCCTGCTGCCGAGGTATATCTCTGTGACAGGCTTTTTAATTAGCGCTACAGCACTTGCGTAAGATGGTGCACGGAAGACGATTATGACTCAAGAAAAACTAGCTTTGATCAAGCGTAGTATTAAATCTATCCCAGATTATCCTAAGCCTGGTATTTTGTTCCGCGATATTACTAGCCTTATGGAAGACCCTGCGGCTTATAGTGCAACCATGCAAGTCCTGATCGAGCAATATCAGGACAAAGGTATTACTAAAGTGATCGGCACCGAAGCCCGTGGCTTTTTGTTTGGTGCGCCACTAGCACTGGAGCTGGGTGTTGGTTTTGTTCCGGTTCGTAAGCCTGGAAAACTGCCTCGTGAAGTGATTGGTGAAAGCTATGAGCTTGAATACGGTCAAGATACCCTAGAGATCCATGTTGATGCGATTGACGAAGGTGACAAGGTGCTGCTGGTTGATGACTTGCTGGCAACGGGCGGCACAATTGAAGCGACGACGAAGCTTGTTCGTCGTCTGGGCGGTGTAGTCGAAGATGCAGCATTCGTGATCAACCTGCCGGAGCTGGGTGGGGAAGAGCGTCTGGAAGCCATTGGTCTGAACGTATTCAGCATTTGTGACTTCGACGGTCATTAATTTTCTTAGCCAGACTTCTATCTGGCTAATCATTGGGCGCTCGCAGTGGCGCCCTCTCGCTCAAAAATCCTCCCTGTGCTAGCATTGAGTTCTTGATTCTGTAAGGTTAGTTAACATGAGTTATCAGGTTCTGGCACGGAAATGGCGACCACATCAATTTGAGGATGTTGTCGGCCAGTCCCATGTCTTGACGGCGTTGGCCAATGCACTTGCCCATAACCGTCTTCATCACGCCTATCTGTTTAGCGGTACTCGCGGGGTGGGTAAAACGACTATCGCGCGTATTTTTGCCAAAGGGCTGAACTGCGAACAGGGGGTGACAGCAACCCCGTGCGGTCAGTGCGATACCTGCCGCGAGATTGACGAAGGCCGCTTTGTTGATTTGCTGGAGATCGATGCGGCATCACGGACCAAAGTAGAAGATACCCGTGAGTTGCTTGATAACGTTCAGTACAAACCTGCTCGTGGTCGTTATAAGGTTTATCTGATTGACGAAGTGCACATGCTGTCTCGTCATAGTTTTAATGCCTTGCTGAAGACGCTTGAAGAGCCGCCGGAATACGTTAAGTTTATTCTGGCAACAACAGATCCTCAAAAGCTGCCGGTTACTATTCTATCGCGCTGTTTACAGTTCCATTTGAAGCATCTGGACAATACCCAGATCCAGTCTCAGCTGGAGAAGGTGCTGACGCAGGAGCAAGTAGAGCATGAGGCAAGAGCGTTAAGCTATTGGCCCGTGCCGCTGAAGGCAGTATGCGCGATGCGCTAAGCCTTACCGATCAGGCAATCGCCTTGGGCAATGGCCAGGTTCAGGCTGATTCCGTTTCTGCCATGCTGGGCACCTTAAATACCGAACAAGCATTATATTTGCTCGAGGCAATGGCTCAGGGCGAAGCGCAAGCCGCGATGGCATGCCTGGAAGAACTGGCGGGTGTCGGTGTCGAGTGGGATAGCCTGTTGCGTGAGCTTGCCGCTCAGCTGCACCGTGTTGCTATGTATCAGGCATTGCCAGCCTCTCTGGATGATGCAGCCCCTGATGCAGAACGAATTATTGCGTTAAGCAAGCGAGTGTCGCCGCAGGAAGTACAGCTGTGCTATCAGATTGTATTGCAGGGGCGCCAGGATCTTGCCTATGCTCCGGATGGCCGTACAGGGCTGGAAATGGTGTTGCTGAGAATGCTGGCTTTTCGTCCTGTCTCCGGTCAGGGAATTAGCCCTCAGGCAATTAATGTCCCGGCAACAGAGCCTGCTCCTCAATCTCAGACTCAGAGCGGCGCGCCGCAAGCTCAGCAAGGCATGCAACGTGTGCAGGCACTGAAAGCCCAGATGAATGGCGGGCAACAACAGCACGCACCAGTGCCGCCTCAGCCTGCCGATCCTGTACAGCCGCCAGCACAACGTCAGCGTATTGCTGCACAGCCTGTACCACAAGAACAGTCCCCGCAGGATAGCTATTCACAAGGTGGTCAGCCACAAAATAGCCATTCTCAACAGAGTCGCCATCCTCAACAAAGTAGCTATCAGCTCTTCACAGGAGTTGGCTCAGCCAGCACCTCAGTCAATGCCACAGTCTCAGCCGTCATCGGCTGTTTCAGGGTTGCTAGCGGCAAGGAATAAGCTGCGAAGCCAGGGCAAGCGTAGCCACGAGGAACACCCTGCTGTAAAAAAAAGACTGAATCGGCGCCAGCTAAAAAAAAGTCGCAACCAATGTGCTAGACCGAATTGCTACCAAGCATAAAGGTCGGCCAGCTCCGGTAACGGGAGCCTCTGCGATGCCAGCGCCGGGAACTGCTGAGATGCAGATGAGTAAACCGGACGATGAATACCGCTGGAAGCCGATGGCTCAACCTGAGCCAGAAACAGTGAAGCAGGTGGTTGCACCGGGTACGCTAAAGCGGGCGTTAGAGCATGAAAAAAAACGCCCGAGATGGCGAAATTGCTTGTCAAAGAAGCAGCAAATCAGGATAGTTGGTCAGATTTAGTGACTAAGCTAAATGTAGGGCGAATGGTCCAACAATTAGCATTAAATTCAGCGTTTGAACAAAACAATCAGCAAGTGACTTTGTTCTTACGGCAGTCTCAGAGTCACTTAGATAACCCGAAAGCCAGAGAGCAGCTGGCGCAGGCAATAAGTGAATTGCTTGGCACGGAAATCGAATTATCGATTGAGCTAGGTGAAAAAGGTCGTTCGCCATTAGAGTGGCGAGAAGGGCTTTATCACCAGAAGCTTGATCAGGCAAAACAAAGCTTAATGAGTGATCCTAATGTAACCTTTATCTGCCAGCGCTTTGCTGCTGTACTTGATGAAGAGAGTATTAGCCATTGTAATACAGTCGTTTTGTATTACGGCATAGCAAAATGAATTTCAACCAGACCAATAGAGAGAGAGTATATGTTTGGTAAAGGTGGTATGGGCAACATGATGAAGCAGGCGCAGCAAATGCAAGAGCGCATGCAAAAGATGCAAGAAGAAATCGCAAACATGGAAGTAACCGGCGAGTCTGGTGCTGGCCTGGTGAAAGTGACTCTGACTGGTAGCCACAGTGTACGTCGCGTTGAGCTGGATGACAGCTTGATGGAAGACGACAAAGATATGTTGGAAGATCTGATTGCGGCAGCATTTAACGATGCTGCTCGTCGTATCGAAGAAGCGCAAAAAGAGAAAATGGCCGGTGTAACAGGTGGTATGAATCTACCTGCTGGCTTCAAGATGCCATTCTAATCAATGCGTACCAGTCCACTACTGGAACAACTAATGGAGGCCTTACGTTGTCTGCCTGGGGTTGGCCCCAAGTCAGCACAGCGTATGGCCTTTAGCTTGTTGCAGCGTAATCGGCAGGGCGGTTTGCAGTTAGCTGATGCCCTTAGCAAGGCAATGACGGAAATTGGTCATTGCCAGAGCTGTCGTACATTCACGGAAGAGGATGTGTGTGCGATCTGCGCGAATCCTCGTCGTCAGGAAAATGGTCAAATCTGCGTGGTTGAAAGCCCTGCGGATATTGTCGCGGTTGAGTCCACTGGACAGTTTTCAGGTCGCTATTTTGTGTTGATGGGACATCTTTCACCACTTGATGGCATTGGCCCGTCTGATATTGGCTTGGATACCCTGGAATTTCGATTGCAGAACGAACAGATAGCCGAGCTTATCTTAGCGACGAACCCGACAGTCGAAGGGGAGGCAACAGCACATTATATTGCCGAACTTTGCAGCGAGTATGAGACCCCAGCTACCCGCATCGCACACGGTGTTCCCGTTGGCGGAGAGTTGGAACTCGTGGATGGGACGACATTGTCTCACTCAATTGCCGGGCGGCATAAGCTCTATTAAAATACGCACATGATTATATATTAGTCATGCGAGATAAATACCAACTGACGGATTTAACTGGATGTTGGTATTTTTTTTCGTTTTAAATAAATCAAATCTATTAAACCTAACGAATTATATATTCATTTTTAGCAGTTTTAGCAGTTTTAGCAGTTTTAGCAGTTTTAGCAGTTTTAGCTGTCTGTAGTCGAATTTAGTTTTTACCTCAGGTTCTTTTCTAACAAAAGCTATATAAATAACATTTAAGGCTTTTTTTTCTTCATTACTCATTGTTGCTCAGTATTTAATGATACCCAAGATGGCAAGCTGAACCAGTACACCATTGGTGCTGACTACTGGTTAAATGATAGTGTCGTTTCTTATGCCGAATATACTGATCAAAGTTTTGATGAAGAGGTTGCTGGCAGCGATGACAACGCATTCATCATCGGTATGAGGGTGTACTTCTAAGCAATTATATCGAAGGAATGTCCATTGTTTTTGGGGGAAGCTTGCGCTTCACCTTTTTTTTTATTTTTCAGTGCCGGGACGGGTTACTTGAGTATTGCTCTAATCATAGATTTAGGCTTTTGTTCCCTCCCCTTTTCAAGGGGAGGGTTAGGGTGGGGTTTGTCAGTTTATCTTTCTACAATGAATAAAGAATATTTGAGCCGTATGTGAGGCTGGTAAGCAGCAGTGACTTTTTATTAATGATATCAATACGGCGGCTTTGCTGGGCATCCATACGGAATACTTGCTTTACAATCGTCAAGTGGTGATTCTGGAAGTCTTCGTTTTGTCCGGAGGTAATGTCCTTGAACTCGAGTGGCTCAGTGAGCAGATAGCCGCCGCTGATATCCCAATTGCCTGATTCGGAGATATGCAGGGTAAGAGGCTTGGCACTGTCACTAAATAGCTTCAGCAAGGTAATACGTGAATAGGTCTTATTAGGAAGATAGACGACATGGCTGCTCTGTTCGACACGGCGTAGCATACCTAATTGATCCAGTTGCATGGATTCAATACGACTAACAGAGGTTGATTGCCATTCACGGGACATCAGCAACTGTTCTTGCTTGTAGTCACTGGAAAAATAGAGCCAAGCGCTGAAAATGGCCGACATTGTCAAAATGATAAGCGCCCAGTATTGCTTAAAAAAAAGGTCGGCAAATGGTTGTTTTTGTTTTTTTTACTGACATAGCTTGGTATTATCCTCATGGCTAGTTAGTAAACGTAGGGTGACATTTTCACCCGGCATTGAAGTCGTGTGAATATAGTTCAACCATAACTGGTTGCTCTGGCCACCTGTTGCAATTACTTCGAGCGGGCGGGCATCGCCTTGATGATGTTCAAGATAGGTTTCCACGCAGCTAGAAATCATTGTTTTCCACTGCAAAATGTTAGGATGTTTTATCGGTGTCAGTACTTGAACACCATCAATAGCCAACAGGGGTTTAAACGCCTCGGACTTAGGTGGGAAGCTCATGTTAACCAGCAGCGGTAAGAGACAGGCAACTACAAGAGCCAGTAGTTTCAAGGCGGCTGTTTTTGACCCTTTTTTTTACTTACAGTAGAGATGTTTTCTTCTTTAAACGGACTGATATTGGAAGCTGTATTAAGACTGTCCAGCGCAAGATCACTCCCGCCAGGTTCTGAGGTAACGGCGTCAGTATCGATGTTGTTTATTGGTGCTTCGACAAGTACAGGGTTGTCAGCGAACTCGTTGACATTGGCAATCATCTGATAGCCGCGCTTTGGTACTGTTTTGATAAATCCTGGTGATTTTGTAGAGTCTTTCAGCGCTTTGCGAAGCGTGGATATTGCCTGAGTCAGGCTAGAGTCATCAACTTCAAAGCCTTGCTCTCGCCACACATAGTCATGCAAGCGAGTACGGGTAACGATCGCACCAGGTTCTTCAATAAGCAGGCTTAGTGCTCGGCTTTCATTGCTGCCAAGTCGGGTAAGCTCATCGTTTTCTGATTGGTCGATCAAGCTATTGTCATAGGGGTCAAAGAGGAACCTCTGACCAATCAAATATTTATTTGATGTTTTATTCATTTTTAGCACCGAGGGTACAGTTGAGCTGTTTATATAGCATGATTTCCCTGAATCATGTCTGAATGTAAAAAAAATATAAAAGAGCAGGCTGAAAATACATAAATAATATAAAATCGGCATTTTAGGTTGAAAACCCGTACTTTGACCATATGTATGTAATTAACTGTTATGGATTACGTAATACGACTAGTTACGGAGTTAAAATGAGCGAGCAAAATCCCCATAAAAATAAGGAAACACGTGGCTTCCAATCGGAAGTGAAGCAACTGTTACATCTGATGATCCACTCACTGTACTCGAACAAAGAGATTTTTTTTACGTGAGTTGATTTCTAATGCCTCTGATGCGGCTGATAAGTTACGTTTTCGCGCGCTGTCGCAACCTGATTTATATGAGAATGATGCTGAACTAGGCGTAAAGCTGTCATTTAACGCTGACGCCGGTACCCTGACCATTAATGATAATGGTATTGGTATGACCCGTGACGATGTCATTGAACATCTGGGTACAATTGCAAAATCAGGTACCAAAGATTTTTTTTGCCAAGCTTAGCGACGATCAATCGAAAGACTCTCAGTTGATTGGCCAATTTGGTGTCGGTTTCTATTCTTCGTTTATCGTGGCTGATTCGGTTACGGTAAATACCCGCGCAGCAGGTGCCGCTGTCGATCAGGCAGTGCGTTGGCATTCTGGTGGTGAAGGCGATTATTCAGTAGAAGATATTGAAAAAGCGAGCCGTGGTACCGAAATTATCCTGCACTTACGTGAGGATGAAAAAGAATTCCTGAGCGAGCACCGTCTGCGTGACATTATTGGCAAATACTCTGATCATATCGGTATTCCTGTCCATATTATGACCACAGAGCGTGACGAGGAAGGCAAGGAGACTGGTACAAAGTGGGAGCAGGTCAACAAGGCTCAGGCACTTTGGACGCGTAATAAATCTGAGATCAGTGACGAAGAATATAAAGAGTTCTATAACCACGTCTCCCATGATTTTGCTGAGCCGCTGGCATGGAGCCATAACCGTGTTGAAGGTAATCAGGACTACACCAGCTTGCTTTATATTCCGGCGAAAGCACCATGGGATATGAATAACCGTGATAGCAAGCACGGCCTGAAACTGTATGTTCAGCGTGTCTTTATTATGGACGATGCCCAGCAGTTTATGCCTTCTTACCTGCGTTTCATGCGTGGCCTGATTGACTCAAACGATCTGCCATTGAACGTATCGCGTGAAATCCTGCAGGACAACAAGGTGACTCAGGCGCTGCGCAAGGCGTGTACCAAGCGTGCGCTAACGATGATGGAGCGCATGGCGAAAAATGATGCAGAGAAGTATCAGACGCTGTGGAATGAGTTTGGCCAGGCGCTAAAAGAGGGCCCTGCCGAAGATTTTGCTAATCGTGAGAAAGTCGCGAACCTGCTGCGTTTTAGCTCAACACACAACGAAACGGCAGAGCAGACGGTTTCGCTGGCTGATTACGTTGAACGTATGAAAGAAGGCCAGGATAAGATTTATTTCCTGACAGCCGATAGTTTCAGCGCCGCGAAGAACAGCCCGCACCTTGAGCAGTTCCGTACCAAAGGCCTTGAAGTTATTTTGATGCATGACCGCATCGATGAGTGGTTGATGGGGCATCTGCAAGAGTTTGACGGCAAGCAATTCCAGGCGATCACCAAAGCGGATCTGGATCTTTCCAAGTTTGAAAACGAGGAAGAGAAAGAGAAGCACAAAGAAACGGAAGAAGCGTTCAAGTCAGTGGTTGAGCGTACGAAATCCTATCTTGGCGATCGTGTGAAGGATGTCCGTACGACATTCAAGTTACAAGATACGCCCGCTGTTGTAGTTACTGATGAAAATGAGATGGGCACGCAAATGGCCAAACTACTGGCAGCTGCTGGCCATGATGCACCTGAAGTGATGTATATTCTCGAGCTTAATCCGGATCACGCCTTGGTCAACAAGATGGCCGATGAACCTGATGAGGAAGCGTTCGGCCGCTGGGTCGAAATGCTGCTAGGTCAGGCGATGCTGGCGGAACGTGGTTCGATGGAAGATCCGTCACAGTTTTTGGCTGCTGTTAATAAATTGCTAGCATAAATTTGCCGGTAGAAATCGGTTTGACTAATGTCTAATCGATTCTTTTAT
>LLEN01000204.1_pt1 | contig 11349 bp, 13 predicted proteins | sample 595881 | NCBI WGS metagenome assembly LLEN01 (sample SAMN02919314, study PRJNA255460) | bioreactor metagenome | biome: chemostat; feature: culture 2012_10.3; material: sediment; isolation source: day86 10degC chemostat 2012 inoculated with Wadden Sea sediment taken from... | place: Germany: Bremen ...
GTGCAGGTGGCTCTGGTGGTGCTCGTCCAAAACTGAATGTCACCAAGTGCAGTGATGGTCGTTTCTCGACTCATCCGAGGCCATTGGTGAAAAGCTCATCGTGAAACTTACATCTGAAAAATTCGATTTAAAGCATTCTGAAAGCTTGGTTGAGTATGCCTACATGAAGATGGCGAGAAACCTTGGCATTGAAGTACCTAACTTTGAGCTGGTTGATGTTGGAAACGGGAGGTTCTGGTTACAGCAGACCCGTTTTGATTGTACAGAACAAGGCAACTATCACATGATATCGGCGTGTGGCCTTTTGGATGCACCGTTTAGAGAACCATCACTGGATTATGTCGAGCTTGTGAAGGCGACACGGCTACTCTGTAGCGTTGACGAATCCAGAAAACTAGTCAAGAGAGCGTTGTTCAATTTCATTACGGTTAACCAGGATGATCATTCCAAAAACTTTGCGTTCCTGGCAGATGACAATGACAACTGGAGGCTCTCGCCATTCTACGACATTGTTTACAGCCCCTCGCCCTACAAAGAACATATGACATCTTTCAATGGTAATGGACGATTACCATCAAAAGCGCTCGAGCTACTAGCTGGACAAGCTGGTTACTCCAGTGCGAAACCGTTACGAGAGATACTTGAAGAGATTTATAACGAAACAAGAAATTTCAGGCAAGAGGCTGAGCAATTAGGCATATCAAAAGAACTAACTAACACGATAGACCTACATATGACTAACCAATGGGCAGCCATTCAGTAAATGTCACTATATTGGCATTTATGTGTTATTAACCGCTAAAATTGTCACTATAATGACAACCAACAGGTGAATTAACCTATTTCGTTTCCTACCTTCAAATAGCAGGCAGCAAGTAAACTTATATGAATAAGTCTTGACTTGATCTGAGGAAATTCATCGATATTTACAGATTTATTCACCGCCCTTTTTCCCGCCAATTCCACCAAACATACATATGTTACTTTCTTGCATTTGCGTGGCTGGTAATCTCTATTACCAGCCACTTCATTAGTCACACCTATAAACGAAAACCGCAATTAGATATGGAAGCGCTCCGTATAGTTGCTCAACTGCTGCCCTACCTCAGATAGGTGGTCGGCCAGCTCCTGGTTATTGGTCGCATTATCGCGGGTTTTATGCGATGTATCTGCCACATGAACAATACGCTGGTTCATGTCATCGGCGACATCACTTTCTTCCCTTGTTGCCGTTGCGATGTGGGCATTCATTTCGTTGATGGCCTCGACAGCCTCGACAATCCGCTCAAGCGCCTCATCAGCCTGCTTCATATGCTCGACCCCGGTAGCTGCTTGTTGCTGGCCCGTACTGATCACTTCCACGGCTTGATGCGCCTGCGTCTGTAGCTTCACAACCATCTGCTGGATTTCGCTGGTCGAGTTGGCTGTTCTTGCTGCAAGTCCGCGAACTTCATCGGCAACAACGGCAAAACCACGTCCGGCCTCACCGGCTCGGGCAGCTTCTATCGCCGCGTTCAGTGCTAACAGGTTAGTCTGCTCAGCAATATCATTGATAACGTCCAGTACCTTGTTAATCCCCATGCTGTCGGCGTTGAGGGTATTGATCACGGTTCCTACCGACTGTACCTGCTGGTTGAGTTCATCGATCGTTGTGGCAGCCTCTCGCATAACGCCACGTCCACGGTTGGCTTCCTGTTCGGCGCGGTTGGTATATTCCGATGCGTTGGCACTGCTTGAGGCAACTTCTTGGATGGTGGCAGAGATTTCATTCATTGCCGTCGAAATCAGCTCGATTTCCTGGTATTGCTGCTGCATGCCGCTGGCATTTTCGGTCGCCGCTTTCTTGAGTTGCAGGCTGGACACACTTAGCTGTTCGCTCGATTTAACAACACTGCCCAGCATGCTGGCAAATCCCCAGCGGGCCTCGTTGTAGTCAGTATAAAGAGCGCCGATTTCATCACCGCTATCATCAGAAGGTAGCGGTTTTGTCAGATCACCTTTGGCAAACATCTGCAGCGCTTCGCGCAGTGGCAACAAAGGCTTCATCAGGTATTGATTGACGTAAAGATAAAGAATGCCGGAAAGCAGCATCAATGTAAGGATCAAGCCAAGAGAGATCTGCATCTTGACCGTCACGTTCGCATTGCTGGCAGTCTCCATCATCTTCACTGCCGTGTTCATTTCTTTGAGAATAACCGGAGAACGTTGATAAAGCTCTCTTATCAACCCTACGTTCTCTTCACTGCGGAGGTTGCTGTCCACGGTGAGCAGTTTTTGGATACCGGCACGATATTCGCCCCATAACTCGTTCACCTTACTTAACTGAACTTCAATCTCAGAGGTCATCGGCGGCGCAATACCACGTTCAGGATCGCCATTTCGCAACATGTGCATCGATGATTCAAACAGTTCAATTGTCTTATTGACGCCGGCTTCCTGTTCCATCCCGGACTGTACCAGCAGGACTTCTTTTGCGACACGCTGTGACAACATACGCTGACGTCCTGCTACGTTAATCGTTGCAGCGTCGGCTTCCATCCCATAATAGATAATCCCCATGGCACTGAACCCGGATAGGACTAATATGACACTTAGTAGCAGTAACTGCGCTTGGATACTCTTAAGGCCGATCGTTTGAAGTAGCTTTCTTATTATTTTCATTCTTTTGATTACTCTTAACTTGAAATAGAGATAATGAATTTCAGTTAACACCTGCAATGGTGCCGCTTACACCACGTTAAATTGGAATTCCATTATCCAACTCAATCCCCAATTGCTGAGCAGTAGCAATTGGCGCAATAACCTAGTCATGACAACAAGTAGCTAAGCCGATAACCGACATTAACCCGTCAAACAAATGACAAAACCGTCAAAACGCAGACATAATACAATAGTGGTATAAGCAAGGAATATAGCTTTGAATCAAAAAGTTGTATTAAATATGAATTATTTGATGCGTATTCGATCAGGCACCTGATTTTTATAAGTAAACAAGTGCGACGTCAACAAGTTGACACTAATGTACTTACTCGACTGAGGCACGGGAAAAAGCAGCATCTTGAAGAAACAAATAAGCCCCTAGTAAACTAGGGGCTTTACAGTCATAGCCATAAACATGCATCAATCCAGAGTTTGGTAGAGAACCAAGACGACGGAAACTCTAGCAATGGGCATGTTCAGGGTTATTCATTACATCTGCGAGAATACATTCATGATCACACCGCCTGTGATGATCAATCCCATCGCTATCATGGCCGGAAAATCAGGCTTCTGCTTATAGAGGATCATCGAGAAGATCGTAACCCCGATAATACCGAAACCACACCATAGCGAGTACGCAATACCGACAGGGATATAACCCATGGCTTTAGTTAGTGCGAAATAGCACAGGCTGTATGCACCGATCACCAACGCCGACATGGCTGGGTTACGGAAATTGTTTGTTTTCTTAATATATGAAGTGCCTGTGATCTCAGAGCAAATTGACAGTGCCAGCCACAAAAATCCTACGTTGAACATGGTGTATCTCCTTACCCTTTAACTTCTACAGTGTTAATTTCAGTTTCTGTTTCTTCTTCACCCATCTTTGAGAACAGGTTCATAATGATAATCCCACTGGCAATCACCAGCATTCCGATCATGGCGGCCATATCCGGATGCTGACCGTAGAACACCATGCTTAATGTCGATACCAGCAAGATGCCAGTACCAGACCACGTCGCATATGCGAGACCAACCGGCAGATATTTAACTGCTTGCGACAGCGAGTAGTAACACACTACATAAAGCAGAACGATCACTGCCAACAAGGCAGTCTTGGTAAAGCCTTCACTGGTATCGAACATTTTCAACGTAGAGGTTGCAGAGGTTTCTGAGGCGATAACAAGCGCCATCCAGAGCCATTTTTTTTAATGATTCAGACATAGATACTCCTAAGTTTTCTTTCAATTTTGTTTAGCGAATTAGATAAAACATTATTTGCCTTGCTGAGCCTTCACATACTCTTGAGCCAAGTCGGTTAACCGATCCTGATCCGAAAGCACTACCGTCCCTTTCTCCATTACTTCGGAAAGGGTGATGAAGCGTGGCGGTGTTGGCTCAACCTGGTGAGTTGAGTTTGTTGTTATTGATTGATTTTCCTGCGTCGTCGGCACACCGTCGAACAGGCCTATCGAACCGATGTTCAGCCCCATTGCCTGTACCGTTTGACGCTGCGCCGCCAGCCTGTCGATCATCGCCGGGTTACTGGCAAGCCCTTTTAGCTGATTGAGCTCGCTGTCTAGCCGGCACTGATAATCCAGCGCTATCGTGGATATCCCTTTCATCAATGCTGTTTGCACCAGCACCGAGCAGGGCGATCCAAACAGGCCGTTGGCAATCTCTGCCAAAGTGGCGATATCCAGAAACGGCAGCCATACCGCATCAAAACCAGCCAAAAACTGTGCTGCATTGTTTCCGTCCCAGGCCAGGATTTCCCCTACGCTTTGCCATTGCACAGCGGAATGAACCGCTGTCGCCGACGGCGGGATATAGATGGCAAAACGACGCTGCTGACACTGTTGTAACCGCGCAATGATCAGAGATTGGTAATCCGCTTCGTCACCTAACACAATTAGGGTTCGAGGCTGCATACCAGCAAGCACCCGCTTCACCATTGCTTCAATCTGTTGCTCGTTCATATCGATCTTCCTTTGCGCACTCATTTAGCCAACTTGCTCGGCTAAATTGCTCAGCCAAACTACTCTGTCAAAAAGACGTCTTGCCCAGAGCGAAGACCCGCTGCGTTGGCTTCATCGGTATCAATATGAAACTCCAGTGCGTACGCCGGGCTCACTCGCACTACCACCTGCTCGAACACCAGCCCGCAACCACCACCAGCACGAACTTTCACCCGCTGACCGTTCTGAACCTGAAAGCGCACAGCATCTTCCTGGCTCATGTGAATATGGCGCTGGGCGCAAATCACTTTCGAGTCCAGATGACAGAAACCGGCCGCGCCTACCAGCAGAGCATCTGCCGAGCTGGTCAAATCGCCAGATTCACGTACCGGAGCCTGAACACCGAGGGTGTAACAATCGGCTTTCGAGACCTCCAGCTGTGTCTCTGCCCGAGCCGGCCCCAGCACGCGTACCCGCTGAATTGATCCCTTGGGGCCGACGATAGTGACGCACTCTTTGGCCGCGAACTGACCCGGCTGCTTGAGATCCTTGATTGGCGTGAGCTGGTAGCCCGCCCCAAACAACGCTTCAATGTCGGCCTGGCAAAGGTGCACATGACGGTTCGACACCCCGGTAGGAATACCCAAGTCCGCCACAGCGCTTGTCACAGCCGAGAGCAAGGCGCTCCCTTCCTGACGGCAACTTGGTGGCAGTTTTTGCTCAATCTGCGCCATTAACGTTGCACTGATCATTTCCGTGGTCCTTGTTTGCGGGCACGCGCAGAGCGCTTCGCGGCCGGTTTATCATCTGACGGTGCTTTCGCACTTTCAGTTGGTTCTGGTTTTGGCTCGGCTTTTGGTTCAGTTACGGGCTTCGATGCCGGCTTCGCTTTTACTACCGTTTCTGTCGGCAGCGGCTGGACAACCGGAACATCGATATCAGCAGCATCTACATCAGCAACAACCGCTTTTTCAACGGGCTCCGGACTAGGTTCGCTATTGCCCTCTTCAGCCGGTTTCGGTATCGAAGACGGCTCGTTTTCCAGCATCGCCAAGACGCTGATATCGGGGCGAGCAATCACCAATGAAGCCTCTACCTGCTGCGCTGCATCAACACCACTTTCAATGGCTGCTGATACGGCACTGATCTCGCCGTGAAACATCACTGACACCAACCCCGAGCCAATTTTCTTGCAACCCACCAACGTGACAGCTGCCGACTTACAGGCTGCATCGGCAGCATGAATGGCAGAAATTAAACCGCGGGTCTCTATTACGCCTAAACTGGTCGTCATCGTTTCCTCCTTAATGTCGAACCAAGCGGATATCGAAATCGAACTGAGTAAAGAAGGCGCTCAACTGGTCTAGCTCGCCATCGCTGTAGCCAAGGTCTTGCGTGATGGGGTAAATCATGTCGAGCTTGTCGTACTTCGTTTTGCCAAACTGGTGATATGGCAAGACATCAATACGCTGGATATTGCCGCGCTTGGCGAGCTCCATGACATAATTGAAAGCCCCGGTGATCGAATCGTAAGAATCGTTGTGACCACGGATCAAAGGCATTCGAATCACGATATTGGCGCCAAGATCCACCAACCGCTCAAGGTTGCGCTTCACCCCTTCATTACCGATACCGAATAACTGACGGTGTTGATCAGTATTTATCTGTTTGATATCAAATAAGAAAAGATCTGTGCACGTTGCCAGCTTCTCGTAATTTTCAAGGCTGGTTGTGCCCTGGGTTTCAATCGCTGTATTAATCATCTGCTTTTTGCATTCGGTCAGCAGTGCTGTTGCAAAATCAGCCTGTAGGCTCAGCTCACCACCGCCCAGAGTCACACCACCGCCGGAAGACATATAGAAGTCATAATCCTGCATGATGATTTCCATCAGCTCTTGCACAGTGACGTCTTTTCCCATCACATCCAGGGCATCACCCATGCAAACTTCTTCGCATTTACGACAACCAATACAGTCAACAGCCCTATTGATCTTGTGCACGGCATTGCCATCAGCATCAGTGCTCATCAGATGCACACCGGCAGGACACACTTGGGCACATTTACCGCACGCAACACATTTGTCGTGGCTGAACATTACTTGAAACTGGCTGCTTAGCCCTTCGGGGTTGGCGCACCAATCACACCGAAGGTTGCACCCTTTGAAAAAAAATCAACGTGCGGATCCCATCACCGTCATAGATGGAATATTTTTGGATATTAAAAATCCGCCCTTTTAGCTCTGTTTCTTTGCTCACTTCTGCTATCCCAGTCATCTTTTTCTCCTCACTTCGCTCATGCTTAGTGGCTTTACTAAGGGGCCTCTCGACCCCTTACCTCTGGGTTAGAATTTTTCTAGAACAGTACGGCTAATGATTTCGTCTTGAACTTCCTTACAAAGCTCGACGAAGTAGGCGCTGTAGCCCGCAACACGCACGATCAGATCGCGGTATTTCTCAGGCTCTTCCTGTGCTTTTTTTTCAGCACTTCATTATCAACATAGCTAAATTGCATCTGGGCATTACCCAGGATGGAGGCGGTTCTGAGGAGTGTGATAAGGCCGTTTTTACCTTCAGGCGTATCCAGTAACCCTTTCAAGAATTTGAAGTTATGAACCATACCGATATTCATGGTTTCAGCGTTCATTTTGCTCACTGACTTGATGATGGCCGTCGGACCATTCTTATCCGCGCCTTGAGTCGGGCTGATACCATCAGAGAGTGGCATCCACGCTAGACGACCATTAGGAGTGGCCGCCGTCAGCTCACCGATTGGTGTGTTGTTAGAGATAGACAAGGTGCCATGGCTCAGTTTCGAGTAGAGCATGTCGTATTTACCACACTCTTTCTCTGTCCACTCAGTCACATCCAGTGCTAGCTGATCCGCATAATCGTCATCATTGCCGTATTTTGGTGCATTTAAGCAGTCACGGCGTAGCTCGTCATAGCCTTCAAAGTTCGCACGCAGACCGTCACGCACCTGTTCCAATGTGTATTTTTTTTATCATCAAAGACCAGCTTGCGGATCGCGGCCATGGAATCGACGTAAGTAGCCAGGCCAGAGAAGATAAGACCTGGACCATAGTTCAGCACAGCACCACCAGCGCTGACATCTTTGCCTTGTTCCATACAGCCTTCAACCAACAGTGACATCAATGGTTTCGGCGCAACATCACGGTGTACACGCTGGCTGATAACGGTACCGATAGCCGACATCTTGACGATATGAGCAACCTGGATTTTTACTGCTTTATCAAAGTCTTCAAACGTTGTCATCGCACTTAGATCACCAGTATCGAGACCCTGTGTACTATCGAACAGGCTCATATGCCCACGATTAAGCGCGAATTCAATCGCAATTGGCCATTGGGTGTAACCCGTTGAGGTCCACTGGTAGATACGACCTGATTTTTGAGGTTCCACACAGCCCATCAGGCAGTAATCACGAGCGTCTTCGTAACTGAAACCTTTGCCTAGCATCATTTTTATATGAGAGTCATCAAAGTGACAGGCAGGGAAACCCATACCCGCTTTCACGACGTCGACAATTTTTTTTCCATATAGTGCTGCGGTGACTGGTTGTGAATACGACACGCTAGCGAAGGCTGGTACACTTTCACAAAGCGCACTGCATCCATGATCAGCAAGGTCAGATCATTGGTCGCGTCACCACCCATGCGTTTCTGTCCACCAACAGTCAAGTTGATGAAAGGCTGGTAGCCGGCAAAGTACTTCGCGCCCAGCTCACTCGACATCCACATCAATTCGGCACATTTGATAATGAAGGCCTGCATCATCTCCAGGGCCTGATCCTCGGTCAGGCGACCCGATTCGATATCCGCCTGATACATCGGGTAGCAGTACTGATCAACACGGCCAAGAGAAAGACCTGTCTGGTTTTCCTCTACCTCGAACAGTGACTCTACGGTCCAGATACTTTGCAAGGCTTCCTGTAAGGTTTTCGGTGGGTTTGCCGGCACGTTTTCATTGGTTTCTGCAATGGTGAACAGTTCAGCACGGCGCGCTGGATCCGTTTCGGTCAACGCAAGTTCTCGCGCATGGTTCGCCAGACGCTTCGCGTAGGCCATCACCCCTTCACAGCTTTCGATAGATGCCTTGTAGAAGTAGATCTTGTCGATGTCTTCCGGGTTTTCCATGCTCAGTTGGGCAAGCTTTTCTTCTGCATCGGCCTTAATACCGTTCATGCCTTTGGTGAACAGCAGAACGTCATAACCCGGACAGGTATCACCACCACCATTGATTTGGTGGTAAGAAAGATCACTAACGTAGGTCTCGCCGCTGAATTCCCACAAACCGGCTTCGCGGTATTGGCTTTCACAGATCTCATCCAGTGAGCGCCCTTCCCAGAACGGAACGATCTCTTCGCGGATCACTTTCTTGTCTTCTTCAGAAATATCGAACGGATCCTGCGGACGGGTGCTCATCGTATCAAGCTCATCACGCACCCAGCGCCACGCAATATCCGGAGAGAAGGCACCAGCACGAGGCTTGCCACATGGGTGGCCAACAATAAGCTCATCATCCTGGATCAGTAGCGGTGCAGTTTCACATGCGACTCGGAATGCTTTGGCTCGCAGCAAGATCGGCGGAAGGCCCTGATGCTGCTTAGTGACTTCGGTGAACGCCAGCGCACGATAAATAGAGATACTCGGGCGGGCTTTCAAATAGTTTTGACGCAAACGCTGCATACGTGGCGTCAGGCCTTCCATCTCTTTGATTTCAGGTGCATCGGCAGAAACTTGCGGAGATACCGTCGTTACCGCAGCACTACCTGCTTGATATAGGCGCACAGTCAGTTTGTTATCAAGGCTCGCCAGGTTGTTACGGGCAGCAAGCAGCATCTTAGACAGTTCGTTGATCACCAATTGGCTGTCTTCGAAACGGCCGCCTTGTACCATCCAGTCAAACATCGGATAGCCGTCGACGGCTTTTCCTACTCGTACTTCAGACAGCTCGCTCAGTTTCAGCCATAGGGACTCGACGACTTCGTAGGCTTGGGCTTCAGTAATAGCGCCCGCCTGCAGATCTCGTTGGTAGTAGCTGTACAGGGCTTTATCAAAACCTGTTGAACCAACCGCATAGCTGCCGTTGTCCAAGTGCATCATTAGCTGGAACAGATAGAATGCCTGACAGGCTTCTTTGAATGACTGTGCCGGTTGGGCCGGGACATTGCGAAGGATCGCAGCGTTATCTTTCAGCTCGGCCTGGCGGTACGGGTGCGTTTCTGTCGCCGCCATACGTTCCATTTCTGTCGCCAGCTTGTCAGCCAGAGCGACGGCACCATTGCAGGCAAAGATCATTGCTTTACCCTGATTCACTTCATCCATACCGCTGCGGCTGATCGCGCTGCCGATATTTTTCAGGCGTAGCTGAATATGCTGCTCAAGTACTTGGAACCTGAGCTAATGACCGTCATATAATCAGGGCTCTGCGTTTTATCGCAGTTTAGGAATCCAAAAACAGAATCGTTGTTTAGCTCTGCTTCAGTATGGAAAATCGCACCGCGAGCCAGCGAGGACTGGCTGCCGACAATCAGTTCGTCTTGGCCGATATGAACTGGCAGCTCAGTCATAAGCTGGCAGAAACGCTGGGCGTTTTTGACCATCAGCGGCATGCCGGCGATATCATCGCCCATTGATGCAAGGATTGTTGCGCGTTCGGCGCTGATAGTACTGTTTTGTGCAAGCAGTCTTTCCGCCAGCATTTTTACACGCGGCGTAAGGGAATAGTTGGCCATAATTCAGCCTCTCCTGATAATGTGTTTCACTCCGGCAGAACCTTGTGGTCCTCGCCGTATGGGATATTGGATTGTTGTGCGTTATACGGGCTGCTAGGTATGAGCAATGCCTGCAAACGCTTGTCGGTATAGGGTTTCCATATGGTGGGTATTCACCTCACGCGGGTTGGTTGGCGTACAACCGTCTCGCAGGGCTTGCCCGACCAACTCGGCCAGTGAGGCAAAGAATGTCGGTTCGGCCACGTCGCAGTCTCGAATACCTGCCGGCATATTCATCTGCTCCTTGAGCACATCAATAGCCACGACCAGGCTGAGCACCCCTTCGCGTGTCGTACGGCTCGGCAGGCCGAGTTGTTTGGCCAAATGGGCATATTTCTCGGCCGCAGGCGTCTGGCACCCACCATGCAAATTGGCGTTAAAAGCCACGACATGGCTCATTAGCAGTGCATTCGCCCGCCCGTGAGGGATGCCAAAGACACCGCCGAGGGCATGGGCCAGGCTGTGGGTTATACCCAGCGAGGCATTGGTAAATGCCATGCCTGCAATACACGAGGCGTTATGCATTTTTTTTCACGCGCCAAAAGGTTGCTACCGTTCTGGTAACACTCGAGCAAATGAGCAAAAACCAGGTGAACCGCCTTTTCAGCCAAAGCATCGCTAAAGTCAGACGCCTGGGTTGAAACATATGCTTCGAGTGCGTGGCAAAGTACATCCATCCCGGTATCGGCAGTAATCCCCGCAGGCACCGACTTCACCAGTTCAGGATCCAGGATTGCGTGGTCAGGCAGCATAAACTCATCGACCACAACCCACTTTTCACCACGTGACTTGATGACCGAGAACGACGTCACCTCCGAGCCTGTACCGCTGGTGGTCGGGATGGCAACAAAGCACGGTTTCTCTGCCAGCTTGCCGCTTTCCCATAGGGTGTAGATC
>LLEN01000205.1_pt1 | contig 11344 bp, 8 predicted proteins | sample 595881 | NCBI WGS metagenome assembly LLEN01 (sample SAMN02919314, study PRJNA255460) | bioreactor metagenome | biome: chemostat; feature: culture 2012_10.3; material: sediment; isolation source: day86 10degC chemostat 2012 inoculated with Wadden Sea sediment taken from... | place: Germany: Bremen ...
ACTGGCAGGAAGGCGAGCAGCAGGAAATCGAAGAGGTGTATCGCAAGCCGGATTACCATGTCTGGGATCAGAGTACCTACCAGGGCAATGCCTATCAGGCGGTCAGTTACGGCATGAACGTCGTCGAGGTTGAAGTCGATATGGCGACTGGCGAAACAGACATTACTGGGGCTTGGGCGGTGTATGACATTGGCCGGGCAATTGAACCGACGGTGTTCAAAGGTCAGATTGATGGTGGTTTGGTGCAGGCGCTTGGTTATGGCAGCTGTGAAAAAAAATGGAGCTGAATAAAGATGGGGCTTCGCCCAGAAAACCATGGCTGATTATGTGATCCCGACTGCGCTGGATGTACCGGCAATCGAAAGTGATTTGGTTGATAACCTTATCCGTTTGGACCGAATGGTGCCAAAGGGGGAGGCGAGCTGACGCACAACGGTGGCGCGGCAGCGTTTTCCGCAGCGGTTGAATCTGCAATTGGCAAGTCGTTTTCATCGATTCCGGTGACGCCGGAGAAAATCTGTCAGGCCCTTTATTTGGGTGAAACGGCAGTCAAAGTAAGAGACGGAGGGAAGGCAAAATGAAGATCGAGTTCTATTTGAATGATGAGCTGGTCGAGGTTGATGCCGACCCAATGCAGTCACTACTTAACACATTGCGCGGTAATCTTAGCAAGACGGCGACCAAAGAAGGTTGTGGTGAAGGCGAGTGTGGCGCATGTTCGATCCTGTTTAACGGCAAGCTGGTCAATGCCTGCATGATGCCCTTAGCTCAGGCAGAGGGTGCCAGGTTGATGACCCTGGAAGGATTGCGTCAGACCGAGAAAGGGCAGTGTGTGATAAATGCTCTGCTGGAGGCCAAAGGAGTTCAGTGTGGCTTCTGTACGCCGGGGATGGTACTGGCTTTGTATGCACTGCTGGAAGTCAATGCCAAGCCGAGCGAGCAGGAAATCCGTACGGCTATCTCGGGTAACCTCTGCCGCTGCACGGGTTACGGGATGATTGTCGATGCAGCGAAGATTGCCAGCGAGAAAGGAGAGGGATTATGGTAGAGGTATATCGCCCTGATACTTTGGAGCAGGCGCTGGACAAGCTGGCCGTAGGCGATCATACATTGTTTTCCGGCGGCACGGATCTGATGGTACAACACAGTGTCAGGCCGGGTATGACGCCAAGTTTTACCCATGACGTGATATTTGTCGATGCTATCGATGAACTGAAGCATATCACCCAGGCCAGCTTGGAATTTCAGGCGGAAGGTGATGCTGATTCGGCACTGTTCATTGGTGCCGGAGTGACTCTTAACGAGATCGAGAAGCACCCGCTGGTACCAGATGTCTTGCGTCAGAGCGTCGCCAAGATTGCGGCTCCAGCCCTGCGAAACCGAGCAACCATGGCTGGTAATATCTGTAATGCCTCACCGGCGGCGGATTCTCTGCCTGCACTGTATTTGCTTGATGCTCGCGTTGTTCTGTCGTCACTGCAGGGACAGCGAGAAATGGCACTGGAAGATTTTATTCTGGCGCCGGGACTCAGTCAGCTCAGGCAAGGTGAGATGTTGACCCATGTCGTGATCCCGCAGGCAGATTTGCCCGTGACTTTCTATCACAAGGTGGGAACCCGGGCGGCCAATGCGTTGACCAAATTATCGGTTGCAGGGTTGGCGAAGGTGCATAAAGGTCGTACCGGAAAAGGTAAGCTGGTGGACTGGAGAGTGGCCTTTGGTGCCGTTGGACCGACGGTTGTTCGCAGTCGCGAGTTAGAATCGCTGGTGATTGGCCAACCAACCGAGAAATTAGCCAAACCAAGGTTTATCGACGAAGTTGTCGCCATGTATAGTGAAATTATCCGCCCAATTGACGATCAACGTTCAACCGCTGAATATCGCCATCAGGCATCCCTCAATCTACTAAGACGTTGGCTCAGCCAGCTTAGCGTCCAATAGATTATAACTATTCTCTTAATTTTATTTCTTTCATGTTTGGGGGCGGTGGCCCCCTTTTTTTTGCCTGTCATTTACCCTTGAGCGCTGTTCTGAAGAAATTATCAACTATCACACCTGATAGTTATCAATTTGATAGTAACAATATTATTTTGATAGATGATTCGGATGAACTGAGAAGCAATCTTATTTGGTGTTTCTAAATCACCGTCATTCCCTGGGTGAATGCGAAATACCTTGTTGATAGAGGTCTCATTTCTGGTCCGATTTCTGACCGTGCTCACGAAACTCATCTCTTATCAGACTGACAATCAAGTTTGGCTCAATAGTTGCCTTTTACTGCTTAAGAATATTTAAAAGGACCTTCATTACCTCTGTTTTACAAAGAGATTATGAATTTAAAGATAAGTAGAATTCTAAAAAGGTAAGAAAAATGATTGAACACTACTTGAGACCGGACTCTACTGCCCAAGCACTCGACTTAATGCAGCAACATGATGGCGCTGCAACCTGGTTTGCCGGTGGTTCCAAGCTTAATGCCGCACCAAGCAAAACTGAGAAAACGGTAGCAATTTCGCTTGATAACCTGCCTTCGACAAAATTGAACAGCAAGGCGAAGCCCTGCATATCGGTGCGATGTGCCGAATTCAGAACCTGATTGACAGTGAGCTGGTGCCTGTAGCACTTAAGCAAGCCGCGGCATTTATTTACTCCCGCCATGTGCGCAATCAAGCCACTTTGGGTGGCGAGATCGCAGCTTTGCAACCAGAGGCATTATTGGTACCAAGCCTGATAGCCCTGAAAGCACGTGTTGTGTTGGCCGATGGCCGTGAAAGTGATGTTGAAGATTATATTTCAGCGGATAAGCGTGACTTGATTGCCAGTGTCATTATCCCGGATGTGAACCTTACCTGTCTTGGATACAACATTGTCCGCTCTGCTGCTGGTCTGGCTGTTGTAACAGCTGCTGTCTCAATCGACAAAGACGGAAACAAAATTATCGCACTTGACGGGGTATCACCGATGCATAATGGCGCGGCTAGGCCTGTCCGTTTACGCGATGTCGAAAAGCAAGATTTAAAAGGTGAGTTGTTAGAACAGGCGGTTGCTGATGCTGTACATCCTGTGGCCAATATTATAGGTAGCGTTGAGTACAAGCGTTATATTGCCGGCGTTGTTGTGACAGATTTACTGGCTGAGTGTCAGCACCTGGCTGAGGAGGCGTAACCATGACTATTAAATTTACTCTGAACGGCCGTCCTCAGGAACTTCAGTGCCAGCTCGGTAAAAATGTACAGATATTACTACATGGAATGGGTCTTCATTCTGTACGTAATAGTGATGATGGTTATGGTTTTGCCGGATCAGATGTGATCTTGCTTAATGGCGAGTTGGTTAATGCCTCGTTGTTGATTGCAGCACAGCTAGATGGTGGAGATGTACGTACTGCTGAATCACTCAGTACCCACAATAAGCTGGGTGTTGTTCAGCAAGCGATGATCGATGTTGGTGTTGTCCAGTCTGGTTATAACGATCCCGCTGCTGCCTTGATCTTAACCGACTTGCTTGAGCGTATTGCGTCACCTTCTCGTGATGAAATCGACGACGCGCTTTCTGGCCTATTTAGCCGTGATGCCGGTTATCAACAGTTCTACCAAGTCGTGGAGTTGGCTGCGAAGCGTAAGAGTCTACCAGAGTATACCGAAGAGGTTGCGCCAGAGTTTTGTGATGACCTGGACGTTGTCGGTAAGGTCAGTCCGAAAGATGATTCCGTGAAAATGGTTCAGGCCAAGCCCTGTTATGTTGAAGATCGCATCCCGGCTGATGCCTGCGTTCTTAAGGTGCTGCGTAGCCCGCACCCACATGCATGGATTAAGCATTTAGATGTGAGCAAGGCTGAAGCGTTGGAAGGTGTTGTTCATATCATCACCCATGAAAACTGCCCGGATATTCCTTACACTCCGGGTGGCCAGACTGGCCCTGAGCCGTCACCGCTTGACCGCCGTATGTTCTGTCAAAAGTTACGTCACGTGGGTGACCGTGTTGCTGCAGTTGTTGCTGAAAGCGTTGAAATTGCAGAAGCCGCTTTGAAACTGATTGATGTTGAATATGATGTGCTTAAGCCAGTGATGAGCATTGAAGCGGCACAAGCTGCCGATGCACCAATCATTCACAACGAGCCGATTGAGTATTTGGCTGGCGCACCTGATGATTTAGATGAGCAGAATAAAGACGCAGATCCACGTGAAGGTAAGCTGATTGTCAACTTCCCAATTGGTTGTATGCCGCGCAAGAATATAGCCGCTTCTGTTAATGGCCAAATCGGTGATATCGATCAGGGCTTTGCAGATGCAGATATAATCCTAGAACGTACTTATGAGTCTAAGCAAGCCCAGCAGACGCCGACAGAGATGCATATCTGCTACGCCTATATGGATGGCAACCGTGTTGTTATGCATGCATCAACTCAGGTGCCGTTCCATGTTCGTCGCCAGGTTGCGAGGATCCTAGGAATCAAACAGAACCGCGTACATGTCGTTAAAGAACGTGTCGGCGGGGGATTTGGCTCCAAGCAGGATATCTTGGTCGAAGACCTAACGGCGTTTGCCACTTTCACAACGGGTCGTCCGGTTTATCTTCACTATACCCGTGAAGAAGAGTTCATCGCGTGTTCAACTCGCCATGTTGCGAAGGTGCACCTGAAAGTGGGTATGAAAAAAGACGGTACGTTGACAGCAATCGACATGGATTTCGAGGCCAACACAGGTCCTTATGGTAACCATGCCCTTACTGTGCCTTCAAATGGTCCGGCGCTGTCACTGCCACTTTACCCGATCGATAATGTGCGCTTTAAGGTGACAACGTATTATTCAAATATCTGTCCGACTGGTGCCTATCAGGGATATGGTGCACCGAAAGGCGTATTTGCGCTAACAATGATGCTGGCCGAATTGGCTGAAGAGCTAGATATGGATCTGCTCGATATTATCGAGAAGAACCGAGTTCATGAAGGTGATCCGCTGAAAATCAAGGGTGCGGTTGGTGAGGGAGACTTACCTGCTGAGCCACCTCGTGTACTTTCTTGTGCGCTGGATGAAGTGTTGCGTCAGGGGCGTGAAGACATCGGTTGGGACGCACCAAAAGAAGATTTGGGTGCTGACTGGACGGTAGGTCGTGGTGTTGCCATTATTCAGCAGAAATCAGGGATCCCAGATATCGATCAGGCTAACTGTAAAGCTAAGCTGGCTTCCGACGGTACTCTGATTGTTCACTCCGGTGGTGCCGATATCGGTACAGGTCTGGATCTGGTAGTCGGCAAAATTGCTGCCGAAACGCTGAAGATGCCGCTAGAAGAAATTACAGTGATCTCGGGCGATACCGACCACTGTCCGTTTGATAAGGGTGCTTATGCCTCTTCCGGTACCTGCTTCTCTGGGAATGCCGCGAAGAAAGCGGCAGAAGCAATGCGCGAGCGTATCTTGATGTGCGGTGCCGAGATGCTGGGTGCTGAGGTTGCTGATGTGAAATTAGTCTTCCCAGCAACGGTAGAAGGTAAAGACGGCAAGCAAGTAACATTTGGTGATATTGCTCACAAGGCTGAAGGCGGTAAAGGCTGGGGGCAGCTACTGACCAGTGGCAGCTTCATTACTTCTGACTTTGCTTTCCCATATGGCGCTAACTTCGCTGAAGTGGCGGTAAATACCCGCACAGGTGAAATCAAGATCAACAAGTTTCATGCGCTGCTTGACTGTGGTACGCCTATCAACCCTGATTTGGCGTTGGGTCAGATTTACGGTGCCAGTATGCGTGCCATTGGCCACAGTATGTGCGAAGAGCTGATGTATGACGAGCACGGGGTGCCGCTTAACACCGATCTGAAGAGTTACGGAGCACCTATGATTGGCGATATTCCGCGAGATTTCCGCGCGGCATTGGTGCCAAGTGACGATCCTGTCGGTCCGTTTGGTGCCAAGTCAATCTCCGAGATTGGCGTTAACGGTGCCGCTCCGGCCATTGCTACCGCTATTCATGATGCCTGCGGGGTGTGGATCCGAGAATGGAACTTCACACCTGAGAAGGTGCTGAGAGGTCTTAATAAGCTCTAAGTAATACTAAAAGCGGTTAATTTTCAGGGGATGGGAAATGACCGCTTTTATTTTATATCGATAGATATTAATTACGAGTGAGCTGTCATAGCTTGGCCGGTATTGACTAAACATGGTTTGGTCGCGGTGTATAGGGGTGAGGCAACACTTGGCATAGAGCCGGGTGTGGGACCTTGGGGAATTTCTGGCTAGGTTATCGATTCCATACTCGTCCAATCTTTCAATGGATGCGTTGCTGCTAAATAGGCACAAGAGAAGCCTTAAGGCGGACGCATATCCAGGGAAGTATAAAGAAACGGATGGTATTGAAATGAAACTCTTTTATAACGTAGAAGACAAGCCTCCTGTCGGAGCTGCAATTTTACTTGCTTTACAGCATATGCTGGCTGCTATGGGGGCGATTATCGCTGTTCCTCTGGTTGTTGGTAGTGCGATTGGTTTACCGACCGATCAGATGGTCATCCTTGTTAATGCAGCCCTGATGGTATCAGGGGTGGTAACGATTATTCAGTGTAAGGGGGTAGGACCGGTAGGGATCCGTTTGCCGGTAGTTATGGGAACCAGTTTTACCTTTGTTGCAATATCGATTTCCATTGGTTTGGATGCCGGTGTCTCAGGTATTTTCGGCGCTTCGCTAGTGGGATCGCTGGTGATGATCATTGGCAGCCGATTCATGCCTCAGATCCGTAAGCTGTTTCCGCCTGTTGTTTCCGGTACGGTTGTTGTGCTTATTGGTTTGACTATCCTGCCGGTGTCGGTTGACTGGTTTGCCGGTGGTTTTGTCGGGCAGGAAGGTTACGGCCAGGTCAGTAACTTGATGCTGGGGCTGTTGGTGCTGGTGGTAGTTATCGTACTGTCACAGGTTGGTAAAGGCATCATCTCGGCCGCAGCTATCGTAATTGGTATGGCAGTCGGTTACATTGTGGCAATATTCATGGGCATTGTTGACTTCTCACCTGTTCGTGACGCAGAGTTCTTTGCGTTGCCAGAAGTAATACCGTTTGGACTGAGCTTTACTGTTAGCGGTATTATCGGGATGTCGATTGCCTATCTGGTAACCATCATGGAATCAACCGGGGACTTTCTTGCCCTGAGTGATGCCACCCATACCAAGTTAACCGGCAAGAAGCTGTCACGCGGAATTTTGTGTGACGGGATAGGTAGTGCCTTGGCATCGGTGTTTGGTGCAACACCATTTTCATCATTCAGTCAGAACGTAGGTATCGTCTCTATCACCGGCGTTGCAAGCCGTCATGTGGTCGCTGTAACGGGCTTCATTATGCTATTAGCCGGTATGTTCCCGAAACTGGGCGGTATCGTCGTGACAATTCCTTCACCTGTATTGGGTGGGGCGGGTTTGGTGATGTTCGCGATGATCATCTCAGCCGGTATTGGTATCCTTTCGCGCATTAACTTCACTAAACGTAACATGCTGATTATTGCCGTGGGTGTTGCTTCTGGTATGGCGGTTACAGTGCGTCCTGAAATTCTCACTCACTTACCTGATTCAATGAGGGTGATTTTAGGTTCAGGGATCACAACAGGTTCGCTGGTTGCATTGGTGTTGAATATTGGAATGGGTATTAATCGTGCAGATGAAGCAGAAAGTGCCCAGGAAAAACGAGAAGCGTTGAAAGAGCAGATCAAAGAGTGTGAAGCATGTGACCGTGCATTGGAAGAGGAAGAAAACCTTGCTCGCCAGCAGGCAGAGCCAGATCGTAGTTAAGTGGCAAGGAGCCGATGTTGGATGCTTTTCTGGTTTCAGTTCAGAAACCGGTTCAGGGAGCAGTTCAGCAACCAGTTAGGTTTTTTTTGTAGAAAATGAACATCGAATACTCCACAAAACAGATTTATAAAAGGTCAGTACGTAGCTTGTACATGTTATCGCCCTACGGATTTCATGAATAAACAGCAAGTTGGCGGACAAAGATATTAATGAGGTAATTATGGAATATACCAATCTATTAAGGCAATTCGTGCATCGATTATGGATATTGCCCACGTGGTCGATAAGCCTGAGGACATCGAAAACAATATTCGCTTTATCGAAGATGGCTTGATGCTGGTTGATAATGGCCGTATTGAATGGGTCGGCTCTTGGGAAGAGGGCAAGGATAAAGTACCGGCGTCGGTACGTATTCGCAGCTACCCAGGTAAGTTGATTATGCCTGGTTTTATCGATACCCATATTCATTACCCGCAGGCAGAGATGGTTGGTGCTTACGGAGAGCAACTGCTTGAGTGGCTAAACAATTATACCTTCCCGACAGAAGCCCGTTATAAAGACAAAGATTACTCGCGGGAAATGTCGACATTCTTCATCAAGCAACTATTGCGTAATGGTACGACGACGGCATTGGTGTTCGGTACTGTCCATCCTGAATCGGTGGAAGCCCTGTTTGAAGAAGCCGAAAAAAAATCAACATGCGAATGATTGCCGGCAAGGTCATGATGGATCGCAATGCGCCGGAGTACCTGCTAGATACCCCGGAAGTCGGCTATAACCAGACCAAGGAACTGATTGAAAAATGGCACAAGCGTGGCCGTTTGCTGTATGCGATCACCCCGCGTTTTGCGCCGACTTCATCACCTGAGCAATTGGCAATGGCGGGTAAGCTGAAGGAAGAGTACCCAGACACCTACGTTCATACCCACCTGTGTGAAAACAAGAATGAGATTGAGTGGGTGAAAGAATTGTTTCCGGAGCAGGATGGCTATCTTGATGTTTACCATCACCACGGCCTGACTGGTTCCAAGAGCGTATTTGCTCATTGTATCCACCTTGAAGACAAAGAGTGGGACTGTTTGCAGGATACCGACTCGGCTATCGCATTCTGTCCGACCTCCAACCTCTACCTCGGCAGCGGCCTGTTCAAGCTTCAGGAAGCCTGGAAACGTAATGTCAAAGTCGGTATGGGAACTGATATCGGTGCCGGTACGACGTTCAACATGATGCAAACCCTTAATGAAGCCTACAAGGTGATGCAGCTTCAGCAGCATAGACTTTCGGCTTTTGAGGCCTTCTACCTGGCCACATTGGGAGCGGCGAAATCCCTATCGCTGGATCACTTGATTGGTAACTTCGAGGTGGGCAAAGAAGCCGATTTCGTTATTATCGACCCGTGTGCAACACCGCTGCAGCAGTTGCGTTATGACAGTTCGAAAGATTTGGCAGACAAGTTGTTCTTGCTGATGACACTGGGTGATGACCGCAGTATTTACCGGACCTATGTCGATGGCCGCTTGGTGTACGAACGCGGATGATGTATCGCCCGTAGCTAAAAATTTTACAGAATAAAAGAAGTATAGAGGAAATTGATTTTACGTTGAGAGGAAGCTCAACAAACTTTCTGGGCAGTAAAGAGAGCGTCTCATTGATCGAGGTACAGCGCACTCTTTACTCTCTACGACAAACAAGGAACTATCACCATGTCTGAAAATAGTACAATTCAAAGTGATCCCGCAAATATAGCACCAGAAGCTAAACCACAAAGCGGGTTAGACGGTTATTTTCAAATCTCGGCGCGCGGCAGTACCGTAAAACAGGAAATGGTTGCAGGTTTAACAACTTTTCTTGCGATGGTGTACTCGGTTATCGTTGTACCAAGTATGCTTGGTGCTGCAGGCTTTAACCAGGGGGCGGTATTCATAGCAACCTGTCTGGTGGCGGCATTTGGTTCGTTGCTGATGGGGCTGTGGGCTAAGTTACCGATGGCGATTGGCTGTGCCATTTCGCTTACCGCTTTCACCGCATTTAGCTTGGTACTTGGCCAGGGAATTAGTATCCCTGTAGCACTGGGTGCCGTATTCCTAATGGGGGTGCTCTTCACCGCGATTACCGTGACAGGTGTTCGCCAGTGGATTTTGACCAATTTGCCGTTCGGTATTGCTCACGGTACAGGTATCGGTATCGGCTTATTCCTGTTGCTAATCGCTGCCAACGGCGTTGGTCTGGTTGTGAAGAATCCGCATGCAGGTTTACCGGTTACATTGGGTTCGTTTACCTCGTTGCCTGTGTTGATGTCCATCATTGGTCTGGCGGCTATTTTTGGTCTTGAGAAGCGTCGCGTACCAGGTGGTATCTTGCTGGTGATTGTCGCTATTTCTATTTTCGGTCTGGTTTTCGATCCGAATGTGACGTATCAGGGCTTATTTGCCATGCCATCTTTTGGTGCTGAAGGTGAGTCGCTGCTTGGCAGCTTGGATATCATGGGTGCGTTGAACCCGATTGTTATTCCAAGTGTGTTGGCATTGGTTATGACCGCAATCTTTGATGCTACTGGTACGATCCGTGCAGTCGCCGGTCAGGCAAATTTGCTTGATAAAGATGGTCAGATCATTAACGGTGGTAAAGCTCTGACAGCGGATTCAGTCAGTAGTATCTTTGCCGGTTTTGTCGGTGGTGCGCCTGCTGCCGTGTATATCGAATCGGCTGCCGGTACCGCTGCTGGTGGTAAAACCGGCCTGACCGCGACGGTTGTTGGTGGCTTGTTCGTACTTATGCTGTTCTTATCGCCTGTTAGTTACCTTGTTCCTGCTTATGCGACGGCGCCTGCATTGATGTATGTTGGTCTGCTAATGATGAGCAATGTCAGCAAGTTGGATATGAGCGATTCTGTTGATGCATTGTCTGGCCTGATGTGTGCCGTATTCATTGTACTGACGGGCAACATCGTTACCGGTATTATGCTAGGCTTTAGCTCATTGGTCATTGGCCGTATTATTTCGGGTGAATACAAGCGTCTGAACATCGGTACCGTGTTAATTGCCATCATCTTGGTCACATTCTACGCGGGCGGCTGGGCGATTTAGGTTTAGCCATTATTCCCTCCCTTTTAGAAGGGGAGGGTTATGCTGTTAGCTTAATATAATAAGCGAGAGCCTGTCGGCTCTCGCTTTTTTTTGTTTACAGTTATCGTCGTGTCTATTGCGCTTTTAACCAGGAAACAACAAACTCGGCGACTTCTTCTGGGTGATTGATATTGAGTAGGGGGAGCGTACACCCCTCAGGTTTGTTGCCGTCAGTGGCGAAAGCGATTATGCCGCCGTCGTTTGGGTATAGCAGCGGCTTGCCGTAACTAGGGCGGTGAATTTCAATTTTGGTGAATTTCTCGTCGCGGAACCCTTCCACTAATACTAAATCCAGCTGGCTATGATCGAGCTGCTGTAGGCAGGCTTGCAGCTCCGGTTCTTCGCGTTCCTCTTCAGGGTACTCGAAATAGAGCATATGCCTTTCTTTGGTTGCCATGAGTGTCTGCGCGCACCCGGCATGGCGAAGACGGTAACTGTCTTTTCCTGGG
>LLEN01000206.1_pt1 | contig 11325 bp, 14 predicted proteins | sample 595881 | NCBI WGS metagenome assembly LLEN01 (sample SAMN02919314, study PRJNA255460) | bioreactor metagenome | biome: chemostat; feature: culture 2012_10.3; material: sediment; isolation source: day86 10degC chemostat 2012 inoculated with Wadden Sea sediment taken from... | place: Germany: Bremen ...
TTGGCTGCCGCGACCAAGGCCGATACGGCAACCATTACCGATTATATGGGCACCATGTACGGCATTTTCAAAAACGATGCTGCTGCGATGACGAAAGGTGTATGGGTCGAGCAGCTAACCGGAATGACAGCCAGTGCCGTCCAGATGTTCAAAACTGACGGTACGAAAATGTCGCAGGCGTTTGCCAGCCTCGGCGCTGATGCTACTTCGGCCCAGATTGCCATGTCCGAACAGATGGCTGTGATGGGCACCCTTCAGTCAACCATGTCCGGCAGTGAAGCGGGTACTAAGTACCGTGCGTTTCTAGGAGGCGTCGCCAAGGCTCAAGACCACCTCAATATGACGTTCACGGATAGCCAGGGCACGATGCTGCCGATGCTTGATATTCTCAAAGATCTGAAAGGCCGTTATGGCGAAACAATAGATGTTGCGGAATCTGCCGAGCTGGCCAAGGCATTTGGCACTAAGGAAGCAACGGCAATGGTGAAATTGCTCATTGCCGATACGAACGGTTTGGCTAACAGCATTAACCAGCTAGAGAACGTGAAGGGCATGACGATTGCCGAGAAAATGGCCGGAGCCATGACAGGCCAGTGGGAGCGATTGGAACAAGGTGTGTTCGTTGTCCGGGCTGCTTTTGGTCAGGCGCTGCTACCTGCGATTTTGCCCGTTGTCGGTGCAATGGCTGATGGTGCCAAAGGGATTGTTACCTGGACGCAGACGTTCCCTAATCTGACCAGATACATCGGCTTTGCTGGCGTGGCGTTATTGGGTGCGGTAGCCGCTGGCGGTATGTTCACGTTGATGATGGGTGTTGGAAAGCAAGTAATGGCTACCTACATGCTGACCATGAAGATTTTTACTGGCGTCAACTTTCTGCTGACCAAAGGTATGACGGCACTACGGGCAGCAGTATTCGCTGCCAATCTGGTGATTGCCGCTAACCCAATCGTATTGGTGATCGGCGCAGCTGTGGCCGCAGTCGCCGCTATTGGTGCCCTTGTCTACTACTGGGACGATTTAAAAGCCAGTTTTGGCGATAACGTTGTTTTTCAAGCTGTTGAATATGCGGTTAATTCTGCTATTCAAGCTGTGTCAGCACTGTATAAGGCTTTTGAACCGCTTATCAATGCTGTGATTTGGATTGGAAAGTTGGTTGGAACGGTATTGTTGTCCGGATTTAAAGTCCTATGGGAAGTGGTTAAAGGCGTATTCGCTGCTGTCGGTTGGGTGTTTTCAGGGGTTCTTAATGTTGTCGGTGTAATAGCTAAAGGTGTTGGTTTTGTTATTGCGGGGGTTATTGGCTCGGTTGGCCTGCTAATGAATGGGTTTGCTTTTGTGTTCCAAACAATTGCAGCCGGTTGGCAGTGGGTCATGTCCGGTTTTACCGATGTAAGCGGTTTTGCCTTCATCAGTGAAATGGCCGACCAGATGCGGAACATCTTCGGCAGTGTCTTTGACTGGTTCACTTCGTCGCTGGCAGGAATGTGGGATTCCGTCAAAGGCTTGGTTGATTGGATACCTGGCATTGGCGGCGATGAGATTGAAAGTGTCTCGCGGATTGAAGCCGTTCAGAAAGCCAAGCCAAAAGTGCAGGTTCAGCAGGGTGGCGCAGCCAAGAGTATCGCCAACTATGCAGGTAGCCAAACCCATTACGGTGGCATTGCTATCTATCCGGCACAGATGAGTAACCCGCAGGACTTGGCCTTTGAACTGGAGATGGCTGCAGGATGACATACCGCTATCAGGACGTGCTAATCGAAAACGGTGATCTGGTACTGGATGCAGGCCGCAACCCGGTGCTGATTCAAGACCGTGCCGTGATTGCTCAGGACATCAAGCACGCCATCCTCGAAAGCAATCTGGCCGTTGATTTGATTGCCGAGCGTAGTCCGTCAATGAAAGCTGATATTCGCACCAAGCTGGAATTACTGGTTGAAGAAGATGTTCGTTTGGTACCTGGTACTGTGCGATTAGAAGAACCAACAGAAGGCACGATTTATGTTTTCGCCACGACTGCAGACTTTGGCGATGTAACAACGGAGATAACCAATGTCTGATATTCCGAAGCCAGATTACGCCGAGCTGGTAAAGCAATCCGGTATTCCTACCGATGAAGCCAGTTGGAAAAAAAAGTGCTGAAAGAGGAGATGGAAAAGGAAGAGTGCATTATCTCTAACGATTCGCCTTTCTCCCCGTTCTGGCGCTTGATTGAATCGGCAGTGGTGAAAGTAACCTTGTGGCTCATCACGACTTTATTGGTGGGCTACGTTCTGCCAAACATGTTTGTGGCAACCGCCGTCGACCAATGGTTAGACCTACTTGCTTGGCAATGCAAGCTTACCCGTAAAGAGGCAACCAAAGCCAAAGGGCTGATCGCTTTCCAACGTGCAGCAGTAAAAGGGCCAGCGTTAGTCATTCCAAAAGACACTTGGATTCAGACCGAAGCCATTAACGGCAATATTTACCGCGTTCGGGCGATTGCTGATACCACGCTGCCTGAAAACGAAACCATGATCATGGTCGATGTTGAGGCAGAACATGAAGGTGCAGCCTATAACCTTGGCGAAGGTTACTACCATATTTTACCTACAGCGATACCAGGCATTGCAGCAGCGACGAACCCAGCCGAATGGCTAACCGCTGCAGGCGCAGACAAAGAAAGCAACGATGAACTTCGCTTACGTATCCGTAACCAATGGAGCGCGGTTGCTAAATGGCATATTGATGCGGCTTACCGTTCATTGCTAACAAGCCGCGCAGGCATCAATGATGACAACGTGTATTTTGAGCATAACGCCCCACGTGGTCCAGGTACCGCGAACGCTTACATTTTGCTTGATACGGGTGAACCATCACCGGAAATGCTCACCGACTTAAACACCTATATTCGCAACCAAGGGCAACACGGCCATGGTGATGATCTACAGGTGATGGCGATGCCAGAAACGCAAGCCGATATTGTTTGCCATGTGTGGCCGCTTCGCTCACTCACGATGGATGAGCGCACCCAGTTAAAAGCGGCTGTTGAAAAGTTCATTGGCGCGGCATTCCGCGAGAGCACCGATTATTCACCAACGGTTACTAATCCAGTATTGCGCTTTAGTTTCTCCAAATTAGGCCAAGAGCTACACGGCCAGTTTGCACAGATTGAATCACTCGAATTCGATAACGCCGACATCATTAACAACCTAACGGTGCCACGTATTCAAACGTTGGAGGTATCCATTGAAAATACCTGAGATAAACCTGCGTTACTGGATGGGTAGAGGCGAACTCGCCAAGTTCGCCCGAGCAATGCGTAATTACTGGGCGCATGTGAAAGCCGCATTTGAAATGCCGCTGCAGCAGCATGACCCGCTGACCGCGCCGATTGCTCTGGTCAATATTCTTGCTTGGCAGCGTGGAGTGGAAAAGCTAGGCCAAGAGCCCGAATACTTGTTTCGAATTCGTGTGGCGCATGCTTACGGGTTTTCTCGCGATGCTGGCTCAGTGTCCGGATGGGAAGAGATGTTTGAAAAGCTCGGCTATCCGCACATTGCCCAAGATGAAAGGTTAGTAAATGTCGATTGGGATGTGATCAGCCTAAAGATTCGAGACGGTGACTTAACCAAGGTACCGAAATTGTTAGAAACGGTGGTTCGCCAGTATGGGCGCACTTGTCGCCGTTATCAATACACCAGTTATGTAGAAGTGCCGTTGGCTGCGCGAAGTAAAAGCATTGAAGCGCAATACTCAGCGTCATACGTTAAGACAAGGATAAACGTTGGCATGTTACCGAATATGCTCAATGTCGATTGTGAATATTATCAAGCCACTGCGAAAGGCTAAGGAACTAGAAGAATGACAAACACCACTGATAAGTCGATTTTAACTGCCGCAGGTAAGGCGCTATTAGCTCAGCTTAATGCAGAAGAAAAGCCGCTTGTAATCGACAAGATGATTTTTGCCAACGTAACGAACCGCTCAGAGTTCCCACAGCCTGATGATGTGGTACCAAGTGATGATGTGGTTCACGAAGCTGCAGTAGAGCAGCGCGGTCGCCTTTCAGTTAATTCTGTTATTTACAGCACAACGTTGAGCAGCCAAGAAGGGCCGTTTGAGTTTAACTGGACGGGTGCTTATTGTTCAGAATACGGCGTATTGGTCACGATTGACCATCATGCGCTAACACCAAAGACTGCCGATGAACCAGGTGTGTCGGGCAATACCTTGGTGCGTTCTGTGGTGCTTGAGTACAAAGACATTGCGGAAATTACCAATATCACAGTAGACGCATCAACGTGGCAATACAACGCAACTCCACGTATGAAGAAAATGGATGATGATGCAGCCCAAGCTATCATCGACCAGAACGGAAAAGATTGGTTCATTGAAGACGGTTTCTTGGTTACGCCTCAAGCTAGCGCATTCAATATCAAAGCGGGTGCCGGTTATGTTTCGGGCAACCGAGTCACGCTTGAATTTGATCGCAATGTTCAGGTTTCTAACAAGCCGTCATTCATCTACGTAGATGCGCATCGCGAAGGAACACCAACAGGTGAACAAGTCACACTGTTTGATTTCGTGGTTACAGTCGAAGAAAAAGATGACTACACCGATGCAAATGGCGTGAAGCACTTTGTTTGCAAAATTGCTCAGGTGCTGGCTGATGGTTCGGTGAGTGATTTAAGGCCTGAAAGCTCTAATAAAAAAAATGGGCAAAAGATAACTTTATACAAAGAGAATTGTGCTTATTACCACATAATGACTTTAACAAGGCTGTTATTAGTGGTTTGTATTTCGGGTTTGGTGATGGGCTTGGAGATCTATCTTCAGCCAATGGGCCAAAAGGTTCAGGAAATGTAAGGTTTACGGTAAAAGTAAATGCTGGTGATGGTATTGTTACTCAAGAGATAATAGCAGGTAATGCAGAGAGAGGCCTTTATTATTACCGGAGTAACTATGTTTCTGGAGATGATGTGGAAGGGGCGCTTAAGAATGCTAAATGGAATGCATTGCCCACATTGACAGCCCCTAACGTATTTGAAGATACGCAAGGTTCTCGACAATCAGTTATAGATATAGAGCATAACTCTAATGGCTCTGGATCATCAAATGGCCAAACTTATGGTTTGGATATCCATAATAACCCTGATGCAAAAGCCGCACTTGTTGTGCACCAGTACAGTGCTGATGATCCAGCTGTATGGCTTGATAATACAGACAACGCTCCAATGGTACGAATTAATAATACTCATAATTCGGTGAGAAACCCTGACGGGCCAGCTACGTCTGAAGGTGATTTCTTAGAACTAAAAACCGAAGGGGTGACTAAATTAAGACTTCGTTATGATTATGTTTGGGAATCAGCAGGTATTACACCAACGTACTTTGGTTCCGTTAATGGAAGTGCTGCATTGAAGGCAGTAACACCAGATGGAAATGATAGCGATACTTTTCAGGTGGAAAGGGCAAACCAGAAAAACGCTGGTTCTGCAATAAATGTGGAAAACGCCGGGGGGATTGGATTTAGATTAAATCAATCTGGTGAAGGCACTGCAGTGGATGTGTCAAGCGATTCAGAGAATGACGTCGTCAAAGTTAAAAAAAATAGCCAGGGTATTGGTCACTGCATTAGCGTTGAAAATCTAGGTCAAGGTTATTCATACCTTGCTGAAGGTCAAAACGGCCTGGTATGGGCTGTTAATAATTCAGGGTTGATGAGGTTTTCAAACCTGGCTGAATCTCAAAGTGTTGGTACCGCGGGAAGTGCTGAACCGCTTCCTGCAACTCCTGCAACTTATATAAAAATAATTGGTAGTGACGGCAACGTTTATCACTTACCCGCTTTTAAATCCTAAGAATTATCATGCTAACCCTAAACGGTACTCAACTCCCATTAAAGAACCTACGCATTAGCGTTCGTCAGCAATTAGCCGGACAGGATATGTCCGGCCAGACCTCGGCTACCGACCAAGCGGAAACGGGCAGCAAGGGCAAAATCCTCAATGTGTCGGGTGTTGTCCCATACAAGGAAAAAGACCTGTTGACCCGCCTTTTCACCATAGCCGAAAAACTGGATGACGGCGCAAGGCGTATTTACCGAATCAGCAACCGAACGGCGGAAACCCTGAAAATTCGCCAGGTGAAGTTTCAGGGCGCAATTAAAGCAGATGAGCAAGACGGCCTGCGACAGTGGAGCGTATCTTTTCAACTCATCGAGCACTTATCCGTACCTGAGCGAGTTGAGCAGCGCCAGCCGGATAAACCAGCCGCTCAGCAAAAAAGTGCAGGGCGTGAAAACACCGGTTGAAACAGGAAAGGCTGAAGGTGTGCCGCCTGATACCGACGTTGAACTAACTGGCGTGATGAAGGTGCTGAAAACCCTCGATAACGCCCTAGCGTGATCCTATGACAGCAAATACAAAATTTCTTTGCCGGGTTTATCTCGGCAAGGATAAAACCAAAGCAGACAGCCACCGTATTATGTTCAGTGAAAATACGCCGGGGCGATGCACAGTAAAAGTCAAAGCCAACCCCGAACCTAATACCCTGATTGCCATCGATTTGGGCTGGGGTGATGCAATCGACCGGGTATTCCTTGGGTATGTTGAGCGAGTCACACCCGTTGAAAATGGCTGGTCATCCCTGTTTTGCCGGGAGTTGGCCGCCATTCTTTTCAAACCACTTAACATCATCATGCGCCACCCAACCCTGATGCAGTTGCTCAGTGAAGTTACCAACAAAACAGGGCTTCAGTTTGTGGTACCCGAAAAGGCCTACAGCAAAAGCGCCATTCCTTGCTTTTATAGCGATGGCAATGGTTACCGGGTAATGGACGAACTAGGCCAGGCATTCGGCATTGATGATCTGTTCTGGCAGCAACAGGGTAACGGCCAGATTTATGTCGGCAGCTGGCAAGATTCCCACTGGACCAATAAACCGACAACCATCCCTAACCAACTCATGACCAACCACAGCGGCAAAAGCGTATTCATTCCGGCAGTGCCCAAAATAAGGCCCGGCGTAGTGGTGAACGGTATCCGCCTGACTGGCGTTGAGTTCAGCGGAACGGAGGTAAAAATCACATGGACGTAAAGACCATCAAGCGAATCATCTTCCGCCTGTTCCCTGAAATGACAGGCCGCTGGCATTTGCCAAGGTGGGGAAAAGTAACAGCCTTGCCGGAACTGCCCGAAGAGGGCGATTTATCTGATCGTTTTTATCCCCACTATGCGTAGATGTTCAGCTGCTTGATGAAAAGGGCATGGAGTACAAGAACAAACCAGCACTTCAAGCGGTGCCGCTTCCCGTTCCGGGGCTTGGTGATCATGCTGGCCGACTCGAACCGCCAGCAATCGGCAGTATTGTCGAAATCGGTTTTATGTTCGGACAGCCCGACAAACCCTTTATTCGTTGTGTGTTACCGCTGGGCTTCAAGCTACCGGCTATCAAAGAAGGCGAAAGCCGCTACCAACAGCGCATAGGTGTTTACCATCACGTTGACCAAGACGGTAATTTTGAAAGCACCACAGATAAAAACGCCATCCTCAACTGTATTGACCGCAACGTAAACGCTGATAACTACACCGCCATCATTGAGCAGATGCGAAAGATAGTGGTGAAACAGAATGAAGAAATCACCATTCTCAAAGATCAGGTTCAGGACATCAAAGGGCAGGTAAATATCTCCGTGGGCAAAAACCTAACCATCAAAGCCAAGAACATCACCGAAGATGCAGACACCATCAAGTTAAACGGTGGCAAAGGTGTATGTACTGGCGCAAGTATCTGCCCGTTCATGGGCAAGCCACATGTAGATGTATCAACCACCGTATACGCAGGGAAATAAGATGGCATTAAGCAAAGCGTCACTGAAACAGAAACTGGAAACCGAACTGAAAGCCCAGGGCTTTGTTCTTGAAGGCGAGTTCGCGATGGCAGGTAAAATGGCCGAGGCTATTGCCAATGCCGTGGTGGATGAAATAACCCAGAACGCAAAGGCTGACGTAAAAGGCGGTAGTTCGTCTGGGGAGCATTCAATAATCTAGCCGAGCATAGCCAATTCCCTTCTATAAGCGCCCACCACGGGCGCTTTCTTTTTTGCCTGTCGTTTCCTCGCCATAACTTAATCAAACAAGCCTCAGGCAACACAGCCACCACACAGCCACGGAATGAAGGAAGCACGTGACGAAATCCGCACTCCTCCTCCCCGCCTGCGGCTTTGCCAAGTCGTTTTTTTTTCATTTTTATTTTTGTGCAATTTATACCGCCAACCCGCGCCATTACTGGGCCTTGCGGCTAAACCAGAATTTCAAAAATTGAAAAAAAAGTTGAAGGAAATTGCAAAACGAATGATCTGCAATGATCTCTTTGTTTGAGCTAAGTGCATGAAATATATAGGTTACGTATAAATTCCGTCAGAGTTTAAGATGATCCAATGATCTCGAAAACGATCTGTAAGGGTAGAGGCCAAGCCTGTCGTGACGCGGTTTGGCGCTGAATTGAGCCGAAAAAAAAGGAATTTCAATTTTGTTCAGTCAACTTTGGGGCGCTATTAGTGTAGAAAAGGGACTAATTAGTTCATGAAACCTGCGTTTTCGTCATGTTTAGCAGCCTGCCAGTTTCCGTAAAAACCCCTTTCTATCTACCTTTCCAGCCTAATTTGATTGGTTAGTGAACTAACTACGTTTGCAGATTACTAAAATAATGGAATCTGCAAAGGTGGTTTTATGGCTAACAAGACAATCGTAATCGAGAAGAACCAGTCAGACTGGCTGCTCAAATCCTTAGATGCATCAAGTGATAATCCAACCCGTGACAGGGCTATGCTGGCCTGTCTCTTTGCCTTGGGACTTAAAACCGTGGATCTCGCACAGCTGCGAGTTGATGATGTGATCAAAGCTAATGGTGATTACATCAGCGATGGTGAAAACATGCTCCGGCCAGAGATTGCGTTCAACGGTAAATCGCGCCCGTTCTGCTTTGTTAACAAACGCTTGATCAAAATGTTGAATGCTTACCTGGAACAACGTTACCAGCAAAAGATAGGGCACGGTCGTGGTGATGCTTATCGTGGTTTGAATCCTGCCAGCTCATTGTTTTATAACCGGCAAGGCCAGCCATTTGCTGTGGCTACCAGGGAGACAGAAGCAGGCGGGGTGTCTGTTACTGCTGAGCCGTTAAATCGGCATGTTCGCCAGCTTATGAACAAAGCAGGCATCGAGGCTAACGCCGATAGTTGCCGCCGAACGTTCGCAGTGACGCTGCAGCGCAAGGGCTACAGCGTGGCGGATATACATCATATGTTGGGTAATTCGGATGTCAGGACGACAGAGAAGATGTTAGAGAGTGATAGCGATAGATTGGGCGCTATTGCTGCTCGGGCTTTTTAGAGTCGCGTTCATTCAGCAGGTAGTTGATGATCTTCATCTTCACGTCCTGCTGTTTGCCTTTTTTTTGAATTGGTAAATCGTCTGCTTAGTAGTGCCCAGTACTTCGGCCAGCTCTGTATCCTCCTCAGAGCTGGTAATTTCTTTCATCTCTTCAACGACTTCTGCCGGGCTGAATTCTTTTTTTTAGGCATCCTAGTAAATAATCTATTGACTGCTATCTCTCCAAACTATAACCCACTTTTCTAGTAAATAAAATATTTACCAGCGCGGTAAATAATTTATTGACTGGTGCGGTAAGTGAGTTATATACTAGCCTATCGGTAAATAAATCATTTACTACTTTGTGTGAAGGAAGTGAATTTGTGAGCAACTGGGCCTATTACAACGAGATTGACCCGTTTGCAGCTCAGTGGCTGCGCAACCTTATTGATAACAACCTGATCGCCCCCGGGGTGGTCGATGAAAGGAGCATAGAAGATGTTACGCCAGAGGAATTGCGAGAGTTCACCCAGTGCCATTTCTTTGCCGGCGTCGGCGTGTGGTCGTATGCCCTGCGCCAAGCCGGCTGGCCGGACGACCGGCCAGCCTGGACGGGATCCTGCCCTTGCCAACCTTTCGCCGCGCCAGGCAAAAGAAAAGGGTTTGCTGACGAGCGGCACCTATGGCCAGCATGGTTCCACCTCATCCAACAGCGCCGACCTGGCGTTGTTTTTGGCGAGCAGGTTGCAAGCAAAGACGGCCTCGGTTGGCTCGACCTTGTTCAATCTGACCTGGAAGGAGCGGGTTACACCAATGCAGCAGTCGATTTATGCGCTGCGGGCGTCGGTGCGCCGCACATCAGACAGCGCTTGTGGTTCGTGGCCCACCCCGATAGTGAACGATGCGGCCGGCAGCAAGTATTCAACCAGTCGTGGCAAGAAAATTTTGAAGCTGGGCGGGGTTGCGGCTCTGGCCAGCTGGCCGACACCGAGGGCGAACGACGGCTCTGGGGCCAAAGTTCCGCCTGGACGCCAGGGCGGATTGGCCCTGAAAAGCGCGGTATTGTTGGCGGGTTCTGGAATAACGCAGACTGGATTGACTGCATTGATGGAAAAGCCCGAGCGGTTGAACCCGGAACATTCCCGCTGGTTGATGGGTATCCCGGCAGAGTGGGCCAGCTGCGCGCCTACGGCAATGCAATCAACGCGGAAGTCGCGAAAGAATTCATTGCAGCATACAAAAGCGGCCTGATCGCCGCCTAACAACTTGGAAGGAAAAAAAATCGGCTATGTCACGGACTCTGCACCTACCAGTAAAAGCCGTTTATTTTCATGAAATGAAGGCCGGGACAAAGCTGTTTGAGTACCGGCTGAAAACGGATTATTGGCGAAAGCGCCTCGAAAATCGTGAGTATGACGAGGTGAAAGTCAAACTGGGGTATCCGAAAGCCGACGACCAGGAACGCATTCTGGTTTGTCCCTGGCTTGGATATGAGGAACAAACAATTACACACCCGCATTTCGGTGATCAGCCTGTCCAGGTGTTCGCTATCCGGGTTAATTAAATCGAAGGAAAAATCAGATGGACACAATAGGACTGGCGGCGATACTTTTTGGCTTGGCCGTTGTGGCTGTGATAGCGCTGGCTTATGGACGGGGCACCCAGCCGACTTCAGTTGCCCTTAGAAACACGATTAGCAAATATGGAATACCCCAACCCAAGGGGAATAAATAAAGCTGGTCACTGCATCTGATTTTTAATCAGCGCACGTGCAACCCCGACCAGAATCATATCCTCGGTGACCGCGCCCCGGCGGTCGTCGGTTTGGATGAACCAGCGTTGTTTGGCCCGGTCCCACCACCATACCGCAAGAAACTGCTCTCCCTGATAATCGACTAGCCCGACCGAACCTGGTGCGGGTTGCGGCCCAGCTCAATTGTTAACGCATCGCCTTTGCTGATATTCTTGA
>LLEN01000207.1_pt1 | contig 11317 bp, 14 predicted proteins | sample 595881 | NCBI WGS metagenome assembly LLEN01 (sample SAMN02919314, study PRJNA255460) | bioreactor metagenome | biome: chemostat; feature: culture 2012_10.3; material: sediment; isolation source: day86 10degC chemostat 2012 inoculated with Wadden Sea sediment taken from... | place: Germany: Bremen ...
GAGGGTGTAACTGGCTCGACTATCATCTTCAATGAGCATTACAGTAGTTTTAGTCATAATTAGTGATTTCATTTTTATCTAAGTAAATGCTGAATAGCGTTGTGTGTTGCTCTGTGCGTTCCCAATCAATACTGCCATGGAAGTAATCGACCAGTTGTTTAACCAAGTACAGGCCAATACCACTTTGTTCACCGTCAAGTTTGGAGCTGACACCGAACTCTAAAATATGCTCGGTAATATCTTCGGGTACACCAGCACCGCTGTCTTGAACTTCTAAAATAATGTGGTTACTGCGATCACTTAAATATACATGTACTTCAGGTTCTTTATTCTCTTTATTTTGCCATGAAGCAAGTAAGGCATTATCAATTAAGTTACCGACCATTGTGACGAGTTTTTCTGAGATGTTTTTCTCGTAGCTCGATAAATTAGTGTCTATATCGATTGTGAATTTCACACCAATATCTGCCGCTTTGTTGAATTTTGCGAGTAATAAACTTGCAACGGCACTATCAGATACTGAAAGTACGATATTGCGAATAATAGATTGGTAACGATCCGTTTCTTGTTGAATAAAATCAATTGCTTCATCATATTTTTCGATTTGTAGCATGCCTGAAAGTACATTGAGCTTATTGGAGTATTCGTGCGTCTTGCTTCGTAGTAATTCCGTGTAATTCTTCAGGTAGGTGACTTCGCCTTCAAGTTCGCTTTGGTCAAGGTTGGCGAAAAATACAATGGCATGACCAAGCAATCCTTTAGGGGTGTTAATTGGATAGACATTGGCTCTGTATTTTAACTTACCAATATTAAACTCCCCTTGATGGAATACACCTTGATTTGCAAGAACCAAATGACTTAGCGGTGTGGAGTAGCGTGACAAAGGGTGATTTACGTAGTCATAGCGTCCCAGTATCCCCATGGAAAGCATTTTAATCGCGCTGTTATTGATCGTTGCTATATTCATGTTGCTATCTACCGCAATAATAGCGTCACGAATACTGTCTAGTACCATTTCATGCTCGCGAAATTTATTCACAATAAACTCGGCTCATAGTCCAAGAAGGTACGTTTCATCTTGAATACGAACGCGATTATCGTACCTATCCCCAGCAGATAGACAATGCCGATAAGCATACCGATATGACCATATTGCTGTAACAAAATATCGGATGTTTTCTCGGATAAATATCCGATACAGATGGCTCCAATGACGTTGCCATCCCAAAAAAAATAGGTGAAAAGTTACGGATAGCTTTACCGAGGGAGCCTGATGCAACACTGCTGTATTCATTCCCTCGCTCTAATGCAGGATAAATGTCGTCACCGATAAAATGTTTGCCGACTTTTTGAGGCTCGGGATGACTTAAACGCATGGCGCTTTTGTCGACGACCACGATAAAGGAAGCATCGGTACGGGTTCTGATATCTTCTATATAGCTTTGCAGATAGTAACTCTGTTGCTTATTTTTGGCGTTAACCGCTCTATGACTACAGGGTCATGGGCGATTACGCGAGCAAGTTCTAGTCCCCTCGCTTCAATGCCTTCCTGATGTGAATTTTGCAGTAAGAAAAAGATCGCAGTGGTAACGACGATAACAATAGAAGAGGTGGTCGCAACGGTAGTTAAGGCAGATAGCTCTTAAGTTTCATAATAGGCCTTTAGAGTAGCAATGTTCATGAGGGTCAGTATAACGGGCTCTCTGCGGATATTAATGTGTGCTGAGTCAGAAATAATGACGATTAGACCGCTCTATATTACTAAACCTTTTCGCCATACACCCGTTTACAAAAGTTACAAAAGATAAAGATAGTTACATTAATGGGGCACTCAATATTCCAGTTTGTAAGTGTTGTTAGACTGCAGGAGAAATAATAATAACCCTACACAGAAAGGTGGAATATGTTTACCAACGACGTAATTACTATAAAAGATAAGCGCATGATTAATATAATTTTTGCGCTGTCTGCTGCTGTTATACTTTTTGCTACCATGCAAAATAAAATGCCGACGGGGATCATTGGCGCCATCGGCGTGATGGCGGTTGTCGGCTATATATTAAATGTGGTCGGCGACAAAACTCCTATCGTTAACCAGTTCTTTGGTGGCGGTGCCATTGTTATCATTTTTGGTTCTTCATACATTTTCCATAGTGGCATCATTCCTCACGAAATAGCCGGGACGATCACCACGTTTGTAAAAGGTGGGGGGTTCTTGTCTTTCTTCATCGCAAGTTTGGTAACCGGCTCGATTCTGGGCATGGATACCAATGTGCTGAAGAAGGCCGCATTGAAGTACATTCCGGTTATCTTTGGCGGTGTTGCATGTGCATTCTTGTTCGCCGGTCTTATCGGTAGCTTCCTGGGGGAAGGGTTCTTTGATTCCGTCATGCTGATTGCCTTACCTATCATGGGAGGCGGTATGGGCGCTGGCGCAGTACCTTTGGTTGAAATCATGTCGGGCAACTCCAGTATGTCAGCTGAAATGTTGATGTCGAAAATGGTACCGGCGTTGGCCATCGGTAATGCTATTGCCATCGTGATGGCAGGCCTATTAGACAAGCTGGGCAAGTTCTACCCCTCTCTGACGGGTAACGGCAAGCTAATGCGGGATGCAGAAGAACAACAGGATGAGCAAGAGCAAGAGCAGCCAACATCAATCAACGTGTTGGGTATTGGCGCATTGCTTGCGATTACAATGTACTTCGTTGGCGCAATGCTAAGCAGCGTCATTAGCATGCACACTTACGCATTAATGATCATCTTTGTTGCTCTAGTGAAAGTCATGGGCCTTATGCCACGCGAGCTAGAAAAAGCTGCGCACGCCTGGTATCAGTTTGTTGTTGATAACCTAACACCTGCGCTGCTTGTCGGTATCGGTGTCGCCTATACCGATTTGAACCAAATCATCGCCTCTTTAAACCTTGTGTACTTTCTTATGGTATTCGCAACTGTGTTCGGTGCAATCATTGGTACTGCAATCATTGGGCGTTTGATGGGTTTCCATCCAATCGAAGCGTCGATTACTGCCGGTCTTTGCATGGCTAACATGGGAGGAACTGGTGATGTGGCAGTGCTTGCAGCAAGCAAGCGTATGGAACTAATGCCTTTTGCTCAAATTTCATCACGAATCGGCGGTGCGTTCATGCTGATCCTCGCCACTCTTATTCTTGAAATGCTGCAGTAGGGTAAAATTATGTCATACATACAACCGCATATTTCAAGCGCCGAGACAGCACCAAACAAACATTCGGCCCTTCATGCATCATTAGGAAATATTAATAATCAGACAGCGCAGATCCGTTTCTCGATAGATGTTGCCGGAAATGATTTATCGAAGTATCTGATGCTAAGGCATGTTCAAGACCAAAATGAGCGCCTGTTTTACCACTATATCCGTAACAATATTAAAGACAGCCTACCGTATATCTATACGCCATCAGTGGGCGATGCATGTGAGAAATATAGCTACCTTAACTTTGCACCGCGCGGTTTATATTTTTCTTACCGTGGCGACGAGCAAGTAAAAGCAACCATTGACAGTATCACAAATGATGTTGACGTGATTGTGGTAACCGATGGCTCTCGTGTGCTGGGTTTGGGTGATTTGGGTATCGGTGGTATGGGTATCTCGATTGGTAAACTTTCGCTGTACACCGCTGTAGGCGGTATTCCACCAGAGCGCACGCTACCAGTCTGTATTGATATCGGTACTAATAACCCTGCGCTAAAGCAAGACCCACAGTACCTGGGTGATAAAGGCGATCGTATCGACGACGATGCTTTCTACCATTACCTTGATGAGATCATGCAAGCTCTTGTCACTCGATGGCCCAAGGCAATTATCCAGTTTGAAGACTTCAGCAATAATCATGCGTATCCGTTACTGGAAAAGTACCGAGATCAATACCGTTGTTTCAATGACGATATTCAAGGTACGGCGACAGTTAGTGCTGCGACAATTAAACGGGCGTTGCTGAAAGCTGGGAAAGAGCCGTCAACCTCCCGGGTATTCGTGGTTGGTGGTGGTTCTGCGGGTTGCGGTATTGCTCGGCTTATAGAAGATAGCTTTGAATTTGAGAGCAATCATGGTGTTTGCATTATCGATCGCGAAGGCCTGTTGTTTGAAGACTCCGAGGACCTATCTGCGATGCAGAAAAGCCTGGCTCGTCCCTCTGTTGAGCGTCCTGCAGGGAAGCCGACATTGAGCCTGATTGAAGCCATCGAGCACTACAAACCTGATGTGTTGGTAGGCGTCACGGGTGTGGCCGGCTTGTTTACCGAAGCGACCATCAAAACCTTGGCTGCAAACACCCGAACGCCAATCATTATGCCATTGTCTAACCCTGTTAGTGCTTGCGAAGTGACTCCGCAGCAAGTGTTCGACTGGATTGGAAATGATGTCATTGTCACGACCGGCAGCCTTTTAAACCCGTTCAGTATGGCAATCAGAGCTATACCATTTCTCAATGCAATAACGTGTACGTTTTCCCCGGTATTGGGCTTGGTGCCAAAGTGGCGAATGCGACGTCAGTCTCTAATGGCATGCTATTGAAAGCGGTAGATGTATTGGCAACTTTCAATTGTACGCGATGCTCAGATAACGAAGTGCTGCCTGCCATTGAATCCACGTTGGAAGTATCAAAAGCGATTGCGATTGCTGTTGCGAAACAAGCAATTAAAGAAGGGTTATCCGAAGTGATGACATCATCAGATGACGCTGATATTACCGCAATGATCGAACATGCTTTCTGGAATCCAGAGGTTGGTACAGCCAGCCTGTAATGTCGGGCGTTCACGTTCCCAAAGAGTAAATAGGCAGAAATTGTGAGACCGGCAGCTCCTGTGTCGGCTCATGATTTCTGCAAGAAATCTACGCACTTTAAATTTTTATTGTATTACCTATCGGAGGGTCGATGTGAAGACTATTACCACAGATATCGCAGTAATCGGCGCAGGCGGTGCCGGCTTACGTACTGCTATTGCGGCTGCAGAAGCAAACCCAGACTTAGAAATTGCACTAATTTCCAAAGTTTACCCAATGCGCTCTCATACCGTAGCTGCAGAGGGGGGCTCTGCTGCCGTCGTCAAGGATGAGGATAGCCTAGATAACCATTTTAACGACACCGTTGGCGGTGGTGACTGGTTATGTGAACAGGACGTTGTTGAATATTTCGTAGAAAACGCGACTCGCGAGATGACCCAGCTAGAACAATGGGGTTGTCCTTGGAGCCGTAAAGAAAACGGTGACGTTAACGTTCGTCGTTTTGGTGGCATGAAGGTTGAGCGTACCTGGTTTGCAGCTGACAAAACCGGCTTCCACATGCTGCACACATTGTTCCAGACGTCTATCAAGTACACACAAATCAACCGCTTTGACGAGTACTTTGTGGTTGATCTGCTGGTAGAAGACGGTGAGGTTCAGGGGCTGGTTGCGATTCATATGTCTGAAGGTGAACTGGTATGTATCAAGGCGAAATCTGTTGTTCTGGCAACAGGTGGCGCGGGCCGTGTGTATAACTGTAATACCAACGGCGGCATCGTAACGGGCGACGGTATGGCGATGGCATTCCGTCACGGTGTACCTCTTCGTGATATGGAGTTCGTTCAGTACCACCCAACCGGCTTGCCTGGTACCGGTATCCTGATGACCGAAGGTTGTCGTGGTGAAGGCGGTATCATGCTGAACAAGAATGGCTACCGTTACCTTCAGGATTACGGCATGGGGCCAGAAACACCCGTTGGTGAGCCGAAGAATAAGTACATGGAACTGGGGCCGCGTGACAAAGTTTCTCAAGCATTTTGGCACGAGCAGCAGAAAGGAAACACGATCGATCACCCGCTGGGTGATGTCGTGCACCTTGATCTTCGCCATTTGGGTAAAGAATACCTGCACGAGCGTCTGCCGTTTATTTGTGAACTCGCCAAGGCATACGTGAACGTTGACCCTGCGGAAGAGCCCATTCCAATTCGTCCAACCGTGCACTACACCATGGGTGGTATCGAAACAGACAAGCATAACGAAACACGCATCTCTGGCCTATTCGCAGTCGGCGAGTGTTCTTCTGTTGGTCTTCACGGCGCTAACCGTCTGGGTTCTAACTCGCTTGCAGAGCTTGTTGTATTCGGCCGCCTGGCGGGTGAAGGCGCAGCAAAACGTGCAGCAGAGTTCAAAGGTTGGAACGAAGAGTCTATTGCTAAGCAAATGAAGGCTGTTCAAGACCGTATCGACACGCTTCTATCTCAGGAAGGTAATGAAAACTGGGCTGACATCCGCACTGAAATGGGTCACTCCATGGAAGCCGGTTGTGGTATCTATCGCCAGGAAGACCTGATGCAGGCGACTATCGACAAGCTTGCCGAGCTTCGCGAGCGTTACAAGAACATCAGCATCAAAGACAAAGGCAAGGTATTCAATACCGATCTGCTCTACGCAATCGAAGTGGGTTACGGCCTGGAAGTGGCTGAAGCGATGGCTCATTCCGCGATCCTTCGTCGCGAGTCACGTGGTGCACACCAGCGTCTGGACGACAACTGCACAGAACGTGATGACGTGAACTTCCTGAAGCATTCGCTGGCATTCTTTAACGGCGACAAGGCACCTTATATCGAATACAGCGATGTGACGATCACCAAGTCTCAGCCTAAAGCCCGTCTATACGGTGCGGCGGCAGAAGAGGCAGCAGCAAAAGAAGTTGCGGAAGCAGCCGCGAAAAAAAAGAGGAGCAGGCATAATGTCAGGCCACCGTATCCAAAAAGTGGAAATTTTGCGTTATGACCCGGAAAAGGACGCAGAGCCGTACTTCGAGATGTTCGAAGTCCCATTTAACGAAACCATGTCTGTACTCGATGCACTGGGTTATATCAAAGACAACCTAGATAAAGATCTGGCGTACCGCTGGTCTTGCCGTATGGCGATCTGTGGCTCTTGCGGCATGATGGTCAACAAGGTGCCAAAGCTGGCTTGTAAGACCTTCCTGCGTGACTACCCTAACGGCTGAAAATCGAAGCGCTGGCTAACTTCGCCATCGAAAAAGATTTGATCGTCGACATGACACCGTTCGTCGAGCGCCTAGAGGCAATCAAGCCTTACATCATCGGTAACGATCGTAAGCCTGAAGATGGTCCAAACAATCAGACGCCTGAGCAAATGGCCAAGTACAAGCAGTTCTCTGCCTGTATCAACTGTGGCCTGTGCTATGCCGCCTGTCCTCAGTTTGGCCTGAACCCTGAGTTCATCGGCCCAGCCGCGCTGACTCTGGCTCACCGTTATAACCTTGACAGCCGTGACAACGGTGCAGCAGAGCGTATGAAGCTGATCAACGGCGAAAACGGTGCTTGGGGTTGTACGTTTGTTGGTTATTGTTCTGAAGTTTGTCCGAAGAGCGTCGATCCTGCCGCTGCGGTAAACCAGGGCAAAGTGGAATCATCCAAAGACTTCGTTATTGCGATGATCAAACCTCAGGAGGCATAAGAATGAGCAATCGTAAACCTTACGTTCGCGAAATGACACGTACCTGGTGGAAGGATCATCCTTTCTACCGCTTTTACATGGTTCGTGAAGCAACAGTACTACCACTGATTTTCTTCACTATCTTTCTGACTTTCGGTTTGGGCTGCCTTGTGAAGGGCCCTGAAGCTTGGGCTAGCTGGTTAGCGTTTATGTCCAACCCAATCGTTGTGATTCTGAACATTCTGGCTCTGGCAGGCAGTTTGTTCCACGCACAAACCTTCTTCAGCATGATGCCTCAGGTGATGCCAATCCAAATCAAAGGTAAAAAGCTGGGTAAGAAAGTTATTGTTCTGGCGCAGTGGGCGGCAGTTGCTGCAATTTCACTGTTCGTTCTAGTACTCGTTTAAGGAGAGTCTCGTGGTTAATCTAAATCCTAAACGTTCTGACGAGCCGGTATGGTGGGGTCTGTTCGGTGCTGGCGGTACTTGGTTCGCAATGCTGACACCTGTGACTGTACTGGTACTGGGTATCATGGTGCCGTTAGGCATGCTTGATGCCGAATCCATGAGCTACGAGCGTGTAACGGGCTTCGTTACCAGCATCATCGGCGTGCTATTCACGATTGCAACACTGGCACTTCCAATGTGGCATGCCATGCACCGTCTGCACCACGGTATGCATGATCTGAAGTTCCACACGGGTGTGGCTGGAAAAGTGGCGTGTTACGCAATGGCATTCCTCGTTTCTGCGCTGGCTGTGATCTTTGTCTTCATGATCTAGTTACTAACAGGGATACCTGCTTAAAGGTATTCCCGTTGTTTTATTAAATGACGAAATGCTTTCTATTTAAGGATTAAAAATGTTTTATGTTCATATGCTGCTGTTGCTTGCAGTCATCTTTATTGGTATCCGTCACGGAGGCATTGCTTTTGGCCTCCTCGGAGGCTGGGCGTATCTGTTTTAGCTTTGTTTTTGGTGTGGCACCGGGCTCGCCACCTATCAGCGTGATGTTGATTATTTTGGCTGTCGTTGCAGCTTCCGCGACGTTGGAAGCGACGGGAGGCCTAAAGCTATTGGTAAAATATGCAGAGACATTGCTGCGTAAACACCCGAACAAAATTGTGTTCCTTGGTCCGCTTAGTACCTATTCATTAACCGTTCTTGTTGGCACGGGTCACTCTGTTTATCCTCTTCTTCCCGTCATTTACGATGTTGCTTATAAAAAAAAGGGATTCGTCCCGAACGCCCGATGGCGATGGCGTCAGTTGCATCACAAATGGGTATTACAGCCAGCCCAATAGCAGCTGCCGCTGCGGTTGTTATGGCCACTGCTGTTGATAATAACCTTGATATAGGTTTGCTCGATGTACTGATGGTGACGATCCCTGCCACCTTGGTTGGCCTGTTAGTTGCCTGTACTTGGAGCCTGAAACGAGGTAAGGATCTCGACAAAGATCCGGAGTTCAAAGCGCGTTGTCAGGATGACGAGTTCCGTAAAGAGTTACTTGATACCAGTGCTGAAAATCAAGAAGGTTCAATCGAAGATAAAAAGGCAAAAACAGGGTTAACCGTTTTCGTCTTGGGTATTGTGTCGGTTATTTTTGTTGCGATGTTTGGCAAAGATCTCGGCTTGCTTCCCGATGGCGTGAAAATGTCCGTAGCCATACAATTCTTGATGCTTTCGGTTGGCGCAATAATCTTGTTAGCAACGAAAGTTCAACCAAAGAAAATTGTAAACAGTAACGTGTTTATTGCCGGTATGACTGCCGTGGTTATTATTTTTGGTATTGCATGGATGAGCGACACGATTATTAGCTATCACAAACCTTACTTAATCGGGATGGTGAGTGACATAGTCAATGTTCATCCGTGGACATTTGCCATAGCAATGTTTGTTGTTTCGGTATTTTTGAAAAGCCAGGCTGCGGTACTGACTATCATGCTGCCTTTAGGCTTTTCACTCGGGATCCCTCTGAAGTCATCATTGGTGTATTGCCGGCGTGTTATGCGTACTTCTTCTTCCCGTTCTATCCAAGCGATCTAGCGGCCATCACCTTTGACCGTTCAGGTACAACTCGAATAGGTAAGTATGTGTTAAATCATAGCTTTATTATCCCAGGCTTTATCGGGGTAACGACGGCTACGGTTGTCGGTTACTTCCTGTCAATGGCAATTAATTAACTATCGATAAACCTATGCCGGTGGAATGCTGGCATAGGTTTTCTTTTACAAGCACCAATGATGTTAGCAACACCCGGCATGAGAAACCATGAGTTGGGTGTCATCGAATAATAAGAAATAACGAGGCAATGATGACTGTTATCAGGAAACAAGATGTGATCGACAGTGTAGCGGATGCGCTACAGTACATTTCATATTACCACCCGCTGGATTTTGTACAGGCGTTGGAAAAGGCCTATAACAAGGAGCAGAGCCAGGCTGCGAAAGATGCCATTGCGCAGATCCTGATTAATTCTCGTATGTCGGCTGAAGGACGTCGCCCAATCTGCCAGGACACCGGTATTGTGACCTGCTTTGTCAACATTGGATGAACGTACAGTGGGACAGTGATCTTACGGTTCAAGAAATGGTTGATGAAGGTGTTCGCCGGGCCTATACGAATCCAGACAATCCCCTACGAGCCTCTGTTGTTGCCGATCCAGCCGGTGCACGTAGCAACACCAAGGATAATGCCCCTGCCGTTGTCCACATCAATATGGTTCCGGGTGACAAAGTCGATATCCAGGTTGCCGCAAAGGGTGGTGGTTCAGAGAACAAGACCAAGATGGTGATGCTGAACCCGTCTGATGATATTGCTGAGTGGGTCGAAAAAAAACCGTTCCGCTAATGGGGGCGGGATGGTGTCCGCCGGGCATGCTGGGTATCGGTATTGGCGGAACGGCCGAAAAAGCGGCAGTACTGGCGAAAGAATCGTTGATGGAATCTATTGATATTCATGAGCTTCAAGAGCGTGGTGCGCAAAATTCAGAAGAAGAATTACGCTTGGATATTTATAACCGCGTCAACAAACTCGGTATCGGTGCGCAGGGGCTTGGCGGCTTGACAACCGTTGTTGATGTCAAAGTCAAAACCGCGCCAACCCACGCGGCCTCCAAGCCGGTATGTATGATCCCGAACTGTGCTGCTACCCGCCACGTCCACTTTACATTAGATGGTACAGGTCCTGCCGAGCTAACCCCTCCTAAGCTAGAGGACTGGCCGGAAGTGACGTGGGAGGTCGGGGATAATACTCGTCGTGTCAACGTGGATGAAATCACCAAGGATGATGTTCAGGATTGGAAGTCAGGTGAGACGGTCTTGCTGTCTGGCAAAATCTTGACGGGTCGTGATGCGGCACACAAGCGTATTCAAGATATGTTGGCAAGAGGGGAGGATTTCCCTGTTGATTTCAATAACCGCTTTATCTATTTCGTCGGTCCTGTCGATGCCGTTGGTGATGAAGTGGTAGGCCCCGCTGGCCCGACAACGTCAACGCGTATGGATAAGTTTACTGAGATGATGCTTGGTCAGGCAGGCCTTACCGGCATGATTGGCAAAGCTGAACGTGGGCCAATGGCGATAGAGTCAATCAAAAAGCACAAAGCAGTCTATTTGATGGCTGTGGGCGGCGCGGCTTATCTTGTCGCCAAGGCAATCAAGCAAGCTCGTGTGGTGGCATTTGAGGACTTGGGCATGGAAGCAATCTACGAGTTCGAGGTTGAAGATATGCCAGTAACGGTAGCGGTTGATGCTGAAGGTGTTAATGCTCACCAGACCGGACCAGAGACCTGGAAAATCAACATTGCCGAAATGGATGCATAAGCCTTACTAGGTTTCATGAATGGGTTTCATGTGGTGAAAGTG
>LLEN01000208.1_pt1 | contig 11253 bp, 13 predicted proteins | sample 595881 | NCBI WGS metagenome assembly LLEN01 (sample SAMN02919314, study PRJNA255460) | bioreactor metagenome | biome: chemostat; feature: culture 2012_10.3; material: sediment; isolation source: day86 10degC chemostat 2012 inoculated with Wadden Sea sediment taken from... | place: Germany: Bremen ...
CTCTCAGGCCGCAGGATTTGCTGGCGAACATGGTGCCAGTGTAAATGCGATGGCATTTCGGGTTGCCGATTCCAGCCAGGCACTTGCTTATGCGGTCGAGAAAGGGGCAACGGCATGTGCGCCTCAGGCCGGTCCTATGGAGCTGAATATCCCTGCTCTTTACGGTATTGGTGAGTCTTTGATTTATCTGGTTGACCGTTATGGCGAGCACGATATCTATGAAATAGATTTCGATTATTTTCCTGATTACAAAGAGCGGATGGTGGCGCTGGATGCCGGGCTGGAAGTTATCGATCACCTAACCCATAACGTTAAGCGCGGTAATATGGACTTATGGGCAAATTTTTACGAGAAAATTGCAACTTCCAAGAAATACGCCATTTTGATATCAAAGGTAAAGTGACCGGCCTACTTTCACGGGCAATGACAGCCCCGTGTGGAAAAATTCGTATACCAATCAATGAGTCTAGAGATGACAAGTCCCAGATTGCAGAATATCTGGATCAGTATAACGGAGAAGGTATTCAGCATATTGCCCTGAGTACAGAGAATATTCTGGCGACAGTACAAAAGCTGAAAGATGGCGGACTGGGGTTCATGGATACGCCAGATACCTATTATGAAGGCATTAATAAGCGGGTACCGGGGCACCATGAGAATGTTGCCAAGCTTAATGAATTGAAGGTCCTGATCGACGGTGACGAAAGCGGTATCTTACTGCAAATCTTTACCGATACTGTTATTGGGCCTGTTTTCTTTGAAATAATTCAACGTAAAGGGAATCAAGGCTTTGGTGAAGGTAACTTCCAGGCGTTATTTGAGTCTATAGAGCTAGATCAAATCCGCCGTGGGGTATTGGATATCGAAGATAAGTGATAGCGAAGCCATAATTGGTTAATGGGCATGAATTGGACTGGTGAGTATTTTCTCACTTGTCCAGTCATTATCGTCTTATTGGCAGTAGCCAAGTCGTGTGTTTGCTTTTGCAAGCAGTAGATCATACGCGGCTGGCCCTGTTTTAGCCCCTTTAGGTAAGGTTATATGCAGAGGTACGTGATAACGCTGCGCACCTTCTATCGACAGCTGAACGATGCTGTCGCAATTCATCTCATCCACCATGTGTTCTGGTAGGCGGCAAAACCCTAAGCCGTTAGTGACTGCGCGCCAGGCATGGTCAAAGTTATCGACAGTGATACGTTGCTGCGATTTCAGCCATCCCACGTTTTGCTTATTTTGTGTCTGATGTGCACCAAGATCTCGAATAACAATTTGTGTCTCGGTTGTCATATCGCCTAGGCACAGATTGGACTTGAGGGCCAACGGATGGCTCTTGGCAACGACAGGCACCATAGTTACGACGCCAAAGGCGTCTGCTGGATGGTTAGTAACAGGCAGAGTAACGATTGCAACATCGGACTGTTCAGACAAGACAGCATCTGTTGTACTCGAGAGTGATGTTTCAACGACTTGTACCGAGGTGTTTTTATTCTCCGCCAAGAATGCAGTTAATGGTTCATATAGCCACTCGCGGCAGCACAAATGATCGATGGAGACGGTGATCTCAGACTCTATCCCCATCGATAACTGGGTACTGATTAGTTCAAGTTCACGAGCTTGTTCTAGCATTGAAGTAGCCCTGCGGAGCAAAGACTGACCATCGTCAGTAAGTACCGCTTTGCGGCCTTTAACATGTACTAATGATATTCCCAGTTGTTCTTCTAGTTTTTTTTACTGCGTAGATCAACGTGGTATGGCTTTTGTTTAGCTGTGTTGCTGCGGCTTGAATACTCCCCGAGCGGTTGATTTCATGCAAGGTGAGCCATTGATCGAGCGTGGTTTTTAGTCTCATTGGTCGATTTTTTTTCCACATTAACTACAGATATTTTGAACTTTAGTGTTCATTTTTTTTATTGAATATGATTATTGCACATACCGACGAGACTGGAGTAGATAATCATGAATAAGTTGCTACAAGTAGACTTTGATTTCCAAGGGCCTTTTGGCGAAGAAATGTCCGCGTTATTAAAAGAGCTGGCCGAGTCCATCAATCAAGAGCCGGGGATGATCTGGAAAATTTGGACTGAGAACGCACAGACTCAACAAGGTGGGGGGATCTATTTGTTCGAAGACGAGCAAACAGCCTTGGCGTATCTAGATATGCATACTGCTCGCTTGCAGAAAATGGGCATTACTGATGTGAGAGGCATCGTCTTTGATATTAATGAGTCTTTGTCTGTCATTAACAAAGGCCCAATAGGCAAATAACGCACTAGGTAATAAATATGAACAATAAAGCTTTTCTGTCGATGCATGCCGCAATCTATGGTGTTTTTTGCACTAGCCCTGTTTTTTTTGCACCTGCATTAATGTGGCCGATGTATGGTGTAGAAGTGAACGATCAATACGCTTACTTTCTGTCACAACACAACAGAATTTTCCTGGGTGGAATAGCGGCAATCAGTTTTCTGTTTCGTGAAATTGAAGCAAGTGAGCTATCGCAAAAGCTATTTCTAGGGCTTATGGTGACCAATCTGCTTGGTTTGCTCATTACTTTGTATGCTTGTTTTACTGGTGTATTTGTCGGCTTTGGCTGGAGCGATCCTGCATTTTTTTTGCACTACTTTCAATCCTTAGTTTTGTTCAGTACAAGAAACAGGTGTTTAAGTAGCAATTAAAGCCTGCAGCATTAATGCTGCGGGCTTTTTGACTTTAGGGAGGGGGGATTAGCTTTGTGCTACACCATGCCATTGATAATGGTTATTGGGTTTTTTTTACTAACAATCCCCTCTTCGAGCAGTTGCTTGAAGATGTCATCAACTTCTTCGCTACTGATCTTGAGAAGACGAGTGACAGCGCGCTTGGTGCAGTTGACCTGGTTACTGCTTAAGGCCTCAATCGCTTTTTCATAAGGGTTTTTAGGCTCTTCGGGTTCAGTTTCCAGTATCTCTCTTTGCTCGACTTCACTACTTGTATCCAATGTATTGGTAAGCAGTTCGGGCTCTTTAGGCTCGGCGGTGTTAAACGCATCAATAGTGATCGGGTTGACTCGGCGGAACTGGTTTCTAAAGCGGAGCTCTTCACCGATTAATCCGACAAAGAAAGCGGCGAAAAAAAATCCAATAATACGGAGAGGAAAACGACCAACCCCAACTGCGCGGTTTGTGTCTGCACATTAAGTGACTTAGCTAAGCTGTCGATTAGACCAAGCACCGAGCCTTGGTTAACCACCGGGAGGCTATCTCGCTCTGCTGCCAGCGTCTGCTGTTGCTGGCGAAGATGGTTATTGGCTTTCTGGATCCTCGCTACACCCGTAGCAATACGCTCCATCTGAATATATTTTTCAGCAGCAATATTATTGAGCTCGATTTGTTTCTCGATAGCATTAATTTGCATGTTGTAGGTGTTGATTTTGCTCTGCTGCACATTGACGTGGCTCTGTGCTTGGTTGGTCGCGCTGTTGATCCCGCCCACCGAGCCGCCAATAGATATAGCAGCAAGCACGGCATAGAAGCAAAAGCCGAGAACGCGCCAGTGTAATTGCGACGGGCACGTCGTTCACCGAATTCATACCAGGCAAAGAATTTCCCCAGTTCAAAAAATAACCGCCAAGCCACCAAACAACAACTGCATCATTGGATCTTCGTCGATGGAGAGGAAGAGCAGTAGCGAGAAGATAATAGAAGCAAGAATGGATGCGCCGGTGAAACTGTATACCGTCCACATTGCGAAAGTCCCTTTAGGGAATCGTACCGGTAGATTGTCGTTATAAAGCATAAAAAAAACAGAGTCTGCATCTATGAGCGCAATTGCTCATATTTCGCCTGTCGATATAAAACCGTCAGGCAATAAAAAAAAGGTGGGTAAGGATACATCAAAATAGCTCCTGAACCCTTATAAAATAAGGCTTCTGGCACTTTTGCGACGGAATTTTACACTGTGCTTTCATAACTGAAGAAAAGATCGCCAATAGTCGGGTGTGATAAAGAAGTGGCGCGTCAATTTTGTGCTACTAAGGTGGTTTGTGCTGTTTGTTTTCTTGCCTGTTTTTCTGTTGCTATATTGTTAACTCGGGGTTAGATTAAAAGCTCTAGGGCCGGATCGGCAACAATCCTATATAGCAAGGAGCATGTATGAAAGATCTACTGAAAGGATACCCTGTTATCACTGAAATTCCGGTGGCATGGGGAGAGATGGACGCGCTTAATCATGTGAATAACGTTGTTTACTTTCGCTATTTAGAAACAGCTCGAATTGAATACTTTCGAGAGATCGCTTTGATGGATGAGATACAAAATACAGGTATCGGTCCGGTTCTGGGTGAAACAAGTTGTCGCTATAAACTACCTGTGACTTACCCGGATACTCTTTACGTAGGTAGCCGAGTGTCTGAGCTCAAGGACGATCGTTTTACCATGGAGTATGAAATTGTCAGTAAAAAGCTCGGTGCTGTAACAAGCTCAGGAACAGCGAAGGTGGTGATGTTCAACTTTAAAACTAACCTAAAAGCAAATTTGTTGCCATCGCTTGTCGACGCGATCAAAGCAATTGAATCTCGTGTATCTGCTGAGCAGGAAACAGTTTAATTATCTATTAATAAAAGCGGTAGCTTAAGCTGCCGCTTGGTGTTGTTCTGCTGCTAGAAAGTCCTTTCAATAAGCTACTTTCCCTTCTTCTTTTCCCTAACAGTTAGCGTGGCAGTTCAGTCGCGTTTTGCTTCGGTTCGCTCTCAAATTCTGCAATTTGTCGCATCGATAAACGCAGTTTATTCCTCGCGTTTACTATTGAGGCAAATATCAAGTTAATTGGAGAGGAATATGATTCAGATGATAGTGCGTGGTCTACGAGTGGTGCTGGTTAGTACCTTGCTATTGATACCGGCTTTTGCACAGGCTAATGCGATCGAGGATATCATTAGCCTATACAACCAGGCCGCAGCAGGGGATGAGGCAAAAGTCGAGGCGGTGTACCAGCAACTGGAGAACCTGGTAGAGCTAGAAGGCCAAAAGCCGCTGACAATGGTTTATTTAGGCGGTACCGAAACGCTGAAAGGCCGCGATGCCTGGATGCCGTGGAATAAAATGAAATATGTTGAGCAAGGGCTTGCCAAAATTGATAAAGGCCTAGATCTGCTCGATGCCAATCCAGTCCCTCTCGAAGAGCAGCCGATCGTTTCGGGTATTCATGAATCTCACCTAACGCAGGCTATCTCGGCATCAACATTTACCCTGCTACCCGACATGTTTAACTATTTTGAGCGTGGCTACGATATCTACCTTTCATTGCTGGCACGGCCTGAATTTGCCAAGGAGCCCTTTGCTGCAACGGCTTGGTGTATGCGCTTGCCATTCAGGCGGCAATTCGTGCGGAAGATTTATCGCAGGCAAAAAGCTGGCTTGCGGTGATGAAGCAGCATGATGCCAATCACCCGCAAACACTAAAAGCTATTGCATTGTTCAATAAAGCCTAAGGGGGAGACATGATTCAGTTTTCAGGGATTCAGAAACGGTATTTATTAGGAAACCAAGATGTTCGTGCGCTTAACGGCGTGTCGGGTGTTATTGATAACGGTGAAATGGTGGCGCTATGCGGGCCGTCGGGATCAGGGAAAAGTACCCTGCTTAATATCCTTGGCCTGTTGGATATGGACTATCAGGGCGAGGTGTTACTCGGGTCAAGCACATCAACATTGCAACCTGCACCCCAGACACCGATGGAAGCGGCAAAGTTTCGTCGCAGTCAGCTGGGGTTTATTTTTCAACGGTTCAATCTTGTGCCTGTGATGACGGCACTAGAAAACGTGGCTTATCCATTGCACCTCAATGTTTTTCCAAGCAAGAGCAGCAGCGAATGGCGCAGCAAATGCTGGAAAAAGTCGGCCTCGGGGCTTGGCTTCATCATCGACCGGATCATCTATCGGGAGGTCAGCAGCAACGGGTGGCGATTGCCCGTGCGCTGGTACATCAGCCAAGTTTAATCATAGCTGATGAGCCTACCGCCAGCCTGGATAGCCAGACGGCCAATGCGGTGATCGACATCATGAAAGAGCTTGGTCATGAGATAGGAACAACGTTTATTGTTGCGACCCATGATCCCCGGATGGCAGAACGCTGCGACCGAAGAATTGAATTATTGGATGGACACATCCAGCAGGAGGAAATGCGATGGGTGAGTTAAATATCGGCAAGGTGGCTGAAAAAGCGATGCCCTATCACTTCAAGTTGGCGTGGCTGAACTTGCGACGAAACGGACGACGTAGCATGTTGTCGGTAATGATCATTGCGATTACAGTCTTTGCCCTGATCTCAGCTGGTGGTTTTGGCTTGTATACCTATCAATCGCTTCAAGAGTCTACCGCGCGTGATATTGGGCATATCACCTTAAGTGTGCCGGGCTATTTTGAGAAAGACGAGGAGATGCCGCTGAGCAATGGGCTGAACAATACTCAAACCATGATAAGCGAAATCATGAACAACGAAGCAGTACGCGCCGTTCAGCCCCGGGTATATTTTACGGGTTTAGTGTCCAACGGCAATAAGTCCGCCATTTTTACGGGAACAGGTGTCAACGATCGCGAGTTTAGCCTCAAAGGCCCGTTCCTGGATATGCGTGAAGGGAAAACGCTCTCGGATATTACGTCAAGCCGCTATAACCCGATAGAGCCGGAAGTGATGTTGGGTGTCGATTTGGCAAAGAATATGAATGTCGGGGTGGGGGACTGGATAACACTGTTGTCTACAACCAGTGAAGGTGCGTTAAATGCCTTTGACTTCAAGGTTCACGGGCTGTATTCGACAGGTGTGCCTGAATTGGATAAACGCCAGTTATATATCCATATCCAGTCAGCGCAAGAGCTGCTGCTATCAGACAAAGTCAGTACCTTGTCAGTCTTCCTCAATGACACGGCCCGGACCGAAGCGATGATGGATGTGGTTGACAATCAGATCAACGCGATGGCATTGGAGCAAGCTATCGAGCTGACGTCATGGCAAGACCGTGCGTTTTTCTACAACAATGTCAAGAGCTTGTATAACCTCATCTTTGGCATAATGGGGCTGGTGATGGGGCTGGTTGTGTTCGTTTCCCTGTTTAATACCATGACTATGTCGGTGACTGAGCGTACCCGTGAGATAGGCACCCTATCAGCACTTGGGAGTTACCGGAAAGAGATTGTCGGCGGCTTTTTACGCGAAGCTGGATTGTTGGCAGTAATTGGTTCCATGACCGGTGCCCTGTTGAGTGCAGCATTGAGTCTTTTTTTTGATGCTGGTCGAGGTCAATATGCCGCCACCTCCCGGTTATAGCGAAGGCTATCCGCTTCATATTTATTTTTCACCTGAACTGGTGCTATCTGCCACAGGCTGTGTACTTGCTATTTGCCTGTTTGCCGCTTATTTCTCAGCCCGAAAAGGGTCCATAAACCCATCACGGAGGCCTTGTCTTATGTTTAGTCGCCTTATGTCTAACCGCCTTATATTCAAAAGAAAGCGGATTCAACAGCTAGTGTTTGGCACTTTGATCAGTGTATTGGCCTGCAACGTCAGTGCACAGCCAGAAAAGTCAGTAGAGGAAATATTACAACGTGCGGATCAGTATCGGCTGGATAGTGATGCGGCCAAAGTGGTGTCTCAGGTGCTGTTATATGAAAATGGTGAGCTGGATAAAACCCGCCTTTATACCGTTTATACCCGTCCTGAGCGTGAATCGCTGGTGGTATTTAAGTCGAAGGTAGAAGCCGGCCAGAAAATGCTGATGCTGGGTGATAACTATTGCTATTGATGCCGAAAAGCCGCCGCCCGATTCGGATCACGCCAATGCAAAAATTGTTGGGCGAGGCATCGGTGGGTGATATCTCGACATTAACCTGGAGCGAAGACTACCGGGGAAAATGGGTTCAGGAGATAGATCTGAAACTACCAATGGCCGGGAGTGTACTCGTCAATCAATTGGATCTGACAGCCAAAACGTCAGGGGCCAGTTATCAGCGTATTGAACTGTGGCTAGAAAAGGGCTGTAACTTTCCTATTAAAGCGAATATGTACCTTCGCTCTGGGAAATTGGCAAAAGAAGCCTGGTTCACCAAGGGAGTACGAGGTACCCGAACCAGTGTTATTGCTATGACATTACTTGACCGAATTCAGCCGAGCAAAAAAAACGGTTATTAAGTATCAGGAGATCTCACCGATGGTGCTGGATGCGAAGTATTATAATCCGGCCTATTTGTCGCGAAACAACGTGTCGGGGCTGTAGATATGAATCGAGCCACTTTTTTCGTTGCTAATTTCGTTGCGTGGTTTGTTGTTAGTTTGCTTGTTAGCTTTGCTGCTAGTTTCTAGGTCCGTGTATGCCAGCCCATTGGAAGCGAGTTGGGACTGGATGGTTAGTTTCGAGCACCATGAATCAAGAAGTAGCCTGTATCTTCCCCAAGAGCAGGATGAGCAATGGCAATCGGTGAATGCATTGCTGGATGTTGAGCTACGCTACGAGCAGTGGCTCGGTGTCTTGGCACTGAAAGGCAATGATCTCTATTCATCGCAACCCGGTGTTGATAGTGACATGGAGTGGGTGATCCGGGAATTGTTCTGGCAGGGAACGACATCGGTGTCAGGAACAGATTTTGATATCACCTTGGTAAAGTAAGAGTTGATTGGGGCGTCGGCTACGGCTACCGCCCTCTGGATATTATCAAGCCGTATCGAAGAAACCCGGTAGGGATCCAAGTCGAGGAAGGGGCGGGTGTAGCCGCTGTTTCTTATTTCGACTATGACGGTGAATGGACACTGATTTATGCTGATTCTTCCTGGGCATCTCAACAGGGAAACGAGTTGGAGCAAAAGAAAGAACAGCAGGGAATAGGTATAAGACGCTATGGATTAGTGGGGGACAGCGAGTGGCAGGGGATTGTTTACTACGACGATGTAAGGCGCGGCTTGCTTGGTGGCAGTTGGGTAACCGTACTTGACGATGCCTGGGAGCTGCATGCCTCGACGGCGTACCAAAGGGAGTTCTATAGCTTTGCATTGCCTGAATCGTTATTCGAACCCGTACGACTGGAAAAAAAAGGATGATGGACTGCAAGCCTTGGTTGGTTTGACATGGGCGCATGAATCGGGGCAGAGCGTAGTATTGGAGTATTGGTACGACAGCCGCAGCTGGAGCAACGGTCAGTGGCAGCAAGCCTATCAGCAAGCTGAGCAACTCAATGCCAAGGGGATGCCTGAAGGGCTGAGATACGCTTACGCCCAGCCTTTTCAGCATGTCAATCTGGTTAGCCATAACGTGATGTTTCACTGGACGCAGGATCCGATAGCGTGGCAGTACTGGAACTGGTCACAAAATGTATCTTGGTTGCAAGATTTCACACCAACGTTTGATGTGTTGTTTTCTCCAGAAGACAATGGCGTAATTGCTACCCAGTGGCTAAGGTATGCGGCAGTTGATACGGGGAGCATGCAATTTGATGTCGAAATTGCGGCCCGGATCTTGACCGGAGACAAGCAATCTGTCTATCGAAATTTATCAGATAAGCGTATGATTTTACTAAATCTTAAAGGACGATTTTGATGAGTCACATTGAGTATAAAGGTAATGCTTTTCCTTGGATGAAATCGGTGGGTATCACCAGTGCGTTTTGTTTGGCTATTGCCGTTGTCACTTATATTGTGTGGCCGGATAATTTTTATGAAGACCTCGCAATCAGCTTTGGTTACGGAGCGAGTGCGATCGTTTCGGCTCGCTTAACTAGCTATTTTTTTTGCCCAACCTGAGTTTTCGGCAGGTGAACATCTTAACCGTATCATCTGCATGGTGTTCGGAACGGCTAATGCTTTCTACTGGTTAAGAGGTCCTGATACGTTTCAGTCTTTTTCTGAAATGAAACCGGTAATTATGCTAGCGCTGGTCTTTACTCTTATATGCTTTTATTACTTTTATTCGTATGAGCAAAGGCTGATTGCTCAGCAGGAGATGGAACAGGTACGAAGACAACAGTCTGAGCAGGAAAAAGCATTGGCATTAAGCCAGTTGCGACAACTGCAGAGTCAGATTGAGCCGCATTTCTTATTTAATACACTGGCCAACGCAATAGCCTTAATTGATCAAGATACAGCGAAAGCCAAACTAATGCTCGTGCGTTTGACCGACTTGCTTCATACCAATCTCCATAAGAACCGCGGGAGTGTCACCACGTTGGAAGAAGAGGTCAAATTAATTTCGGCTTACCTGGATATACAGCAGATTCGGTTGGGAGACCGGTTAAGTTATCAAGTCATCAGTAATGATGTGAGTATGTCGCTTCATATCCCCCCGTTTCTGCTTCAGCCATTGGTTGAGAATGCGGTCTATTACGGAATAGAGCCCAAAGGTGAGGGAGGGCACATCGAGCTGTGTATCGAAGAGAATGATCGAGATCTAGTGCTGCAGGTCAAAGATAATGGTAATGGCATACAGCCGACGATGTCTTCAGGTGGGAACGGTTTAGGCTTGGAGAATATCCGTGCTCGGTTGGCCTCCTTGTTTGACAACAAGGCCAGTCTGACGATAAAGGAGCCCGCGGAGGGGGGCGTGACAGCCACTATCCGACTACCGAAAGCACAGTTGAATGCGCTGCTTGATAAAGAGGAACAATATGGATAAGTTTGCCAAGGCCGTGATTGCAGATGACGAGCCAATCCTTCGTCATCACTTAAGCCGAGCATTGGCGGAAGTGTGGCCGGAGCTTGAAATAGCGGCCGCGGCTGGCAATGGTATTGAAGCACTTGAGGCCATTAGCACTCATCAGCCGGATGTTGTTTTCCTCGACATCAGAATGCCGGAGCTTGATGGGATGGGCGTCGCGAAGGCGCTGTCGAAGCTGGAAAAGACGCCGCATATAGTGTTTACGACAGCCTACCGGGAATATGCCATCAATGCCTTCGAGCAGAATGCACTCGACTACCTGTTAAAGCCGCTTTCCGAGCAACGGTTGGAACAAGCATGCGATAAGGTAAAGTCCCGTCTGGCTGAAAGATCAGACAGGAATGTGGTACAGGGCCAGTATGACCATGAACATCTTGGCAGTTTGATAGAGCAAATTAACCTGTTGTCACAGCCAAAACCTATCGAGTACCTGAATTGGGTTAAAGCGAGCAAAGGCGATGATATCTATATTATTTCGGTAGCCGATATTCTGTACTTCAAAGCCGAGGACAAATATATATCAGTATTTAAGAAAAGCGATGATGCGCCTAATGGTGCCGATGAATATATTATTCGCAG
>LLEN01000209.1_pt1 | contig 11055 bp, 15 predicted proteins | sample 595881 | NCBI WGS metagenome assembly LLEN01 (sample SAMN02919314, study PRJNA255460) | bioreactor metagenome | biome: chemostat; feature: culture 2012_10.3; material: sediment; isolation source: day86 10degC chemostat 2012 inoculated with Wadden Sea sediment taken from... | place: Germany: Bremen ...
GTATTCATGCTCGCAAAAACATCTTTGGCTACAAAATGATGGTGTGGGCAATATTGGGGATTGCCGCCCTGAGCTTTATCGTTTGGGCCCACCATATGTACGTCAGTGGCATGAACCCGTATTTCGGTTTCTTCTTTGCCACGACCACTTTAGTGATCGCCGTCCCTACCGCGATCAAGGTCTACAACTGGCTTTTCACCCTATGGCGTGGCGATATTCACCTTAACCTACCTATGCTTTTCGCTCTCGCTTTTATGAGTAGTTTTGTCATTGGCGGTCTGACGGGCTTGTTCCTCGGCAATGTGGTGGTCGATATTCCCTTATCTGATACCTACTTTGTAATTGCCCACTTCCATATGGTCATGGGGGTATCACCAATTTTAGTTATCTTTGGCGGGATATATCACTGGTATCCCAAAGTCACTGGTAAAATGCTCAACGAGCCACTCGGCCACCTGCACTTTTGGATCACTTTTCTCGGCACTTACGCAATTTACTTCCCGATGCATTATCTGGGTATCCTCGGCATGCCACGGCGGTATTACGCTTATGATGACTACAGCTTTATTCCGGAATCGGCCCAAAGCTCAATGCCTTTATTACCATTGCTGCTTGATTGTCGGGGCGGCGCAGCTGGTGTTCATCTTTAATCTGTTCTGGAGCTATTTGAAAGGAAAGCAGGCTACGGGAAATCCATGGCAGGCCACATCGCTGGAGTGGCAGACACCGGACACGCCACCCAAACATGGTAACTGGGGCTCTGCTGTCCCCGTTGTCTACCGCTGGGCCTATGACTTCAGCGTTCCGGGCTGTGATGAGGACTATATTCCGCAGAATTCTCCTCCAAACAATCAGCCTCCCAACAACCAGCCATCAGATATGCAGCCGCCGAATGCCAACGAGGCTGCGGACCCTCCTCGGCAAATGATCTACGGAGTGACAGCGATGAAGCCTGAGCACAACGTTCCCCAATCGGAACAATCCAAGGCGACTCTTAGCCCGGATGCCGATAGAGAATATTTCCCACCGCAGGAACAAGCCTCAGCCTCGACCGGGCTCTGGCTTCTGATAGCGGTGGTCACCATGTTGTTTTTCTTGTTTACCGTCGCCTACCGGATCCGGATGACGCTCAGTGACTGGCAACCGCTCAGTGATCCATGGCAGCTCAGTATCAGCACTGCTATGCTTGTGATGAGCTGCGTAACGATGCACCTATGCTGTCGAAAAGCGGCTTTGCTGCCATCTGTCCATGCATGTCGATCGTTGCTGAACCTCGCCGTCTTTTTTTTACTCTGGGCTTTATCCTGGCCCAGCTATGGGCATGGCAACAACTGCTTGACCTGAATTACAGTGTCGGGGGCAACCCGGCCAATAGTTTCTTCTATCTGTTAACTGGCCTGCATGGACTGCATGTGCTGGGCGGGCTAATAGCCCTTGCGATAGCGGTATTCCATGCTATCAACAGGCACAGTGACTCCCTTTATCCGTCACTGAGCTATGCACCCGGTACTGGCATTTTTTTTACTCTTTGTCTGGTTATTTTTATTGGGGCTGTTGCGATTTACATAAGAGGTAAATACGTATGGCCGATACCCCGTCAACTCCGTCCGGCCCATGGGCTTCCATCGTCACGGACTACTCCGCAGACCAAGCCGTATTCCGGGTGTCTTCCAACAAAGCCATGATGTGGCTGTTTCTGCTCAGTGATATCTTTGTCTTTGGCTGTTTTTTTTGACCGGCTATATGGCCGTCAGAATGACCACCACGACCCCCTGGCCGATTCCCAGCGAAGTCTTTGCCCTGACCATCGGCGGCCAATCGATCCCACTGATCCTGATTGCGATCATGACTTTCATTCTGATCACCAGCAGCGGCACCATGGCCATGGCTGTCAATGCTGGCTACCAGCGAAAAAGGCGTCTTACTGCGCTGTTGATGATGATCACAGCACTGTTCGGGCTCAGTTTCGTTGGCATGCAGGTATTCGAATGGACCAAGCTGATAGAGGAAGGCGTCCGTCCCTGGGGCAATGAAGCGGGCGCAGCACAATTCGGCGCGAGTTTCTTTATGATCACCGGTTTTCACGGCCTGCATGTCAGCATTGGGGTTCTCTACCTGTTTATCGTCGCCGCGAAAGTGTGGCGAGGAAACTACGACCGCAGCGGCAACTACGAGATCGTCGAGATAGCTGGACTCTACTGGCACTTTGTCGACTTGGTCTGGGTTTTTATCTTTGCCTTTTTCTACTTGTGGTAGGAGGATTCAGGCATGAATACATCACATTCCAGTTCAACAGAACTTAAGCAGCAACACCCCATCAGCCTGTACCTGAAAATATGGGGGCTGTTGTTTGTTCTCAGTACCCTGTCTTACCTTGTCGATTACTTTCATTTTGAAGGCTTGCTCCGTTGGGGCTTGATCTTGTTGTTCATGGCACTCAAAGCCGGGCTTATCGCCAGTGTTTTCATGCATATGCTATGGGAACGGCTAGCTTTGGTTTACACCATTTTTTTTACCACCGCTGGTACTGTTGGTGCTGGTGGTCCTGATGGCTAGCGAGGCTGAGTATATTTTCCAGCTCCGGGACATATTCTTTAATGAAAAGGGACTTTAACTAAGAAGGGCTTTAATGATAGAGGCTTTTAATTTATAAAGGGAGGCTGGTACGCCTCCCTTTTCTCTTCTCTGACACGATACTGGCGCTACGGCAGAGTACGTTTCATTTTCTCCCAGTTATTTTGGGTCGTTATCAGCCAATGTGGTGGCGACTTGCCGATACCAGCAGGTTTCAGCTTATCATGCGCCAGCGTCACATTTGCCAATGTGATTTCCTGATTAGGTTCCACATCCACCATCAACACATGTTTACCTTGCTTCAACACCTGCTTAAAACGACGGAATTGATAGTGCAACTCCTGAATTCCGAACAACCCACCTTCCCAGGTAATGAATCCCAACATGACAATAGCTAACATCACAAAGGGGACCCAACCTACGGTTTCCGTCACGCCAGACAAAAATGCCGCCAGAAGCACACAAGCAGCAACGCAAACACCGACAACAGCACCAATCTCTGTCGAGTGAATAATGTCATTACGCATAATTGACTTCACAGGGTGAAGATGATGATGGCTAGCAACCTCGGTGTCATTATCTGTAAGTACGTGGATTTGCGGTGGACTGATACCGCTTAGTTCCAACTCATACTCCACCAGTTCCAGATCGTCTAGGTCATCGCTAATGTAAAAGACCCGTTTCATTTATGGCCTCCGAACATTGAATTCCAAACTGAACCGTTGTCCATCCATTCATAACGATGTCAGTGATTTAGCAGCAATACAAAAAAAACTACTCGTAGTTAAATTCTAATACACATTCAGCCGAATATTTTATATTGCTGACATTTCTCTGACTGTTACCTAACAATCCCCAAAGCAATACCGCATATACTCGCGAGATCTCATGTTAAATTGAACCATATTGCTGCAATGAAAAAAAACAAACACTGTTTAGCGTACTCCTGTTTACCCTGTTTCTCGGTGGCTGCCAGCTAACCCATGTTGAAGGTAAAGTTGACGGCGTGAACATCAAGGCAAGCACGGATGAAAGTAACAACAACCACGGTAACGGCAGCTTCTGTCCACCAGGTCAGGCAAAGAAAGGCAACTGCTAATCAATCCCCTTAACGAACTTTATTTTGTTAGGGGGCATAACGAAATACATCCAGGCCATCAGGATCTATATCTGTGCTGCGGCCACTAACGATGTCTGCCAGCATTTTTCCCGAACCGCATGCCATCGTCCAGCCTAGCGTACCGTGGCCGGTGTTGGTAAACAGGTTGGCAAAAGGTGTTTTACCTATTACCGGCGTCCCATCCGGCGTCATTGGCCGCAAGCCACTCCAGAATTCCGCTTGGTTGATATCTCCACCTTCCGGGAACAAATCCTGAATCACCATAGCGATGGTCTCCTTACGCCGCTTGGTCAGGCTAAAATCAAACCCCGCCAGTTCAGCCGTACCTGCCACCCGAATACGATCATCAAACGCGTCATCGCCACCTTATAGGTTTCATCCATCACGGTAGAAAGCGGCGCTGCTGTTGCATCTGAGACTGGAATCGTCAGCGAATACCCCTTAACCGGGTACACAGGAAGAGCAATCCCTAGCAATGACAGCAACGACGTAGAGTAACTGCCGTTGCCACAACATACGCATCAGCCGTTAACTCTCCGGCGCTTGTGGTTACCGACGAGATCTTGCCATTTTTCTGATTGAGGCTTTTCACCTCAGTATCAAACATAAATGTCACTCCGGCCTGCTTCGCAAGCTCAGTCAACTGCTGACAGAAAAGGTAGCAATCACCGGTTTCATCATCCGGCAGGCGCAAGCCTCCGACAAGCTTGTGCTTCACCTTGGCCAGGGCCGGTTCGGCAGCAATACAAGCTTCAACGTCAAGTTCTTCGTACCGGGTTCCACTATCAGCCAATACCTGAATATCTTTGGCAACGGCTTCTATCTGGCTTCATTACGAAACACCTGCAACGTACCCTGCTGCCTGCCTTCATACTGCAAGTTATGTTGTTGACGAAGATCCAGCAGGCACTGGCGGCTATAGTTAGCGACTCGTAGCATCCTGGCTTTATTGATCTGATTATTTTTTTTCTGGCTGCAGTTCGCCAACATTTTAGAAGCCCACAGATACAGCTCCGGTGATACTGATGGCTTGATTTTCAATGGCGCATGTTTTTGCAACAACCACTTCATCGCCTTTACCGGGATCCCCGGTGCCGCCCACGGAGATGAATAGCCATACGAGATTTGCCCGGCATTAGCAAAGCTTGTCTCTTCTGCGCTCTTGGGCTGTCGTTCCACCACAGTTACGTCATGCCCGGCCTCGGCCAAATACCAGGCTGAGGTTAAGCCAATCACACCACTACCTAAAACAATCACTTCCATCTCACGGCTCTCTACTTTGCAGGCGACTTAATGGAACGGAGAATGCGTTATTTACATTTACATAACAATCGATAATATTTAACAGCTGTGTTTAGTTTTACTATAAGCGAGCAAGAGAGCGTTTCATGCAACCGATCAAAACCAGTACTTTGTCTGGTCTGGCAACCTTTGATATTGCTGCCCGCTACGGTAGCTTCACCCAAGCCGCCGAACACCTGCACATCACCACCGGAGCGATAAGCCAGCAGATCCGTCAATTGGAAAAACAGCTCAATTTTCCTTTATTTGACAGCACTCACGAGGGATCCGATTAACCGAGAAAGGGCAGCAGCTGTACAATGTGGTCAGCCAGAGTCTGAGCGATATCAACCAGACAATCACACAGCTTCAGCTACCCGCCGCAGAGGGAGAAGTCCGTCTCAAGCTCACCCCTTCATTTGCATTCAAATGGTTGGTTCCAAGACTTCAGGATTTCTATCAACAATACCCAGAAATCAAAATACAGACCTTTGCCGAAGGTGCCTTAGTTGACCACCAAGACACCAGCTTTGATCTGGTGATTGACTACTGCCGCCAGCCACCAAACAACGGAATCCTGCTGCTAAACGAGGACCTGTTACCGGTAATGAGCCTAGCTACAGGGACAAGTTCAACTGGAAGAGCAAAACATGTTGGGAAACAGCGGTATTACTGCATGATGCAATGCCGTGGCGGGATGCTCGTCAGGACTACGAATGGCATTACTGGTTCACTACAATGAAGATCACTGCCAACAGTCAGCAAGGGCATTATTTTAACCGCACCGACATGGCAATGGCAGCAGCAGAGGCCGGGCTCGGGGTTGCGATGGCACGCTGTGCCTGATCAAAGAGGATTTTGCGGCCGGTAAGCTCGTATCCCCGTTTAAGCCTGTTGCTGCCAATGCGGGCTACTATCTGATCCGGCACCGAGACAATCAGGCAATATCTTGTTTTGTCGACTGGCTCTCTAACCAAGTTGACGGCATTGATAACCAGAGACTTTTCCCATTTGAATAAGTGTGTGCTAACAATAATGCATACCCTAACCGGAGATTAAAAGAATGCTATACAGAAAACTGTATTCTATTGGGCTGCTTTCTATTGGGCTACTATCATTTGCTATCACAGGGCAAGCTGCAACATCCGAAGATGTAATCAAGACCACCCAGTCGTGGGATGGTCAGACACTCTCAGCCTATTCGCTGGCTCAGCCGGAAGTCACCATCAAAAAAAATCACCATTGCGCCGGGCGAAAAGCTGCCGTGGCACCAGCACCCAGTCATAAATGCCGGGATGTTATTGAGCGGAGAGCTAACAGTAACGACCAAAGATAACGTACTTGAACTCAAAGAAGGTGATGCCATTGTCGAAGTCATGAATACCTCGCATTATGGCGAGAACACAGGCAAGGAACCGACAGTGATTATTGTTTTCTATCTTGCCGACAAGGGAACGAAGGTTACAGTACTCGACAACTAAAAAGCAGACCATGAGCCTACTTTGAAGTTTTCGGCAACCTAATTTTATCGAACAGACACTATTTCAGCACCACCAGCTCGCTCATCAATGACTCGCCCAACTCATGGTTAGTGGCCGAGAGGGCTGCAGCATTCTGGGTCTCTTCCACTAATTGCTGCATGTTAGTCTGGATAGTCGCTGAATTAACTAGCTGTTGTTGTACCCTGGCAATAACCGCTTCAACAGCGTTTTTTACTCTGGTTAGCCATCGAAACCAATGACTCGATATCTTCCAGGGTCACTTCCGCAATATCAACACTACTGTTGATAATATCAGTCATCCCCTTTTGCTTGCTGATAATGGATGCCGAAATGTCCATGATGGTTTTCATTTCGCTGTTAATTTTGTCTGCCGACTGGTTCGCCGTAGTTGCCAAGGACCTGACTTCGTCAGCCACCACCGCAAAGCCACGGCCATGCTCACCGGCCCGTGCCGCTTCGATGGCCGCATTCAGCGCCAGCAGGTTTGTCTGATCGGCAATGCCTTTGATGGATTCAACCAGCTGACCGATATTCTTGTTGTTGCCGTCTAACGAGGAAAGCAGTTCGGTAAACTCACAAATACTTGTTTTCGAGCTGTTAATGTTCTCAGAGAGGCTATGGAGTTGCTTGATTGACTGAGTACTCGTTGCCGCTGTTTTGCTGGCGGCATCAAATGAGTCATTGGATAGCTTTCTATCTCACTCGATTGGTTAATAAAGTCTTCAATCAATTCAAAGTTGTGGTTTATTGCATCAAGGCGCTTAGTCGATGCCTTGTTTACATTACAGGCGTTGGTGGCAATCTGACGAGCTATGGCCAATGGCTGGTTGGTACGCAACTGATCAAAAAGAGCCGCTTTCGCCTTCAGCTCATCAAGTTCAGTTTTGTCTATCAGTGCCTGATGCTCAGGAATCGGGGCTGTAAATAGTTTTAGCATGGCTCTAGTCACCTAATTTAATTATTGTTTGAATTCTAACGTGGCTGCTACACCCGCCTGAGTTGATACAAGATAAGGCACAATGTACGTCAATAGTATCTTCATGATCCGAGTCTGATCTAGATCTCCTGCCAATAATGCGTCTCCATGATTGATCATCATTAGAATCGAGCCAACCAGTAGAGATACTTTTATCGAGCGTTGAACAATTGCAGGAGAGAATGCAACATCAAGCATTTCTCTGGAAGTGAATTTTTTTTGACATAGTCAGACGTTGTCCTTAATCATCTATTAAAACGCGTCAAAGAGATTATCGGCTTCCAGCAGGAATGCGTTGCTCTCTACACCATGGAGGTATAACACACCTTTGTGGTTCATGAAATTAGAATCAGTGCGATTAAGATCCAATGGCTCGCCATAAACATCACTGACCCACAACAATGATGACGCCCGGGCTATCGCTGCCGTTGCACTGAAGTCCCATAGACTACCGCCACCTTTCTGTGCCTTGGGTAGTTTGAGGTAGCACGCAGGAGCATGCTCAAATACACCGATAGCGTTCATGACAGCACCGCAGTTATTCACTACTGTCAACTCGTCATAACCATGGCGCTTTACCAACGATGCTAGGTTTTCAATGCAAGACGCATAACGAGGATCGGCTTCAAAACTACGGTCGATATATAGGGTGAAATAATGGTGGTTCACCTCGGGCTGCCAGGGCTGGTTGTTTTTCAGCAGCGTTTTTCCATCGCCACCAGGCTTTTTATCAAGACCAGTTATTTCTTCAGGGGCTGGCTTTTCTGCCGAAACCTGTATTTCATCAGGAGCAATTGCATTGAGAGCCTGATAAGTATCACCTGTGGTTGGATTATGGACCACGCCAATCACAGGGTCTCCGGATTGACTAACCAAGGCAATAGAAACGGCAAAACCAGCCGAGCCTTCAATAAACGGTAACGTGCCATCAAGCGGATCAATGCACCAGTAATAGGCTTTTTGAAACCGAGGATGACCGCATACATCGTCCTCACTGGCATTTTCCTCACTAAGAACAGCCAAATCATAGTGATCGATACTGGGTTGGAGCACGTCGAGGATTATCGCCTGGCTATCCAGATCAACCTGGGTCACGACTTGCGAGCTCAGGCTGTTGCCTGCAGTCTTGCGATTAACCTGCAGCAGCGAGCGATCAAAGGTTGATATATAGCGTCCGGCTTTTAAAGCCGCCTCAGTTGCCAGCGCCAGTAGCTGCTGTAACTGCGAAGTGCAAAGTCCCATAAATTACCTCAATTGTGCCAATGCTCGCTGGTTAATCCTTCGGTATAAGCGTTGATCTTCCAGTGATCTGGGCACCAACCTTTGACAAAACGTTGAAAGTCCGCCCATGCCACACAATAGAGTGGCCGCCATGCTTGCTCAACAAGCTCGGGATCAACATCTGGTTGTAACTCAGCAACAGCTTGCCTAAGCTCAGAAAAATAATGATCAAGCAAGCCTGGCACGTGCGCTTCACACTCGGAAAAAGAAACACTGCTACTGATGAACAAAATGACATCTTTCATGCCACATCCTTTACCCACATACTGAAAATCGACACCTGCAACACGATCGCCTTGCGGCGTAAAACAGAAATTGGCAAGTTTGGCATCCCCATGCACCAAAGTCTGGAAATGGCTGTGTTTGAGCGTACGATCGATTTCCTCCGCCGCATCTTTAAGCACCTTATCAGACAATGCTGACAGCTCATCAGGTCGAGTTTCCAGGTGCCAGTATGTCCCACTTTCCCACAGGCCATCCGGCTCTACATCAAGATAATGAGCGTGAAAATAGGCCAGCCAGCTAAGACAAGCTTTAACTTGAACCTGTCCGACTTCCTTGTAAACCTCGCTAAAACCGAGTGTTTTCAGATCCTCGAGAACGAGTAATATTTCATTATCCAGCTGTTCGACAAACAGACACTTCGGAACCGGGCTCTGCTTGGTACAACCGTTAGCAAAATTCTGATACCAGTTTACTTCCACTTGATAGGAGGCCAGCTTGCGTTGATGTGATATCGCCGTATTCCAGCCTCGAGGATGCAGCTTAGGCTGTGGCAACTTGATATGTTTAACGATCACCGACGTATGCTGACAATTATTTAGCGTGGCTCGGAAAAGCTCACCGTATCCTCCCCACAATGATTGGATCAACTGTGTTTCGGCAATACTCTCGGATCCCGTCACCTGAGCAACTTTGCGCAAATGTCTGTAGAAATGGTCATAACAAATCCGTTGAGGAAGTTAGTCGCTCTAGTGTACAAAATTCTGCCGAGCAGCGCCTTCACTAGAAGGGAGACACCTTTGGTTGTATAAAAAAAACCAGCAAACGATCGTTTTTTTTGTGATTTTTACCGCATTTTTTTTCGACTAATTAAGCATCTGAAATCACAAATAAATTACAAAAAGTAAAAACTAGCATATTGATTTAATATCACTTTTCTATATTTGGCATTATTTTATTATATTTTTTTTGATCTGTTATTTTTATTGCTCACTTAATTATTTGAGCTAGGTTATGACAAACAACACAACTAATTTATCCATCGATGAAATTGAAGATAAATTAACAAGCCCTTCAGTTTCTGATGATTTTTTTTAGATAAGCTAAAAAAAATGCTTCGTCTGATAATGCCGATATCGCAGAAGTATTGTATCAGTATTATCTCGATGTAAATGATTATAATAACGCTATTTTTTTTATTTAGAGCTTGGTGATAAGTTCAACGACAGCTATGCGCAACTCTATCTAGCATCCCTTTATCAGCAGGGTAAACACTGCCTGAAAGATGAGAAGCGTGCTCTGACATTGATCGAACGCTCTGCTCAAAACGGCGAGTCTGAAGCCAATACGAACTAGGGGCAAACCTGCTTCTAGCAGCTAGTAACCAGGAAGAGATTGATCAGGGTGCCTATTGGTTAAATGAATCTTTCCTCAATGGAAATGATGACTCTAAAGAACTCCTTGATTCAATCTAAAGCATTTAAATAATTAATAAAAAGAAATACATAACAGGATAAATAAAAACCAGAAATCCACTGCGCTAACTTCAGAATAGACAAAAGTATATCAAAGAGTACTATATTCCCCATTGCATAAAGGGGAATATGGCATGACTCACTTTCTCTTTTTACGAAATAAAGACAATTCAGCCACCAACAAATATCATTCTATTTCTGACAATTAGCCATATCACCATATACCTCCCGTAAAAACTATTTAGAACAACCAGAATAAATAATAAAATCAGCAATTTATTATTCTTGTCTTAAGGAAAGCATCGGAAGATAGAGAAAAGCTAAATAGTCAGCTGCCCGTAGCGATTAAAGGCATATCGACTCACCAAAGCCAACGACACGGCGACAGACAAGGTCGCAGAGATAAATATCGCCACCATAATCACGAGCTGGTACTTAACAGCCAGCAACGGCTCGGTGCCGCCCAGGATCTGGCCTGTCATCATTCCGGGAAGACTGACAATACCGAGAGTGGCCATTGATGCCAACTGAGGTGCCAACGCTGCTTTTACCGCGGTTTTGATAAACGGCTGTACCGGGCTTGGCACTCCCATCGCAAGGTAGAACTGATACTCATTTTGTTTT
>LLEN01000210.1_pt1 | contig 10861 bp, 12 predicted proteins | sample 595881 | NCBI WGS metagenome assembly LLEN01 (sample SAMN02919314, study PRJNA255460) | bioreactor metagenome | biome: chemostat; feature: culture 2012_10.3; material: sediment; isolation source: day86 10degC chemostat 2012 inoculated with Wadden Sea sediment taken from... | place: Germany: Bremen ...
GATTATGCTGACGACGCGTTTCAAGCTCTAAGTAGTTCTTGAACAGATAACAGCCCCTGCTGGGGGCTGTTTCTTTGTACCACCTCTCACATCACCATCACCATCACCATCACCATCACCATCACAAGGCTAGTCAACCTGCGCTTTAAGCCAGTCAATAAATGCCTCGATTCTTGGTGACAATGCCTGCTCGCGTCGACAAACAATGTAATAACTCAACGGCGATAATACCGACATGGCAAAAGGAGCAACCAATCGCTCTTCTTCAAGCTTATCGGCAATAAAACCCTTCCTTCCCATTGCTACGCCAATCCCTCGCTCGGCAGCTTGCAACGCCAAATCTGCTCTATCGAAAGTACAGCCCGCTTCTGGCAGTATAACGCCGTGACGCTGCGCCCAGTATTGCCACTCATCATTGCGTCCCGCTCGAGCCCACGGTGCAGCATCGTGAAGTAACATACAGGCACTAAGCTTTTCCGGTTTACCATACAAATCATGAGCAATCGCGTATTCATGACTGCATACCGGTATCATACTTTCATCCATGAGCTTTACCGAATGAAGCCCGCATACTTGCCGTGGCCGAAATAAATTGCGCAATCAAATGTTTCAGTCTGAAAATCGATTAACTCATTGCGAGTACGTAGATGAAAACGCAGAGCCGGATATTTATCGATAAACAGCTTCAGCCTTGGCAACAACCATGTCTGGGCAAACGTCGGAGGAACAGCTACATTGAAATCACCACTCAGTTCGAGTGTTTTTAGATCCCTTATTTCATGGCTATATCGCCAAAGTTATGAGCGACGACCGTTTTTAGGCGCTTGCCCTCTTCGGTCAATGTCAACCTTCTTGGCTGGCGAATGAAAAGCTGCACTCCAAGGCTATCTTCTAAGTTCTTGATTTTATGGCTAACAGCACTTTGGGTTAGGCACAGGATTTCTGCAGCCCGAGTAAAGCTCATTTGGTCGGCAGCAATCAAGAAGCAATGTAACCCGGACAGAACCGGACCAGTCAGTTTGGGTAGTCGCATATGGGTTTATAGAAAAACAGGATATTGCGGCTATCTTACAATAAAAAAAAGCCACCAAAATATGGTGGCCAATAACTACCTACTCTGTAGTAATTACGCGTTATTCAATATCGCGCAATAATCGCTCTTTATGATCATCTTTCAGCAACGTCCAATGGCAACCATCAATAGCTCCAGCAAACATCCACAACAGTTTTAAATCTAAATCCTTGCCATGTGAGCTACGTACTTTCCGGTAAACCTCCGCGGCACCAAGCGAAATAAAACTACTGACGTCCGGGACACCAGCCTTCTTGACCATACGCTCTAAGGTCAAGCGCATATTCGGCAAATCGCGCAGACGCTTGCTCCGTTCTGATGATTTAAATTCTTTTTCTTTTGTTGAAACTTGTATGGACTCTTGCACCAATTCATCACATTGAGCTCTGTAATCAATATACAGACGAGTAACATCATAATAATTAACAACAGCTGTCGTACTACGCTTTATGTGTTTGAATTTACTGCAGTCAAAAGACGCCAACTTTGTATCCAGCGTTTCACCTCCGCGCAGAAACATCGACTGATCTGTCAATATGGCATACATGGCACCTTTGATAAAAATACCGGTGCCACCAAACATTGAACGTTTTTCATAATGGCCAAATTCGCGAAGATAATTAAATAAGTCATCCTTGATCGATCGCACAGGCTTCTCCCCCGCTAAACGTTATTGGTCGTCTAATTTCAAGTAACTTAAGACAAAATGCGTCAACAAATTGACAATGACACATTGAATTAATTATTTCCACATATGAAACAGCGAACATTTGAAATTGAGATTTGCTGCATATTATCTGTCGCAAATTAAGTTAAAAGTGACAAAATTTGACCATTTTTTTTGCGTATAACCTCCCAAAAACAGCGGGACAATTCGCTATCACACTATCGTTATTCTTGTCAGTCGCGACTATGGTTATAAATAATAAGTGGAGGGTATATCATGGTAGGCATTGCACTCTTTCCGTCATCCAGCCATCTCCTGCCAAATGGAAGGCTTGAAATAACGATTGCTGAAGAGCGATATATCCGAATGATCAAGCAATCTTTGGCATCAGAAAGAAGCTTTGCCCTTTGTATGCTCAATGAGTCTGAAGAACACGATGAAATAAAGAAAATTCCAGCCATTGCGACCGAAGTTCATATCATCGATTTCAATGCTCTAGATGGAGGGTTGCTAAGTATCTTGGTTGAAGGCAGTCAAACGGTTCGCTTATTGGCCATAAAAGTAGAGGACGATGGGTTATTGCGGGCAGATTATGAGCTTTACCCACACTGGAAAGCGGCTCCCATTGAGCCAGCGACCTTGTGCCTATCCGAGAAGCTGAAGCTCTTTTATGCCACCATGCCTGAAATTGGCTCTTTGTACTCAAAGCCGGAGTACGACGATCTTACTTGGGTCTGTCAGCGATGGATTGAAATCCTCCCGTTGGAAGTTCACTACAAACAGTTGTTGCTCACCCAAAAAAAATATAAAACTCACCGTGCGCTTTTTACTTAAATTGTTAGACAACGACAACCTTCCGACCACAGAACTTGTATAAGCCTAACATTTAGAAACAATTTCAAATTTTTTTTATATTATACACCTGTCTATCAGTTACAGCTCAAGATAGAATAAAGACTTCGATATCAAGTTAGTAGTTGTAATGGCACACGTATCTTTTTTTTGGCTCAAACCAGAGAATGACAAAATCGTAAAAGGACTGGAATCTGAATTCTGTTCTTTAGTAAAAGACGCAGTCAAACAAAACCGTCTTACCCTTCCCCCTATTCCTGATGTTCTCGTTAAATTGCACGCCCTGTGTAACGAAGAAGATACAACCATCCGTGATGTGGCTGATTTATTGCTGGATGATCCCGGTATGGCGGCTTCGATTGTCAAAATCTCGAATACCATGATGTTTAACCGACGTAATGTCGTTTGCCATGATATTCAAACGGCAGTAAGCCGACTTGGTATTTTAAGAGTTCGCGACATTATTACTGCCCAAGCGATAGAAGAGCTTAAACGTAAAAATAGCTTCAGCCTTGGATGCAATGCCCTGTTGAGACAGAGTGCAATGCGTTCACGGCAACTCGCTGCAACAATGGCAATTGTGAGTCAGGGGCTCATCAACCACCCGGAAACACCGGCAAAAGTTGAGCAGGAAAAATCACTTCTGGCTGGTTTATTTGCTGATATTGGTCTGTTTAGCCTGGTACACGAATACCAGAGCTATTTGGACAGTGGTAATTACCTCGATATTGATATCGCCAAGTTTGTATTTGAGCATTGCTGCCAGGATGTCAGCCTCATTATCCTCAAACACTGGGGCTTTGATGATGATTACCTTGAAGTCGCTAGCAATACAGCCTCGCCTTATCGCAGTCAGCACTCAAAGACTAGCTACCTGGATATTGCCCGCATGGCTAATCACCTATTGCTATTCAAAAGCAATGACGAAGCCATAGAAGAACACCATGTCGAACTTGACCTCGCAGGTGCCGAAGTCATGTACGAACTCACCAATTTGCCTGAGGCTGAATTTGATTTCCAAATTCGCAATGTAATCAAAAATAGCGGCTTCTAATTTCTACCTTTACTAGAAATAAACCCCGCTTAAATCTTTGCCGGCATGTTGTGTTGACCCTATCTTATTGATACTGATAAGCTACTTATCTCATTGAGAAGTAGTAGCTTGTTCAGATAAATATTTACCGTAAGGATACACATGTTTTCAGGGATGCTTTATATCTTCCTGCCGCTGGTGATCGGCTACCTTATTCCGGTCGGAAAGGACTCAGTTCTGACATTCATCAATACGCAAACTAGCCGTCTTGTATTGGTGATCCTCGCGTTGATGGGCCTGAGCCTAGCAGGGCTAGACAATATCGGGCAGAACCTGAACCAAATACTCACCTATACGGCTGTCTTTTTTTTGTTTCTATAAGTACCTGCAACCTGCTTGCATTGCCAATTATCGACAAGATCTGGCCCACGGCAACCAGCCAGGATCACCGCCAGCTGCCTTTCATGAAAATGATGATGGAGTCAGTCAAGTTGGTACTGGTTGTAGCCGGGGGACTGGTTGTCGGCCTATTGGCTGGTATTGATCTCAGCTGGGTCGACCAGGCTAGCGAAGCCATCCTGCTGATCCTGTTGTTTCTGATCGGTATCCAGCTTCGCAATAGCGGGATGACCTTACGACAGATCTTACTCAACAAAAAAAAGGCATCACCATTGCGCTGGTTATTATACTGACCTCCCTACCCGGCGGTATCATCGCTGCCGCTATCCTTGGCATTCCTGTGACCCATGGCTTAGCAATGGCATCAGGATTTGGCTGGTATTCGCTGGCAGGAATATTGATGGGAGACGGCCTGGGACCTATTTTTGGCGGTGCAGCCTTTCTCAATGAGTTACTCCGTGAGCTCATCGCATTGAGCCTGATTCCTGTCATGATCAGCCGCTATCCAAGTACCGCGATTGGCTATGCCGGTGCCACAGCGATGGACTTCACCCTACCGGTGATCCAGAACTGCGGCGGGATCCGCTGCGTACCAATTGCGATTGTCAGTGGGTTTATTCTCAGCCTATCGGTACCGGTTCTGATGTTGTTCTTTCTGTCGCTTTAGCAATATGAACGACCATAAATACCAAAAGGGAAGCCGAAGCTTCCCTTTTACAATCAGATAATTTGATATCGTCTTAGTGGTTACGGATCCATTCGTCCATATCCGATTTCAAATTGTCAGACTTGGTACCAAAAATTGCCTGAACACCACCGCCAGCAACCACAACACCTGCAGCACCCAGCTTCTTCAACTGTTCTTGATTAACTTTTTCAACACTGGCGACCGACACACGCAAACGCGTGATACAGCATCAAGCCCTGTAATGTTATCTTTACCACCAAAGGCCATGACAAGTTCTTTTGCCAACTCAGAGCCTTCTGCAGCAACACCCACGTCTTCGTCTTCGTCTTCACGACCCGGCGTTTTTAGATCTAAAGTACGAATTACAGTGCTGAAAACAATGTAATACAGCACCGCGTAGCCAAGACCAAGTGCAACTAACAGTAACATGTTATCCGCACGTGGCGACTGTACTACGAAGTCAATGAAACCATTCGAGAATGTATGCCCGTGTACAACACCTAGTGAGTTAGTTAGCACGTATGCTAGACCAGAAAGTACGGCGTGAATACCATACAGCACAGGTGCGACAAACAAGAATGAAAACTCAATTGGTTCTGTAATACCTGTCAGGAATGATGTCAACGCTGCTGACGCCATGATACCCATGACTTTTGCACGGTTCTCCGGCTTAGCACAATGAGCAATTGCGAAAGCAGCAGCTGGCAGACCAAACATTTTGAATAGGTAACCACCCGCGAGCTGACCGAAGCCGTTACCTGCAACTCGAGAAGCATCATCAGCCGTCAGGAAACAAGTCATAATACCGTTGACTTGCTCACCAGCATTATTTGTGCAACTACCGGCTTCATAGAAAAACGGAACATTCCAGATATGGTGAAGGCCAAATGGGATCAAAGAGCGTTCAATCACACCGTAAATACCAAATGCTGTCACTGGGTTCTGGTTTGCCGCCCAATCAGAGAATGCTGCAATTGCAGAACCAATTGGTGGCCAGATGAAAGAAAGAAGAATGCCTAATGCAATGGAGACGAAGCCAGTGATAATTGGTACTGCGCGTTTACCAGCAAAAAAAACCAAGGTACTCTGGAAGTTTAATACGGAAGAAGCGATTAAATGCCCAAGCAGCAACACCACCGGCAAGAATACCACCCAATACGCCGGTGTCGATTTTGTCAACACCTAGCACAGTTGACATTACAGCCAGTGTCGCAGCCATAATACCATAACCAACGATAGCGGACAGACCTGCTACACCGTCGTTGTTTGTAAAGCCTAATGCTACACCCACTGCAAACAGCAGCGGCATCTGACCAAATACAGAGCCACCTGCCTGCTCCATAATTTGAGATACTACATCTGGCAGCCAGCTAAAATTAGCGGCGCCAACCCCCAGCAGAATACCGGCTACCGGCAAAACCGATACAGGCAGCATAAGCGCCTTACCGACTTTTTGCAGGTTAGCAAAAAGGTTCTTAAACATAGTGTGCTCCTGAGTGAGGTTGTTTTAGTTAGATATCAAGTCAGTGCAAGCGACCTACCCCCGTAGTCATAATGCTAGCACCACTTTCCTTTTTTTTATTGCGGCATTAGTATAAAATGCCACATTTTATAAAACTTGATAACCATCAATAATACCTAAAAGGAATGAAATTTATTTTCACAACTATCAATAAGATATAGGTGATCACTTCGACAAGATTAAAGAGCCAAACGTAAGCGATTGATAATTAACAAGTGAAGATTATCTTGCGAAAATGCCACCTGTAATTATATTTCAGTTGTGTAATAAACGCGTCTTCATGTAACAAAACAAAACGCATCCTAATTTGTTGAGGAAGCAAGCAGAAACAGCAGCAATAAAAAAAAGGAGCAAAAGCTCCTTTTTTTTATTCAATGGATGTTCGAAGATCGAACGACTAGCGTGCGGCCCGAGAAAAAAAAGAGTAAAGAAATTATTGGTGGTTATTTCTTCAACCTCTGCTGTCGACACCCCTTTTAGCAAGGCAATATACTCGGCAACTTCACGTACATAAGCTGCTGGTTTTGCTTACCGCGGTACGGAATCGGCGCCAGGTAGGGAGAATCTGTCTCTACCAGTAAACGCTCCAGAGGCAGGCTGCTAACAGCATGCTTTAATTCGCTGGCTTTGTTAAAGGTAACAATACCCGAGATTGAAATATAAAACCCAAGTTCAATCGCTTCCTGAGCCATCTCCAGACTCTCTGTGAAGCAATGCAAGACACCGCCACACTTCTCGGCACCTTCTTCACGCAAGATCCGCATGGTATCCTCTCGCGCCATACGGGTATGAATAATCAGAGGTTTATTCAACTCTACCGCCAGGCGTACATGCTGACGGAATATTTCTTGCTGTTGTTCGGCCAGCTCAGGCTGATAATGATAATCCAGACCTGTTTCACCAATCGCAACCACACGCTCATGCTGAGCAAACGCCTTCAATTGCTCGAAGTCAAAACCAGCCTCAATATCTAATGGATGCACACCACAGGAAGCAAACACATTCTCATGCGGCGCAATCATTTCCATCATGATCGGGAAGCTTTCAAGGGTTACGCCAACAGACAGGAAATAATCGATTCCCCGTGCTTTTGCTTTGGCTAACACATCATCAATTCCTGTATGAAGTTGCTCGTAGTCCAGTTTGTCCAGGTGACAATGTGAATCAACTAACACGATCTTTTCCTCAATTCTATTTACCTACATTAATCGGCGATAAAGCCAGTCAACCACTCAACAATCAGCAGCTCTTCATTCAGACCCGTGTGCTTTTCCAGCTTTCGGTGCAGCTCATTGGCCTTGCGTACCTGGCACAACAGGACTGCAGGACTTATCTGTGAGGCTACTGCTTGCACCTTATCAAGTGACTCATTATGAACTAAATGTGTGCTGACGCCTTGCTGAAGTTTAATACAATCGACGAGGAAGTAGCTAAGCCACTTTAGGCTTACCATTCCCTCGCCGGTGCAAAGCGCGGCAACATCATAAATACCGGTAAAAGGCGGCTGCAGAAAGTTGCTTAGAGCCTCAAGCAGATTTCCGTGCCGAATATCCTGCCCTTGTTCAATAAATGTCTTCGTTGCCAGCGGCGCTCCACCGTTCAGTCGTACCGACTCCAATTTAACCGTTTGCATCATCTGCCTTTCGACCCAGCGCTGGGTTTCCTGCTCATCGGGGGTAGCAAGACGCCATTTGTTACAACGGCTGTTGACCGTCGGCAGCAAACTATCGAGTGACTGTGCCGTCAAAATAAATTGGCATCCCGACGGTGGCTCTTCCAATGTTTTCAGCAAGGCGTTGGCCGCAGCCTCACCCAGTGCGTCAGCATGCTCTATCATGATCACGCGTTGTCCGGCCAACTGCGACGTTTCGACTGCCCAACGGTTACATTGGCGAATCGCATCAACCCCAATCTGCTTTCCTTCTTGCAAAGGGGCAATGATATGGAAGTCGGGATGAGTCTTAGCGGCAAACAGCTTACAGCTGTGGCACACACCACAAGGCTCAGTATCACAGTTTTGGCAAAGTACCGTTTGGGCTAGCTGCTGTGTCAGCACTTCGCGCCCGCTCCCTCTTACTGCGAGCAGTAAGATTGCATGATGAAGGCGCCCCTGACCGAGTAACAGCTGCCAGCTCTGCCATAAACTCTGCTGCCATGGGTAAAGCATACTATTGTTGCTCCAGCCAAGTCGTCAACGCCTGGGTAATATCAGCCGTAACGGCTTCCAACGGCTGGCTCGCATCAATGATAACGATCCGAGGATCATTTTCTGACAATTCGAGGAAACGAGCACGGGCACGATGGAAGAAATCAACATTCATCTGTTCAATCCGGTCAAGCTCGCCTCGCCCGCGCGCACGCTCGAGGCCTAGAACCGGATCGATATCCATATAAATAGTAAAATCTGGGCGAAAGTCACCGAGTACAGTATTACGCAAGTTTTCCATCAAAGCGGTATCGAAGCCACGGCCCCCACCCTGATACGCCTGCGATGACATATCGTGACGGTCACCGACCACCCAACGGCCTTGGGCCAAAGCTGGCTTGATCACATTGGCGACCAGCTGAATACGTGCAGCATACAGCAGCAATAGTTCTGCCATATCGGTCAAAGGCTCATCTGGGTGGCCTTCCTTAACCAACGCCCGCATCTGCTCGGCAAGTGGCGTACCACCAGGCTCTCGTGTTAGCTCTGGCGATTCAATCCCATGCGCAGCCAATACAGTAGCAACTTGATTGATTGCCGTACTTTTTCCAGCCCCTTCAAGGCCTTCAATTACAATAAATTTTCCAGTCATTATTTTTTTTCTTTAGTGTTCTTAGATAGGCACGCACAGCGCGATTATGCTCGCTTAGCGTTTTCGAAAACTTGTGGCCGCCTTTGCCGTCGGCTACGAAATAATAGTAATTACTGTCTTCTGGCTTGACAGCAGCAAGAACCGACGCCTTACTTGGCATAGCTATCGGCGTAGGCGGCAAGCCGAAGATGGTATAAGTGTTATACGGTGTAGGAGTGCGTAAATCGCGCTTACGGATGTTACCTTTATATTTGTCACCCATGCCATAAATAACGGTAGGATCCGTCTGAAGCCGCATCCTTTTATTGAGGCGGTTCATAAATACTGACGACACCACTGTGCGTTCATCATCAACCGCCGTTTCCTTTTCGATAATCGATGCCATGATCAGGGCTTCATAGGGGTTTTTCAGCGGAATGGTCTCATCCCGGGTGCCCCATGCCTCACTCAACAAGCTGGTCATCTGGCGATAGGCCCGTTTTAATAGCTCAAGATCAGTTGTTCCTGCCGTATAGTGATACGTTTCAGGCAGCAGGTAACCTTCCAGTTTGGCGATATCCGCACCGATTGCCTTGGCTATCTCGCCCTCGGACATGCCTGCTGTCTGATGGATCACCTCGGGTGCCGTACTAAGCTGCGCTAACCAATCACTAAATCGGTCGCCTTCAACAAGGGTAATCGCAAATTGATGTTCCTTTCCGGAAGCAATCAGAGCCAGCACATCATGAAGCGTGCCGCTATTCAGAATTTGATAGGTACCTGTCTTAATACGTGTTAGTTCAGGTTCGATACGATAAATCCAGCGGGTCCATTTAGAAGCCGGTACAATTTGCTTGTCGACAAGTTGATTCAGCAAGCCACGAAAACTGGTGCCCGGATTTACCGTAATAAATATTTCAGTATCATGAGTAACCGGTTGCTGGAGCGAACCCTTCACCTGCTGATATGCCCATCCAAGCCCACCGGCAGCAATCATTCCCATCAAAACAACTGCTATTACCAACTTCTTTAACACGTATACAACCTCTTGTTTAACGCTTTCAGCGCTGTGTGCGCTGCAAATCGAGTTCCGTTTATTTCTGTAACTGGCACCAACGCCATCAGGGCATTAGTAATAAAGACTTCATCGGCACAAAGCAATACATCAAGTGGCTTTTTGACAAACTCTATACAATAGCCGCAATCCGCTGCCAGTGTGATCACATGGGCACGCATCACGCCATGGACACCTGACATATCTAACTCAGGCGTATAGAGCGTCTGGCCCTTGCGCCAGAAAATATTCGAGGCCGTTGCTTCTACTACATCACCGTTGACGTCAAGCGCAACAGCATCCAACCAGCCGGCTTGCTCAGTTTCCTGCTTCAGTAACACCTGCTCGAGACGGTTGAGATGCTTGAAACCCGCCAACATCGGTGAAAGAGCCAATCGTTGCTGACAGACGCCCAAGGCAATCCCCTGCTGCTGCCATGCCGTATAATGAACAGGCCAAGCGAAATCAGAGATGATCACCTGAGTGCCCGTGCATCCTAAAGAGCTATACCCCCGCCCTCCCGAGCCACGGCTAATCAGCACCTTCACACCGCCGTTGTCCGGATATTTGGCGGCCAACAGATGAACTGTTTCGGTTAATTGCGCCCAATCTGGCGCCATAATGTGGAATGCCGCCACATTGTTCTGTAATCGCTGCAAATGTAGGGGCCATAACCTTGGCTTACTATGCTCAACAAGGATGGTTGTAAAGCAGCCATCACCATATTGCATTGCACGATCGGTTACAGGAACGTCACATTGTTCGATGCCGTTTACCAGTATCATTCCAATATTAAC
>LLEN01000211.1_pt1 | contig 10851 bp, 7 predicted proteins | sample 595881 | NCBI WGS metagenome assembly LLEN01 (sample SAMN02919314, study PRJNA255460) | bioreactor metagenome | biome: chemostat; feature: culture 2012_10.3; material: sediment; isolation source: day86 10degC chemostat 2012 inoculated with Wadden Sea sediment taken from... | place: Germany: Bremen ...
CTGCGAGTGACCGAGCAGGGCGAGATGATCCGCTTCAAGCTTGGCCTCCCGGAAGTGGCCGTCAACAGCCTGAGTCTGTACGCCAGTGCCATTCTTGAGGCAAACCTGCTGCCACCACCAGCACCGAAACAAGACTGGCGTGAGCTGATGGATGTTCTGTCCGAAGTTTCCTGTGAAGCGTACCGCGATGTAGTACGCGGCAGCGAAGAGTTCGTACCGTATTTCCGCGCGGCAACACCTGAACTGGAGCTAGGCAAGCTGCCTCTGGGCTCACGTCCGGCCAAGCGTAACCCGAAAGGTGGCGTTGAGAGCCTACGTGCAATTCCATGGATTTTTGCCTGGAGTCAGAACCGTCTGCTACTGCCAGCCTGGCTGGGTGCCGGCGCGGCAATCCAGTACTCGATAGATAAAGGCCATGCCCAGCAGCTGGAAGACATGTGTCGCGAGTGGCCGTTCTTCTCAACCCGTCTTGGTATGCTGGAAATGGTTTATACCAAAACCAATGTCGGTATTGCCGAGTACTATGATCAGCGCCTGACCGAGCAGTCACTATGGCCAATGGGACAGCGACTACGTGATCAGCTCCAGAAAGATATCAAGGCTGTCCTGAATGTCGAGAACAGTGCGCACCTGATGGAGCAAGACCCGTGGGGCGCTGAAGCTATTCGTCTGCGCAACATCTATGTTGAACCGCTCAACATGCTGCAGGCCGAGTTGCTCTACCGTACCCGCCAGCAAGAAGAGCCGTCACCGATGCTAGAAGAAGCCTTGATGGTAACAATCGCCGGTATTGCAACAGGTATGCGAAACACAGGCTAACCCGCCAGCTACGTATTCCTAATCCCAATCAAAGGCCTCCCCTGCGGAGGCCTTTTTTCTTTGTCTAACCTGCACATCGTTTCTCTTCAGCCCGTTGTTTGACATTTTTTTTATTACAGTGACTCAATAATGAGACGCAATGTAACTAGTCGCATAGTCTAAAGTAATCACATGCACTGTGAACATGGATGAATCACAATATATTGCAGTGCACCGAAAACCTTAAGATATAGACAAACATCACAAGATGAACAATTGGTCGTTCCCCAAAGTGGTTATTATCACTTTCTAGTGTCGATAAAGAGCACGTTGATGTGTATGCTACGTGATCTCGATCAGGCACTGCAACAAGACGATTATAACAAACGCCAAAGAGCGGAAGGGTAACGTCGGTCTGATTGTTTTTTTTATTTGTAGTATTTTAACGGATAGAAGAGATGTCACTACCACACGTAATTTTGACCGTGCTTAGCAGCCGCGACGCAACAGGTTATGATATAACAAAAGAATTTTCCCACAGCATCGGTTACTTCTGGAAGGCAAGCCACCAGCAGGTTTACCGAGAGCTAAACAAGATGGCTACCAACGATCAGGTAACCTGCAAGCTAGAACCGCAGGATGGCAAACCGGATCGTAAAGTGTATTCCATTACCGATCTAGGCCGTCAGGCACTGTTTGAGTGGTTCCAGGAGCCTGCTCGCAACCCAACCATTCGTGATGAGTTCTCTGCCAAGCTACTGGTTTGCGGTGTGCACAATTCCGTGCCGATGCAACAGCAGCTTGAAGGGCTGATTGAAGAGTCACACACTCTGATGAATCACTACCACGAGCTGGAAAAAGTCCATTTTGGCGATTACAAAAACATGGATCGCCAGTCCCGCCTTGATCGCCTAACGCTTCGCCGCGGTATCCACAACCGTCAGGCGTGGATTGACTGGGCAGAAGAGGTACTGATCGAACTAAAAGATATGGACAGTGCTGACAGCAAGGTAGCCCTAAACAGCTAACCGAGCATCCTTAACGAAAAAAAAGCCGCTGTTAAGCGGCTTTTTTTTAATGGGGGCATTTAAACAGCAGTAAGGTCGTCAGATTTAGCCCTGAACTGCAGCCTCGGCGCGAACACCCAGGGTATGACAAATCGCATAGGTTAGCTCAGCACGATTCAGGGTATAGAAGTGGAAGTCCTTGACGCCTTCACGGCTCAATACCCGCACCATATCTATCGCATTACTGGCACCTACCATCTGGCGGCTCAGCAAATCATCGTCAAGCCCTTGGTATTGCTTCTCCAGCCAACCCGGGATCTTCACATTATTCGCCAACGCAAAACGCTTGGCCTGGTTCATGTTGGAAACAGGCAGAATGCCCGGTACGATCTCGACATCAATCCCGGCCGCAACGCAACGGTCACGGAATCGTAGGTAGCTTTCAACATCAAAGAAGAACTGGGTAATCGCCCGGCTGGCTCCGGCATCGACTTTACGTTTGAGGTTAATCAGATCGGCCTGGGCACTTTTCGCCTCAGGGTGAACTTCCGGGTAGGCGGCAACCGAGATATCAAAATCGGCTTCCTTTCGCAGCAGCTCCACCAAATCGGCGGCATACATATCAGGCTTCGTCCCTTTCTCCGGCAAATCACCACGCAACGCAACGATATCGCGGATACCATTGTTCCAGTAATCCCGGGCAATCGTACGTAGTTCATCACGGCTTGCATCTATACAGGTCAAGTGCGGCGCGGCCACCAGGCCGGTTTGCTCTTTAATGTCTTTGATGATGGAGTGAGTCCGATCCCGCTCACCAGAGTTGGCACCATAGGTAACAGAGACAAACTTTGGCTTCAGGGTTTTCAGGCGGTGAATAGAATTCCACAGGGTCTGCTCCATTTGCTCGCTGCTTGGCGGAAAGAACTCAAACGAAACATTAATGTCACCGTTGATATCGGCGATGTTCTGGTTAAGCGAATCTAAATGACTTGCGTGTGAATACCCCATAGTCTATCCCTTTCTGTTCCGGCCCCGGGCCTGCTCCCTAAATGGTGACGCCATTAAATAACCGTTTGGACGTCTATATGTCTACAGAATGTCTTGTAACCAATTTAATGTCAACAGAGTGAACATGAATATTTCTCAAGTTCATATTGCATGATCTTCAACATAACCAACATCGCCCAAATAAGCAAAAGCCCGCAAGATGCGGGCTTTTCCATACAGGGCAGCGATTAATACTGCAGTATCTTAGTCTGGCAATGGCATTCACCATATCAGTCTTATAGAGGCGTTATTTTTCTCTTCAAAAAGTCGCCTACAACATAGCTGCCAATCGATTAATATCAGACAGCAACGCACCTGCAGTGACATCCCGGCCAGCACCCGGTCCCCGGATCACTAACGGGTTATCACGGTACCAGCGACTTTCGATGGCAAAAATATTGTCACAAGGCAATAGGTTCGCCAATGCATGCTCCTGTGCCAATGCTTCAACACTGACTGCCGCCTTTCCGTTTTTATCCAAACGGGCAACATAGCGCAGCACCTTGCCTTCCTGCTGCGCTTTAGCCAAACGTTTGTTGAGCAGTTCGTCCAATACCCCAGCCTGCTCAAAAAAAAGCCGTCCAGTGTCAGCGGAGCCAGCTCCTCAGGAACCAATGACTCAACCTTGACCTGCTCAGGCTCGAGCTCCAGACCTGACTCGCGGGCCAAAATCACCAACTTGCGCATGACATCACTGCCATCAAGATCATGACGGGGATCCGGCTCCGTCAGTCCCTGCTGCCAGGCTTGCTCTATCAGCTGGGAGAACGGTAGCGAACCATCGAACTGCTGGAACAACCACGACAGCGTGCCTGAAAAAAAATTCCCGACAAGGCAATAATGTCATCACCGCTCTCGCGCAAGTCCCGCACAGTATGGTTGACCGGCAATCCGGCACCCACTGTCGCGTTATACAACCAGTGGCGGCTGCTTTTGGCAAAAGCATCCCGTACCGCGTGATAATCTTCGCCCGAAGCCGAACCGGCCACCTTGTTGGCTGAAATCAAATGCAGGCCGCTTTCTGCGATCTGCGGATATTTTGCCGCCAGCTCGGCGCTGGCTGTAACGTCCAGTACCACAACATCATCATAAGGATGTGCCGCCAGCACATTCAGCAGCTCTCCCTCGGCATATTCTATGGCCTCGTCATCAAAAGCCGTCAATGCCCGAGTGGGCTCCACCCCCTGAAAGTCAATCCAGTGGCGGTTGCTATCTGCAACCCCCACCAAGGTAAAGCTCATTCCATGACGCTTTTCCAGCTGCTCCTTTTCGCTGTCAAACAGCTCCAGCCAGCGGCTACCAATATTGCCCTTGCCACAAAGCACCAGACCAATACGCTTCTGGGCCTGAAACAGGCTCTGGTGGATCTGCTCAACCAGAGGAGCGGTATCGACTTTTCGCAAAACGGCCACCAGGCTCAACCCCGACTCTATCTCGGTCGTAAACTCGACCGGCTGATTCTTAAGCTGGTGATAAAATCCATAGCAGTGCACAGGGTTATTTACCACCCCGGCGCCGACGGCGGCAACAACAACAAAACCGTCACGAAGACGAAGCTCAGCAGTGATGCCACTGTCTTGCAGCAATGCCAGCACGCAGTTAACCACCTCTCCGGTATAGGCCAACTGAATACGTCCCTTATCCGCTTCGATACTCTGGGCCAGCGGCTGTAGCTGGGCGCGCTGTAGGGTACGTTCCAGCTCTCCCAAGATTGGCTCGAAATCATGCGAACGCGCAACATCCAGCTCAATCAGGCAAACATCATCAAGAGAGGTAATGATCTTGGCCCCACGACCTGAGGCCAGTACCCGCTCTACCCGTGTCGATCCCGACTCAGGCTGGTGACTGCAGCGTAAGGTTAAGTCAATCGCACTCTGGGCGACCGGCTGCAATGTCCGGCTATGCAGAACCGGAGCTGCCAGTCGAGCTAGCTCGCTGGCCTCGTCCAGGCGTAATAGCGGCAGTAGGCAGGCATCCTCGACTTGACGCGGATCGGCGCTGTATACACCGGCCACATCGCTCCAGATGGTCACTCTCGACACTTCTGCCAATGCACCGATGATCGTTGCGGAATAATCCGAACCGTTACGCCCCAGCAATACGGTTTCACCCACCTGATTGCGGGTCATAAAGCCAGTAATAACGATACGGTGCAGGCTATGCTGAGCCAATTGTGCCTTTAACAGCGGCCAGGACTGGGCACGATCAACCTCCGGCTGGGCTGCTTGCTCGGCCCGGAGAAACTCTCGCGAATCGAGAAAACCCGCTGGCATACCTTTTTGTCCCAGTAAAGCAGCCAGTAAACGCGCCGACCACAATTCACCATGTCCCAGAATTGTCGCAACTGCCGCTTCATCCAGTTTCGTCTCACCCAACTTGACCAATTCACTCAACTCAAGGTGGAGCTGGGTCTGCAACTCGTCTGCCTCTGTGCCAGTTAGCAGCTCGGTAATAAGGCCCTGCTGGTAATAACGTAACTCCTGCAGGACTTCATGTGCCTGACGGCCATCTTTGCCCAGCAGCTCGACCCAAGAGATCAAACGGTTGGTAGTTTTTCCGGCCGCTGAAACCACAATCAAATCATCACTGCTGGAATGTTCTTGTAATATCGTCGCTACCCGTCGGTAACAGTCCGGATCGGCAAGGCTGCTGCCTCCAAATTTGTGCAGCTGCCTTTGGGCTACCGGTCTCTGAGTTGACTGGCTCTGAAGTCGCTGACTCATTCGGTTATCTCCGCAGCTTGTTTGAAGCCTGATCCAAATCGGCAATCAGATCGCTTGGGTCTTCCAGCCCCACCGAGAGGCGCAGCAGCGATGGCTTGATCCCGGCTTCAGCCTGCGCTTCGTCAGACATCGCGCGATGGGTCATACTCGCCGGATGGGCAATCAGGCTTTCCGTTCCCCCCAGGGATTCAGCCAGAGAGAAACATTTCAGCCCGGCAACAAACACCTCCAGCTGGCGATAGCTACCGGCCAACTCAAAGCTGAGCATAGAACCAAATCCTTTCTGCTGCTTGACCGCAATGGCATGACCCGGGTGATCGGGCTGGCTCGGATGATAGATCTGGCCAACCAACGGCTGTCCCTGCAGGTATGTCAGTATCTGTGCACTATTTTCCTCGTGCATTTTCATCCGTGGGGCAAGCGTGCGTAGCCACGCAAGGTGAGATAGGCATCAAACGGTGCCCCGGTCGCCCCGATACAGTTTGCCCACCAGGCAATATTCTCGGCCTGCTCGGCATCTTGGGAAATCAGTACCCCGCCCACCACATCGGAATGACCGTTGATATATTTCGTGGTTGAATGAACAACAAAATCCGCCCCCAGCGCAATCGGCTGCTGCAAAATCGGTGACAAAAATGTGTTATCAACCGCCACCAAGGCACCGGTCAGCTTGCTCTTTTCACACAATTCGGCCACATCAATAACTCGAAGCAAAGGGTTTGACGGAGTTTCTACCCATACCAGCTTAGGTTTTTTTTCGCCAGCGCAGCTGCCAGTACAGCCGGATCGGACTGATCAATAAATTCAACCTTAAAATCGCCTTTTCCTGCCCGGGTGTTGAACAGACGATAGGTCCCGCCATAGCAATCATGGGGGGCAATCACCAGATCACCGGGTCCCAACAGCGCAGAAGCCAAGAGGTTAATTGCTGCCGTACCGCAACTGGTCACCACACCACCGGCTCCCCCTTCAAGCTCAGACAAGGCATCTGCAAGCATATTTCGGGTCGGGTTGCCAGAACGTGAATAATCATATTGAGGAAGCTCACCCAGTTGTGGGAAGCTATAGGTAGAAGTCAGATAGATAGGCGGAACAACAGCATTATGCTGCGTGTCTGATTCAATACCGGTACGAACGGCAACGGTGGCAAGCTTCTTGTCACTCATAATTACTTTCCTTGTCTCGGGCAAGCCCTGCTTTCGAATAACTTTTAATCAACAACATTAACCACATTCACCTAGGACGTCAACACTTCTAGACGTCTATATGTCTTTGCTTATGGCAGTAAATCCCGCTAAAATTCACCCATATTAAATTTATTGAATCCAACATCGCTGAGAAGGTAGAAAATGGCAGAGTGGAATGGCGAATACATCAGCCCGTATGCGGAACACGGTAAGAAAAATGAGCAAGTAAAGAAAATCACCGTTTCGATTCCATTAAAGGTATTAAAAATCCTGACTGACGAGCGTACCCGCCGTCAGGTCAACAACCTGCGGCACGCAACCAACAGTGAGCTACTGTGCGAAGCTTCCTGCATGCCTACACTGGCCAGCCGCTACCGACCGACGATGACATTCGAAAGGACCGCCCTGACGATCTGCCAGCAGAAGCCAAGGAGCTGATGGATGAAATGGGCATAACATACGAAGACATCAACGAGTAAGCACCAAATTGGCACGTTTTTATATAGACTGCCGTTTTCAGATATAAAAACCAGCCCGAAGGCTGGTTTTTTTATATTTCAACTAAGCAATGACTTATTTGTCGTCCATATAGCCGACAGGCATCTCAATCTGTGCCACCCCAGAATCAACTGCCGCCTGAGCAACCGCCTTGGCAACACGAGGAAGCAGACGAGGATCCATCGGTTTCGGAATAATGTAATCGGCACCGAATTCCAGCTTGTCAGCACCCGCCGCTGTTACTACCTCAGCAGGCACCGGCTCTTTCGCCAGTTCACGGATGGCATGCACTGCCGCCAATTTCATTTCATCGTTAATAACGCTGGCACGAACATCCAGTGCACCACGGAAAATGAATGGGAAGCAAATCACATTGTTCACTTGGTTCGGGTAGTCAGAACGGCCTGTACCCATGATCAGATCATCACGCACGGCATGAGCCAGTTCAGGCTTAATTTCAGGATCCGGATTAGAACACGCAAAAACAACCGGCTTGTCGGCCATTAATCCAAGCGCTTCCGGCGCCAGCAGGTTAGGGCCAGAAACGCCGACAAAAATATCAGCCCCTTCGATGACATCTACCAGCGTACGCTTGTCGGTATTGTTGGCAAACAGCTGCTTGTATTCATTAATATCGTCGCGACGGGTGTGGATTACACCTTTGCGATCCAGCATATAGATCTTCTCACGCTGGGCGCCGCATTTGATCAGCAGCTCCATACAAGCGACTGCCGCAGCACCAGCTCCCAGACAAACAATCACTGACTCACCGATCTCTTTGCCCTGAATCTCAAGTGCATTCAGCATGCCCGCCGCCGTTACGATTGCCGTACCATGCTGATCATCGTGGAAAACAGGTATCGCACAACGTTCAATCAGGCGTTTTTCAATTTCAAAGCAGTCGGGAGCTTTGATGTCTTCCAGGTTAATGCCGCCAAATGTATCGGCGATATTCGCTACCGTATCAACAAACTCATCGATAGTGCGGTGCTTCACTTCGATATCGATAGAATCTAAACCGGCAAAGCGTTTGAAAAGTAAAGATTTACCTTCCATAACCGGTTTAGACGCAAGAGGACCAAGGTTACCTAAACCTAGGATGGCTGTACCGTTGGTAATGACCGCAACCATGTTGCCCTTACCGGTATACTTGTAAACGTTTTCTGCGTTTTGCGCGATCTCTCGAACAGGCTCTGCTACACCAGGGCTGTAGGCCAAAGCAAGATCTTCAACCGTATTTGCCGGCTTTGTTAGTGAAATTGCGGTTTTACCTGGTACAGGGTAAGCGTGATAGTGCAGTGCTTGTTGGCGAAAATCTTCAGACATAGTGGTCTTGATCCTGAATGAAAATGATGTTCAGTACGGTATTGGGAGATAGATCATATTCTATAGCGATACAAAATCCTAGCGCAGCAACGCTGGTCGAGCCAATAAATCCTCACCGGAATACTCAGGTATAGCGGATTTTTGATCAGGTACCGCCAAAATGGGTAGAAAACGTGCTAGCTTGCAAGCAAAGTGTTCAGAGTTGAAGAAATATAAAGAGGAAAAGACTAAATAAAATCACCGGCTATTTTTTGCAGATAAAAAAAAGGGATGCTTGCGCATCCCTTTTTTTCGGAATTCATCTTGCAATTACTTGCTAGAAAGCGCACCGAAACGCTTGTTGAACTTGTCGATACGGCCGCCAGTGCTAACCTGACGCTGCTTACCTGTGTAGAAAGGGTGACACTTGTCGCATACATCAAGGTTGATGTCTTTGCTCATTGTAGAGTTAAATACGAAAGTGTTGCCGCAAGAACATTTAGCGTTCACTGCTGTGTATTCTGGGTGAATACCTTGTTTCATGGGATTACCTCAAAGCTAAGGCCGTGTCGCTCTCCCGATCCAAAGCCGGGCACCACACGCGTTAATAACAGTATAACGTCTGGCTATCAGAAAGCTGATACCAATACGATAAATTAGGCGGCGTATAGTAATCAATCATGCCGCCCAAATCAACTAATGCGCTCCTTTTTTTTCACCGCTTTGCGCCCGCAGCCGAGCAATGTACACTTCATTATCTTAGTATATGTGGATTAATCGGTTAGATATGACGCCCAACATTGCCCGAGTGGCACTTCCTGTACCATTAGATAAATACTTTGATTATCTGATAAAACCAGATCATTCTCCCGTCGTCGGCGGTCGGGTACGGGTTCCTTTTGGTCGCCAGCAGCTAGTCGGCATCGTCATGGCAATCACCGATCAATCCGACTTCCCGCTCAACCAGCTAAAGGCCATCAGCTCCGTACTGGATAACAAGCCATTGTGGCAGACGCCATTGTTTGGGCTGCTGAACTGGGCCAGTAGCTATTACCAATATCCGCTCGGAGATACCCTGGCCAACGCCATGCCGACATTATTGCGCAAAGGCCGTGACGCCACGCCTGCCAGCCTGAAAATGTGGGAAATTACCGAAACCGGGCGCGACCAGCCGCTGGCCTCGCTGGGCCGGGCTCCCCGCCAGGTGCAGGTACTCAATACCCTGCGCCATGGCAAAAGCAGCCACGAGAGCCTGCTGGCGGATGAAGTCAGCTCGGCAACACTCAAGACGCTAAGTGACAAGGGCTGGATTGAAGCCCTCGACGAGCAGCCTGCCAGTATTGACTGGCAGCGCGACTTTGCCATCACCGAAGAAAAGCCCAAGCTCAATGACGAACAGGCGCTGGCCGTTGCTACCGTCAATGCCAACCCGGCATTTGGCTGCTATCTGCTGGAAGGAATTACCGGCTCGGGCAAAACCGAGGTCTACCTCAACCTGCTCGAGCCCGTGTTGGCAGCCGGCAAGCAGGCACTGATCCTGGTACCGGAAATAGGCCTGACTCCACAGACCATCAACCGTTTCCGCCGCCGCTTCAATGTGCCGCTTGAAACCGTCCACTCGGGACTGAATGATACCGAGCGGTTGTCGTCCTGGCTGGCTGGGCGGGATAATCAGGCAGGGATCATTATCGGTACACGTTCGGCGCTGTTCACGCCATTTAACAACCTCGGGATTATCATCGTCGACGAAGAACATGATGCCTCGTACAAGCAGCAGGACAGTCTGCGCTATCACGCTCGGGATCTGGCCGTAATGCGGGCCAACCGGGAAAATATTCCGGTGATCCTCGGCTCGGCCACCCCAGCCCTGGAAAGCCTGCACAATGCCAGAACCGGCAAGTACCACCATCTGACGCTCACTCGCCGGGCAGGCAATGCCCAACAGGCGCGGCACGGGGTGCTGGATGTCAAAGGTCTCTACCTCGAGGCAGGGCTTTCCGCACCGCTCATCGCGCGAATGCGCAAGCACCTCGAGGCCGGGAACCAGGTTATGCTATTTCTCAATCGCCGCGGTTTTTCCCCGGCGATTATCTGCCACGAGTGCGGTTGGCTCGCCGAGTGCAAGCGCTGTGATGCCTACTACACCTTCCACCAGCAATCTGGCGAGCTGCGCTGCCATCACTGCGCCACCCAACGTCCGGTAATGCCACAATGCGGCAACTGCGGATCGACCCAGCTCAATGCCGTCGGTGTCGGTACCGAGCAGCTGGAACAACAGCTTGCAAC
>LLEN01000212.1_pt1 | contig 10839 bp, 12 predicted proteins | sample 595881 | NCBI WGS metagenome assembly LLEN01 (sample SAMN02919314, study PRJNA255460) | bioreactor metagenome | biome: chemostat; feature: culture 2012_10.3; material: sediment; isolation source: day86 10degC chemostat 2012 inoculated with Wadden Sea sediment taken from... | place: Germany: Bremen ...
ATCGCTTCCGCCAACATTTGCCATGGCACGATATTGGCGTGATGCTCCATCTCGCTGACAATAATTTCATCACCGGATTTAAAATTGATACGGCCATAGCTATTGGCGACCAAATTAATGGCCTCGGTCGTCCCCGAGGTAAAGACAATCTCTTCTCGCTGACTTGCGCCTATAAATTGGCATACCTGCTGGCGAACGGTCTCCATGTTTGAGGTAGCTTCAGCACTTAGGTGATGAACGCCCCTATGTACCGACGCATACTCGTTATGATAGAAATCATTGACCCGCTCAATCACCTCCAACGGTTTCTGAGCACTGGCGGCACTATCGAGATACACCAATGGTTTCTCGTTTACATACTGCTTCAGCAAAGGAAAATCACCTTTAACCTGAGTAATAGAAATACCGTGACGGCTCATAGCGCCAACCTCTCTGCAATGCGATCTTTAAGCCAGACGGCCAGGGTGTCATGATCATCACTATGGGTAAGCACCTGGTGCTGATCGACGACGTCAAAAGCAAAAGCTTGGGTTAGCACATGCTTGGCCGCAGCCTTACTCATTCCCCTTGCCTGCATATAACCCAGTTGCTCTGGGTCTATTGAACCCGTCGTTGCACCATGGCTACATTTCACATCGTCGGCGTATATCTCAAGCTTGGGCTTGCTGAATACTTGTGATTGTTCGCCAAGCAATAAATTACGGTTGTCCATTTGGCCATCTGTTTTTATCGCACCCTTGGACACTAAAATCATGCCGTCAAAGACCCCTTTGCCTTGATCGCTAGCAATCACTTTGTGCAGTTGTTCACTTCGACAGTGTGGGAAGCTATGCTCGATATAAGTCCGCGAATCAAACACATCCTGCTGTTTGGGCAACACCAGGCTGTTCATCGCCAAATACGCATTGTCACCTTTAAAGCGCGCGCTCGTTTTGTGACGGCAACACTGCCCCTGAAGGAAATACACATGGCTCACAGCACTTGCATCACGTCCTATAAACACATCGTTATGGGCAAAATGAGCATGGTGACTGTTCTCTTCAACTATTTTAATGTGCTGAAGCTTGGCATTGGGCGCAACATTCACCGTTAGGCGGGATCCTGTCGACGCACCTATTTCAGCATGTTCAGAAAAGCCCAAGGAATCTGAAAAGCCCTCAGTATCGGAAACGTTCGTTGCATCAGAAACGTCCAATACATCAGAAAGAGAGACATAATGCTCAATTAATTCTGCCTTGGCATGCATAGCAAGATGGAAATAATGACGATAATGAACGGCAGCATGGGGCTTACAGGTATGCAAGTGCAGCAGATAGATTGGCTGTACTAACTGTACGCCTTTACGAACCCGAATATACACACCATCCTGCGCTAACGCCTCACCCATTTGGCTAACAAAATCTGTCGCGATACCTTGCTCGATATCTCTTCTCTGATCACTATTCCAACTATCCATTGGCATCACAGATAATGATTCCGAACTCACGATCTTAGAGTGTTCAGTACGATAGGCACCATCGACAAACACCAAGAGGTTGGCATTAAGCGGAATAGATAACTGCAAGATCTTGGCATCCAAGTAATCATCAATGCCCATTACTCGATTAGCCCAGCACCTTGATGGCTGAATCATTAAGTTTAAAGGCGTATATTTCCAATCTTCATGCTTATTTGTCGGAATGCCTTTCTCTGCCAACTGCTGCCATTGTGATTGCTGAAATTGCGACCTTTTCCCTAACGCCAAATAAAGAGATTCAAGACCAGAGTCATCGATATGGTTGTATTTGGGCAGTTTCCCCTTATACATTTGTTTATTCTGCATCAATGAGCCATCCATAACCTTTTTCCTCAATCTCACAAGCTAATGAGTGGTCACCGGACTTAATGATCTTGCCCTGATATAACACGTGAACATAATCGGGCTCGATATAATCTAAAATACGCTGGTAATGGGTAACAATAATAAATGCGCGCTTACCATCTCTTAAGCTATTTACGCCACTCGTCACCGTCTTAAGTGCGTCGACATCCAGGCAGAATCAGTCTCATCCAAAATACAGAGGTCCGGCTCTAGTACTGCCATCTGCAAAATATCATTACGTTTTTTTTCACCACCGGAGAAACCAACATTTACTGAGCGGTTGAGCAAATCCTGCGGCATCTGTAGCAACGCAATCTTACCCTTTACATAATGATTAAAATCAAACTGATCTAATGCAGGAAGTTCGCAATATTTACGCACAGCATTAAGCGCCGTTTGCAAAAAGAACTTATTACTCACCCCAGGAATTTCAACCGGATACTGGAAGGCAAGAAAAATGCCCTCCCCCGCACGTTCATGCGATTCAAAGTCACTAATATCTTTATCCTTGAACAGGATATTACCAGCTGTCACTTCGTACTCTTCACGGCCAGCCAGTGTACTGGATAACGTACTTTTACCGGATCCGTTAGGCCCATAATGGCATGCACCTCGCCGGAATTAACCGTTAGGTTTATCCCTTTGAGAATGTCTGTGCCTTCAACCGACACATGGAGATCATTAATCTTTAACATAGTATTTCTCCGTCAGCCGACACTGTGTTCGAGGCTGATCGATAGCAATTTTTGAGCTTCAACCGCAAACTCCAACGGCAGCTCCACAAAAACATTCTTACAAAAGCCATTCACAATCATTGAGATCGCATCGTCTTCACTGATCCACGTTGCAAGCAGTAAAATAGCTGGTCACCACCAATCTTGGAGGTTGTCGCCTCATGCTCTATATGCGCACTGTTATTCCTAGCTTCGACATAGGGAAAAGTATGCGCTCCACAGAGGTCGCCAATCAGCATGGAGTCACACTGGGTGAAATTACGGGCATTCTTGGCTTCCGGCGTAACATGCACCAGCCTCGGTAGGTATTCTGGCTTCGCCCTGCCGAAATTCCCTTGGAGATAATGGTCGATCGGGTATTGTTGCCAATGTGATCATCTTGGTGCCGGTATCCGCCTGCTGAATGCCGTTAGTTAATGCCACCGAGAAAAATTCCCCAATCGAGTTATCCCCCTTGAGGATCACACTGGGGTATTTCCAGGTAATCGCAGAACCGGTTTCAGACTGGGTCCATGACATCTTGGCATTGCGTCCCTCGCACACTGCGCGCTTAGTGACGAAATTAAGGATGCCTCCTTCGCTATCTTCTTCACCAGAGAACCAATTTTGCAATGTGGAATATTTCACCTCGGCATTATCGAGTACAATCACCTCCACCACGGCAGCATGAAGCTGGTAGCTGTCTCGCACCGGCGCAGAGCACCCTTCGATATAACTAACGTAGGTACCTTTATCCGCAATTAATATCGTCCGTTCAAATTGACCCGTTTTGGCTTCGTTTATCCGAAAATAGGTCGAGAGCTCACGCGGACAATGCACACCGGGCGGAATATAAACAAAGGTACCATCAGAGGCGACGGCGGCATTTAACGCGGCAAAAAAAATTATCTTCCGGCGGTACGACGGAGCCCAGATACTGCTGAACAAGCTCAGGGTATTGGTGTATGGCCTCGCTGAAAGAGCAAAAGATAATACCGAGCTCTTGCAGCTCGTCCCGGTAAGTGGTGGCAACGGAGACCGAATCGAAAATGGCATCAACTGCAATTCCGTTATCATTTTCTCGCGTCGGGACACCCAGCAAATCAAACGCCGCTTCCACATCACCAGTAAGAAACGAGGCCTCTTTGCCAACCACAGAATCCTCTTCATCGTTTGTATTACATGAACACACTGAGGGGCCGAGTAATAACTATATTGCTGATAGTCGAGCGGGGTATAATCAGCCTTCAACCAATGAGGCTCTGGCATCTGCTGCCAGATCTCGAACGCCTTCAATCGAAACGCCAGCATCCACTCCGGTTCGTTACGCTTGGCAGAGATAAGCCGAACGACTTGCTCATTGAGCCCTTTGGCAATCTTGTCGACATTTAGCTGGGTATAAAAGCCTTCCTTGTAACTGGCCTTTTCCACCCACTCTTTAACGTCGGCTTGTATTTCTACACTCATGATCCCGGCCTTTAGACAGAAAAGCTTTCGCCACAACCACAGGCCATTTTGACTCTGGGATTATTGTATTTAAATGTGTGATTGATACCTTCACGCACATAATCGACTTCTGTGCCATCAACGAAGGGCATCGCTTCTTTATCAACAAACAGACAGCTGTCGCCACGACGGTACTGCAGATCAGAGTCAACCACCGACACCACTAAATCGAGCTGATACGCAAAGCCCACACACCCCGACGGCCGAATCGACAAACGTAGTCCGAGAGCATGGTTGGCACGCATTATAGTTACAATTTGCTTTGCAGCAGCCGAAGTCAACTGCACCCCTTGCCAAGATTCACTGTCGATATCAAATGCCTGTACAGATCTATTTTCTTGTTCCATAACCTGCCTCACAACACCTTTTTGTAGGACAAAATTAATGGTAATGATAACCATTATCATTGGTTGTTCAAGCAATATTTCGGTGAGACCGTATTTAAGTCAGTAGTCATACAAAAGGTAAGGATATTAAATTTAATCAACTACTTAGTGATAATTGAAAAAAAAGGTGTCGGTAGGGAAAAAGTGGTGGGCAATTTAATACATACAAGATAATGACTTACAAGAGAAACCCGAGAAAATTACATTTACTCGGGGATCCCAGATTACAACGATAATGACACTTTATTTAATGCGGACCTACAACAGGTATACACCTTCAAGTCTGTTAATCAACTCTCATTCTTGGCGAATACATACACTTTCGTACCCGTCTTATACGGTTTGCATTTGCATGCGTCATTATATGGTTCTGTTTCTGAGCTGATCTCCTGATAAACCAGTCGCCCATCTGTTGTTTCGGCTATCAACATGGCCTTATATCCATCAGGATGAAAGTCCGTTTGAAGTGTTCTGACTGCTTCACATCCTTCTTCCCAGCGATTCTCACCGATCCGGAAGGTGTATTCACCGACACACACCTTCCCATCACTGGTAGGAGTGGAACCTGAGTGCTGGCCTTGGTATTTAGGAACAGGATAATCAGCAACCCTTTGAATGGTATCTGCGGCCGGATCATAGATTTCAGCTCGACGAGTCGCACTGCCTTCACTGAGATCAGCCGAGCCATCCCAACCGCCAACCAGTAATATACGACCGTCTACCAACGCGTATGCATCTACTTTTGCACGCGCTTTGGTTAGCACTGCATTGGACTGACTAAAACTAAGCGAATTATTAGCATCAAAGCGAGCGATAGTATCCATACCATAAAGGCCATTGTTAAACCCGAACAGAGCAAAATCACCATTATCCAATGCAGCAGCACCTGCCGAATCGGCAAAGAATGAGGTGGTATTTAAACCACTATTGTCTGTCACCTGAATATCGGTGTCGTAGCTTTGAATCGACTTAATATTATAGTCAAGCACAAAGGCAGTTGTGGTGTACTGAAAACCACCAGTAATAGCATATTTATTGGGTGCCAGCTGTATCACTTTCGGCTGATCAATACCGCTGGCAGGCGCGCCACTACTCATAGCATGTCCTGAATTTCCTTTAGTCTGGTACTCACTGAGTGTATTGGTATCCAGGTCAAGAATATAAGCACTGGTTGCATACGCAGGGTGGCCGTCATGGCGAGTTCCATTTGGCTCCCCGGATTCACCTCCCGCGAATAACAGCTTATTTCCATCAACAAACACACTGTTACCCATTTGATATTTATACGGCAGTTGGTAAGTTTTCTCTAATTGATATGATGAAGGTGAAGTAATAGTCTCCGCAGTTTGTTTCGGGGCAGAATCACCACCGCCTCCACATGCCGTCAGCACACACATTGTTGCCAATAAAGAGAGAGAAGTTTTATAACAAGCCATTGCTACTGATTCCTGTCTGAAAATTAATCTGAACAAAATTTGTAATAACCTGGTTCAAGCGACCCATATCGATGCATAAGCCCAATGCGGCACCGACAACCAATTGATAATATGGAGTTATCTTAGTGAGCCAATTATGATTTGCAATTTGCCCCGACTAAGGCATAAGATGTAGCTCTTAGAGACTCTAAATACATGAATTATAAGGTATGAGTAATATGGGCAGGCTTAGGTCAAAGCTTGAACTCGAAATAAATCAATTTCGTCATGATGGGGACATAAACGGCAAAAACCGTAAAATATCCATCAAGGAATTAGCCGGAATGGTAGGTATCGGTGAGTCTACGCTCTATCTTAGGTGGAAAAAAAACCAGAGACTTTTCAAGCAGATGAAATAACTAAAATTGCCAACTTACTACAACTCGATATCAACAAGGCTGAGCAACTGGCACAAGAATTCGAACCTGACCAAGTCCCCACCCTCACCGACGTTGAATACTCCTCTACGAGAGAAGATAGAGCTTTATCGGAAGAAAAGTCGACTGAAGTAACAAAGGAAACAGCATCATCAACATATAACAAACGCAGTAAAATTATAGCAATGCTTCTAATGCTATTAGTTATGGTTATTAGTTTCGGGCTGTACTCATCAAACTATGCGCCATCAAGTGTCAATTCATCTCCCTCCTTTTCTGCGCTATATCAAGGTAAGGCGATTGACCTAAACGCGAATGAGATAGGACAGGCATTAAACCTGCATTCCAAACTCTATATCTATGAGCTTGAAAACCTTAAAACTCAAACTATCGGCGAAGATATTACAATGACTGGAGATATATTCTGGTCTCATATAAAAGATGAGGGTGAAAAGCATCAACAAGCACTATTTGTGGCATCAGGAAAACACGTTGGTGATACGGTGGCCATCGTTTATGAAATAACCGATGACGCACGTTCAGAAATGTGGATAGGAACGGCAGTACTTCATATGCCTCGCTCTGGCCCGGCTAAGGGATACTGGCTGAACCTACACAATGAGCAAGATCCCGATGCGCAAGGACCTTATGCAATTGGAAAAATTACGCTAAATCGCTAAAAACAAAACCTAACTTGAAACATGGGGTCCGCGACATCTTGCCGGGTTTTTCATCACACCTTGCTATCAAGACTTCATACTTTTCCGTTACTGCCAATTAAGTGTTAAGATCACAAAAATCGTTACGCTTTGCGGGCCTATGTCATGAACGCCGTGGACAACCAAATCAATAAGCTAAAACTAAGGGATATGTACCCCAGCGTTTTCATATTTGTTTTTTTTGTACCCCATCATGTCCCCCAACGCGACAATCAGAATTATTAAAAGGTTATTTTCCAAATGAGTAGTCAGACTATCCAATGGTTCCCGGGTCATATGCACAAGGCTCGCAAAGAAATTGAAGAAGCCATTCCAAAAGTCGATGTCATTATTGAAGTACTTGATGCTCGCATCCCTTTCAGTAGCGAAAACCCGCTGATCAAATCTTTCCGTGGTCAACATGGTGATAATGATAAGCCTGTCGTTAAAGTTCTTAACAAACGTGACTTGGCCGATCCTGAAATGACCCAGATGTGGATTGAGCACCTTGAAAAAGAGCAAGGTGTTAAAGCAATTGCAATCACGACGGAAAATATCAACGAAGTAAACAAGATCACCGAGCTTTGCCGCAAGCTTGCCCCCCACCGTGAAGAAATGGGCAAGAACATTCGCACCATGATCATGGGGATCCCGAATGTCGGTAAATCAACTATCATCAATACCCTTGCAGGTCGCTCCGTGGCAGTAACGGGCAACCAGCCTGCGGTTACACGCCAGCAGCAACGTATCAATCTGCAGAACGGTATCGTACTTTCTGACACGCCTGGAATTTTGTGGCCAAAAGTTGAAAACCCGCACAGTGGTTTCCGCCTAGCTGCAACGGGCGCAGTCAAAGACACGGCGATGGATTATATCGATGTGGCTTTCTTTACTGTCGAATACCTTAAAGAGGCTTATCCGGAACTGATCAAAGCACGCTACAACCTTGATGACGAGCTACCAGAAACTGAAATCGAGCTGATGGAAGAGATCGGTCGCAAACGCGGATGCCTAAGAGGCGGTGGCCGAGTCGATCTGCATAAGGCATCTGAAATCCTGATCAACGAGCTGCGTAACGGTACTCTGGGCCAGATCACTATGGAACGCCCTGAGATGATCACTGAAGAGCTGGTCAATGTGGCGATTGAAGCTGAAATTAAGAAAGAACAGCAGATTAAGAAGAAAGAAGAGCGCCGTAAGCGTTACCTACGCAATAAGCGTTAAACAACGCCCCCGATACGAAAAATGCTGCCAAGTGGCGGCATTTTTTTTATACCTCAAATAAGCTAAATGACGGTATCCAGTTTATCTGTAGCTGGGCAAGAAAGGAGATCACCGCATTCAAAGAAAAAAAATGGTGCTGCTTCCCCGCTACTGAAAACAGCACCAATATGTCTAACGACAAAGGATTATGTACCATATCTGCGGTTTTCAGATTTAGACAATACCGACTGGCAACCAACACTAAATTCTGCAATACCACGACTCTAAGCCTGCAAAACTAGCGCCAAGTTTCCGTAGCTGTAAATCAATAGGTTATGTTTATAAATTACTCATTATGCACCTTAAAGAGGAAACCTCGCACTGTCGAGATGCAGCGGAGTCGGCTATACCCCTAATAACTTCACCTTGGTAACAGCCATCGAGTTACTTCAAAGAGCAGAATTTAGAATTAGCGATAGAAAGTTATCAAAAAAAATTTATTATATATCGGCTGAATTGTTCAGTTATAGCTCTAACGATAGTTTCCCTCCAAACACAAATAATTCCGTTATTGCAAAGTTAAACAGCCGTAATGAAAGGCAATTAAATCAACTTTGTTTATGTGGCTGAATTTCGGATAAATACAGCTCAAACCATTTTTCCTGTCTGCACCTCAATCTAAATCAAACCGTTATATCGCATTAGTTTTTCTCACTTTACGTACGCAATGTTTATATTCATATTCCACTTGTTTTCGGTCGAAAACCAACAAGTACACTATCTTCTTGCCCTATATTCAAAGGCAATCGCCTTTGGGAGTGGCACGAGTTCCAGTCTGCCAATTACTAGAAGATAGATTTATTCACTTTGATGATGTGGAGACAACGGTCGTGTCACAGACCTCTAATTATCGTGGGAGCGAAGGTATTTTTGTACCTGTTGCTGGGCTTACTTTATTTGCCGTCGCTTCTGGTTATTTAATGAGCTTGATCCCACTTAGCCTTGCTGGCTTTAAGATCAGTTCCGATTACGCAAGCTGGATGGCAAGTTCGTATTACCTTGGCTTATTAATTGGCTCAATGATGATAGAGCCTATTATTAACAAAATCGGTCATCGGGTTGCCTTTATTGGCTTTCTCGTTTTGCTTGCTTCAACAGTTGTTGCTCTACCAATATTTGCTCATAGAGATGCCTGGCTCCTAGCACGGCTAATTGCTGGAATGGCCGTAGCTGGGATCTTTGTTGTTGTTGAATCTTGGCTTCTGATCAGTGATTGTCCCAAGCAACGCGTAAAACGCCTTGGTATCTACATGACATCCCTTTACGGTGGGACAACTGTCGGTCAACTTGGTGTTGGCGTTATTGGTATCCAAGGCTTTAGTCCGTTTATTGTAATCCTTGGCTTACTGCTGGCCGCAACCTTGCCAGCAGTGCTACGACGTCAGGGACAACCAAGCAAACAAGAACACCTGATGATGTCACCGAGAGATATCACTCGTCTGAAAAAGCCAGCAATCATCGGCTGTATTATTTCAGGCGTTGTGATGGGCACAATATATGTTGATGCCACTTTCTCTAAAAAAAACAGTGAGCACAATAGTAGCCAGATTAGTGTGCTTATGGCAGCAATCGTTATGGGCGGAATGATCATCCAACCGATTATCAGCAAACTCTCAGTCAGAGTGAATAAAACACTTCTGCTGGCACTCATGTCACTACTGGGGGTGTTTGGGGTTGGTTTGACTTATCTTTCTAGTAGCTATCAGCTCTTAGTATGCGCATTGACACTGCTGGGGATGTCAGCCTTTGCTCTCTATCCCATCGCTATTACTCTTGCCTGCGAAGAGATAGATGCGATGTTTATCGTCTCTGCAACGCAAGTGATGCTATTTAGCTACAGTTTGGGTTCTGCGCTTGGCCCGATTGGAGCAAGTTCGTTTATGGCAAAACAACACGGTTGATGCATTTCATCTTTCTCGTATTGCTGGCAACAAGTCTCTATATGCTGATTGCAAGTATGCGTAGGAGAACAACGGTATTGGCAAATTAGATAGGACTATAAAAAAGAGCGGGCGCGACATTCGTCGCGCCCTTAGGTCTTACTTGCAGCAATCCAGCTACTATAGTGCTCCCTGCATCATTCCATGATTTAGCTGATTCCTTCAGCTTAGTCCTTTAGTCTCTTTCCTAGAGATGTCCTTTCGGTCAAACCTTGACCCGTCGATACTTCCTGTTTCGACTCTCTTCTCCTTCCTGGAGGTGTCCCTTACTTCATCCTGAAGTGGTCCATTTTGTCGTCCTGACTAGCAAATATCCTATCTGCTATATCGGTTCCGTCCGATTGTCCCTTCACAGTCCATGTTCGATAAATCATCCTGATCTACCGTCCTCATCCTGAGGTTGCCAATATCCCTGGCAGCTTTCCTGTTCCGTTCCGTCAGTTCCTTCCGACGAGGTAAAGATTACGTTAATTTAAAATCTAAGCAACATACAAGGATCACATTTTTCATATCTGTTATTATAAAAGCGAACATAATAAACATAACAGACTGAAAAATAAGTAATTAAATACCCTCCCAGAAGACGTCTTAACAGAAGTTATTCATATTTCCCACGTCTT
>LLEN01000213.1_pt1 | contig 10759 bp, 12 predicted proteins | sample 595881 | NCBI WGS metagenome assembly LLEN01 (sample SAMN02919314, study PRJNA255460) | bioreactor metagenome | biome: chemostat; feature: culture 2012_10.3; material: sediment; isolation source: day86 10degC chemostat 2012 inoculated with Wadden Sea sediment taken from... | place: Germany: Bremen ...
GGCCTAGCTGGCGGTTCTCTTTATTGTCCCCTTTGACCTCATGGCGAGGCAGAAGACGGCCGTGCATGTCGCCACCCAGAGCGCGGATAGCCGCTGCCGAGACGACACCTTCTGGTGCGCCGCCAATACAGTACATAACGTCGACTTCGCTGTCTGGCATACAGGTCAGGATCGAGGCGGCGACATCGCCGTCAGGAAAAGCAAAGACGCGCACGCCCATTTCCTGCATTTGTGCAATCACGCCGTCGTGACGAGGTTTGGCCAATGTAGTGACAACCAAGGTATCAAGTGTCTTGCCAAGGGCCGCAGCAATGTTTGCCAGGTTTTCAGCTAGAGGCAAGCCTAGATCGATACACCCTTTTGCTGCCGGGCCGACAACTAGCTTTTCCATATACATATCTGGCGCTTTCAGGAACGACCCTTTTTCGCCGGCGGCTAATACTGCCAGAGCATTGTTTTGGCCCATTGCCGTCATGCGGGTACCTTCGATAGGATCGACTGCAATATCGACCGCATCGCCGCCGGAGCCGACTTTCTCTCCGATATACAGCATCGGCGCCTCATCAATCTCACCTTCACCGATCACAATTTCACCTTCGATCTCAGTCTGGTTCAGAAGGGTGCGCATTACTTCTACGGCGGCGCCGTCAGCGGCGTTTTTGTCGCCGCGGCCAAGCCATTTGTAGCCAGCCAGTGCTGCACCCTCGGTGACTCGAGAAAATGCCATTGCTAAATCGCGTTTCATGGTTACTCCAGAAATAGAAATCAGTGGGCTAAAAAAAACTGGCGCGATTCTATCACAGCTGAAAGTGAAACGTTTGCGTAAATTTATTGCCGCTGAAATAGTGGAATATTACCGGAGTTAAAGACAACTGTGTTTGGTGAGGTTGTTAATTAATGGGCTAGACATTGCGGATAAAAAAAAGACCTGCATGGCAGGCCTTTTTGAGGGGGGAACTTAGAGGGACGGTTGATTACATGTCTCTTCGACAGCCCAGCCTTTGGCACACTCAACAGCGCGCTTCCAGCCTTTATAACGATGCTCTCGTTTTTGTTCGTCACCGTCAGGGACGAAGTTGCGATCCAGCACGGCTTTGTCTTTCAATTCATCAATGCTGCCCCAGAAACCAACGGCTAGGCCCGCAAGGTAACCAGCACCCAGCGCTGTCACTTCGGTAACAACAGGGCGGTGGACTTCGGTTGCCAAAATATCGGACTGGAACTGCATCAGGAAGTTGTTGGCAACCGCACCGCCATCAACACGCAGTGATGCGAGGTTGATACCGGAGTCAGCCTGCATTGCATCCAGTACGTCGCGGGTCTGGTAAGCGACACTTTCCAGAGTTGCGCGGATAATGTGGTTGGAGTTAACACCGCGGGTCAGGCCGACGATAGCACCACGTGCGTACGGGTCCCAGTACGGAGCGCCCAGACCGGTAAAGGCCGGTACGACATAGACGCCGTTAGCGCTGCCCACTTTCTCGGCAAAGTATTCTGAATCTTTGGCATCATCAAGCAGCTTAACTTCATCGCGCAACCATTGGATGGATGCACCGCCCATGAAGACGGCACCTTCGAGGCATAGGCCACATCGCCGGTCGGGCCACAGGCTAGGGTTGTCAGCAAACCATTGTGCGAGGTGACTTTTTCCTTGCCGGTGTTCATCAGAAGGAAGCAACCGGTGCCGTAGGTATTTTTCGCCTGGCCTGGTTTGACACACATCTGACCGAATAGTGCCGCCTGCTGGTCGCCAGCAATACCGGCGATAGGAATACGGGTACCGCCCTTACCGCCGATGTTGGTCTGGCCGTATACTTCAGACGATGCTTTCACTTCAGGCATCATTGACAGTGGGATATCCAGCGCTTTAAGTAGCTTTTCGTCCCATTGCATGGTGTTGATGTTAAATACCATGGTACGCGAGGCATTGGTGAAGTCGGTAACGTGGACACGTCCCTGAGTCATCTTCCAGATCAGCCAGGTATCGACAGTACCGAACAGTAGATTTCCGGCTTCGGCTTCTTCGCGTGCACCTTCGACGTTGTCCAGAATCCATTTGATTTTGGTACCCGAGAAATAAGGGTCAACGACTAGGCCCGTATTTTCACGAATGTATTCTTCCAGCCCCTGATCTTTTAATGTTTCACAGGTATCGGCGGTACGGCGGCATTGCCAGACAATGGCATTGTATACTGGCTTACCGGTATTTTTGTTCCATACAATGTCGTTTCGCGCTGGTTGGTGATACCGATACCGGCTACCTGATCGGAGCGGATCCCGGCTTTGGCTAGAACTTCAACCAGCGTTGAGCTTTGTGTGGCATAGATTTCGAGAGGATCATGCTCAACCCATCCGGCTTTTGGATAGATTTGAGTAAATTCACGCTGTGACGAGCACACAATGTTTGCGTTGTGATCAAGCACAACTGCGCGGGAGCTGGTTGTACCCTGATCAAGTGCAACAATGTACTTTTGCTCTGTTGTCATGATGGTTTCCTCTAGTTGTAATTATATAAAGGGTAGTAGAGAGGTTTTTATGCTTTTGCTGCTTCGCTGGCGCTTTCACGCTCTTCTGAAACGGCTTCGGTAGTACCTGGTAGGTAAGCACCGATGACTTTCGGGTATAGCCAGCCACCAAAGCAGGCACCGCAGATCGGTGCGAGGATTGGCACAATCATATAAGGGATGTCTTTGCCGCCTGTTAGCGCGACATCGCCCCAGCCAGCCAGGAAGGCAAAGAACTTCGGACCGAAATCACGAGCAGGGTTCATGGCAAAACCGGTTAGTGGACCAAGAGAGCCACCGATTACCGCGATCAGGATACCAATCATCAGCGGGGCCATAGGGCCGCGAGGAGCACCGTTCTTATCATCGGTAAGTGCAAGAATGGCAAACATCAGTACCGCAGTAATGACGAACTCAACCGCAAAGGCACCGCTGAAAGACAGAGCTGCATGCGGATAGGTCGAGAAGATACCGGCTGTTGCCAGGCTAGCTTCGCTGCCACGTACAATTTGGTTCGCTGCTTCAAATTCGGTAAAGAGGTTGCTGTAAAGGGCGTAAATCAGTGCTGCGGTACAGAATGCACCCAATAGCTGGGCGGCGATATAAGGAGCTACTTTGCGTTTGTCAAAGCCATGGAACATAGCCAGGGCAATGGTTACCGCAGGGTTGATATGGGCACCGGAAACCCCGGCGGTGCAGTAGATGGCGATAGCGACACCTAAGCCCCACATGATGCTGATTTCCCACTGGCCGAAGTTAGCACCGGTTAGTACCAGTGCTGCGACACAGCCAACACCGAAGAAAATCAATAGTCCAGTCCCTATGAACTCGGCGATACACTCGCCAAGTAGCGTATGTTGTTTCGGGGTAGTCATTGTTCAGTCCTTTTGTCGAATGTTGTAGGGGTATTTCTTCTCTCTTTCTTATTCGCTCTTAATGTACTCGATCTAAACGTGATTAAAATGTTACAGAATTAAAATTGTGCGTTCGAGCATAAAATAAGTTCACTTTTGCGCGTTCGCGCAAACGGTTGCGGGTTTTTTTTGAACCAGATCTCGTTTGAAATGATGCACTGCAATTAAGTGATTATTGCTGAAGATTAAATGCTTTTAAAGTATTGAATTAAAATAAAAAAAATCCGGCCAGGAAAAGGCCGGATGTGCCATAGGGGCAAGATCTTGGATTGCTCCAAGAGAGATACGATCAAGTTAAAAATTAGCATGGCAACCCTGCATTAAAATAGAGTTAGATCGCAATTTTAAGCATTATGTTGTGTTCTGTTTGTGTGTCTCCGAGCATTTGTTCAGTTCCTCGGCATTATGACGAAAAAGCGTAGCCCAGACTTAGGTAGTCGGCGGGAATGTCGTGCAACGGGTACATCTAGCAGGTGGTAGGCAAAATAACTATCAGAATTGTTCAAATTTCACTCATTTGTTGCAAAGCAGAGGATTTGTAGATGCTAGAAGGCGGCAGCCTCGTTAGAATAGGCTCAACAGTAATGTAAACAGGCCTGTGGGTTATTACCTTAACGGTTTAAGGTAAAAAGCTAGGCTGAGATCAGGTGAACAATATGTCATTAGAAATGTTGGAAAAGCTAGAAGCCAAAGTACAGATGGCTGTTGATACAATTTCCCTGCTACAAATGGAAATTGAAGAATTAAAAGAACAAAACGATAGCCTATCGACTGAAGCTCAGGAGTTGCGTTCAGGCCGAGAAGCGTTGGAACAAGACAACGAGAAGCTACGTAACGACCATCAGGCTTGGCAGGATCGCGTACGCAACCTGCTTGGTAAGATGGATCACGTAGAATAAAAAAACAGAGCCTTCAGGCTCTGTTTTTTTTATCTAGGCAAGTACTGCTGTTATTAGTGGCTGGAGCCAATTTTCGGTTAGCGCTTAGGCTAGCGGCTGATGGTTCCAGGCTCACTCTATATCGAGCGGTTCAGGCGAAAGGATGACACCTGTCGTGTCGGCATAGATATGGTCTTCCGGCAGGAAGGTGACACCGCCAAAATTTACGGCAACATCCACCTCCCCAATTTCTTGTTGATCGGCACCGACCGGTATTGAAGCCATCGCCTGAATGCCGACTTCCACCTCGTCCAATTCATCGACGTTGCGTACACAACCGTAGACAATTAACCCTTCCCATTCATTGCTGGCAGCAAGTTGTGCGATTTCGGCATCAACCAGTGCGCGCTCAATGAGCCTCCGCCGTCGATAAGCAAAACACGCCCCACACCGGATTGTTGCAGAACATCTCGGATCAGGCCGTTGTCTTCAAAGCACTTAATGGTGGTAACCTGGCCGCCAAATGAGCTTCGGCCGCCATAAGAGCTGAACATTGGCTCAACAACATCGACCTGGTCGAGGTAGATATCGCATAGTTCGGACGTATTATATTCCATAAGTTCGCTTCTTCTTGTGGCAATAGAAAAGGGGGGGGCACAGCCTGTTGATAATGATGATCTGGTGTTGGCTGTTATATAACCTGTTGAAAGTATAACTAGCCGCTAAGACATTGCAATAACGCCCCTCACAAAGCAGGGTCAAACTAGTGAGGTCGATCTAGGTAGCAGCAAGCACTACGCCGGCGGCAAACAACAGATTTGTGAGCAGGGCACATTTCACCATCGTCGCCATCATCGGACGAAGAGCGGCCCCGTCGGCTGATTGGAGAACCTGTTTGCCGTGCTTGAACAATAGCGGTGCACTGAGAACAAACAGCCAGCCAAAGGGAGAATGCAGCTCCAGGGCCGCAAACAATGCCAGGCAGACGACACTGCCTGCCAGCAGGAACAGGTGGTATTTGCGTCCCCAGTCTGGTCCCATGCGCACGGCCAGGGTGAGCTTGCCGCACGCCCGATCATTATCGATGTCACGCAGGTTATTGATGTTCAAAACGCCAACAGACAGCAGGCCGCAGGCTGTTGCGGGCAGCATAATGATAGAGTCTATCTGTCCGGCTTGCAGGTAATAGGTACCGGCAACGCCTAGCCAGCCAAAGAACATGAGTACGGATAGATCTCCCAAGCCACGGTAGCCGTAGGGTTTGTTACCGACGGTATAGGCGATAGAGGCTGCAATGGCCATCAGTCCAAGGAGCATAAATCCGAACATGTCCTGCAGGTTATTACAGGCGATAAAGATCAGGCTCAGGCCACTCGTTATGGTGAGAACAGTATTTAAGATCATGGCGTTGCGCATTGCTGACGGCGTCACCATTCCTGACTGGATAGCACGTTGCGGGCCGAGACGGTGTTTGTTGTCCGTGCCTTTGACGGCATCACCATAGTCATTGGCCAGATTTGACAGGATCTGGAGTAAGAGTGCGGTCAGCAGGGCCAAGCCCGCGATTAAAGCAGAAAAACTTCCTTGCCATCCTGCGACTGCACTTCCGCATACAATCGATGCGATGGCCAGAGGCAAGGTTTTTGGTCTTGCGGCATCCAGCCAGATTGCGAGTGAAGATGAATTCATAGTGTGCTTATTTCGGAATCAGTCGAGGAGCTATTATGGCGCAAACACAGCAATGGGCAACTTTATCGGCATATTGTTTGTTCAAGAACAAAAAAAACGGTGCTCAGCCGCACCGTTTCGATAATAGGTATAGATCACATAGATCGTTGGGCCTATAGGATAAAGCGGCTCAAGTCTTCGTCTTCTACCAGCTCGCCAAGCGCTCATTGACATAAGCTTCGTCGATGATCAGTTTGTCGCCCGATTTCTCGGTCGCATCAAAAGAGAGCTCTTCCATTAGGCGCTCCATGACCGTGTGCAAGCGGCGAGCACCGATATTTTCAGTACGCTCGTTAACCTGCCATGCGGCATCTGCCAGCTTGTTGATCCCGTTTTCGGTAAACTCGATATTGACTGACTCGGTTGCCATCAACGCTTTGTACTGCTCGGTCAGGGATGCATTTGGCTCGGTCAGGATACGCTTGAAGTCGTCGCTGGTGAGGGCTTCGAGTTCAACACGGATAGGCAGGCGTCCTTGTAGCTCAGGGATCAGATCCGATGGTTTCGCAACCTGGAATGCACCCGATGCAACAAACAGAATATGGTCAGTTTTTACCATTCCGTGTTTGGTCGATACTGTACTGCCTTCTACCAGTGGCAGCAAGTCACGTTGGACACCCTCGCGAGAGACATCAGGACCTGACGACTCACCGCGCTTACAGATTTTGTCGATTTCATCAAGGAACACGATACCGTTGTTTTCTACGGCAAAGATGGCCTGTTCTTTCAGCTCTTCCTGATTGACCAGTTTTGCCGCCTCTTCTTCGGTTGCCGCCTTCATGGCATCTTTGATTTTCATCTTGCGTTTTTTTTGGTGGTGTTACCGGCAAGGTTTTGGAACATGCCCTGTAGCTGGTTGGTCATGTCTTCCATGCCTGGAGGTGCCATGATTTCGACCCCCATCTGAGGGGCCGCAACTTCGATTTCGACTTCTTTGTCGTCGAGCTTGCCCTCGCGCAGTTTCTTGCGGAAAGACTGTCGAGCGGTTGAGCCGCTATCTGCTTCTTCGTTTTGTCCCCAGGCATCACGTGCAGGTGGCAACAGAATATCGAGAATGCGATCTTCGGCGAGCTCTTCAGCGCGGAAACGGACTTTTTCCATTGCCTGCTGGTGAGTCATCTTCACCGCCACATCCGTTAGGTCACGAATGATAGTTTCTACTTCTTTGCCTACGTAGCCCACTTCAGTGAACTTGGTGGCTTCAACCTTGATGAATGGTGCGTTAGCAAGCTTGGCCAGGCGACGGGCTATTTCGGTTTTACCGACACCCGTTGGCCGATCATCAGGATATTTTTTTGGAGTTACTTCAACACGCAGTTCTTCAGGAAGCTGCATACGGCGCCAGCGGTTGCGAAGTGCAATAGCCACGGCGCGCTTGGCTTTGTCTTGACCGATGATATGGCGATCAAGCTCATGGACGATTTCGCGTGGAGTCATCTCGGACATTACGGCTTCCTTACTTGGTATCAAGCTCTTCGATAGTGTGGTGGTGGTTGGTGAAAACGCAGATGTCACCGGCAATGTTCAGTGATTTTTCTGCAATTTCACTGGCACTTAGCTCAGTATTTTCTAGCAGGGCAGTGGCTGCGGCCTGCGCAAAGTTACCACCAGAGCCGATAGCGATAAGATCATTTTCTGGCTGAACTACGTCACCGTTGCCGGTGATGATTAAGGAGCCGGTTTCATCGGCAACAGCCAGCAGGGCCTCGAGCTTGCGAAGCATACGGTCGGTGCGCCAGTCTTTGGCCAGCTCCACCGCCGCCTTGAGAAGGTGGCCCTGATGCATTTCAAGCTTACGCTCAAAACGCTCGAATAGGGTGAAGGCATCAGCCGTGCCGCCGGCAAAGCCTGCAAGAACTTTGTTGTTGTATAAACGGCGCACTTTGCGAGCGTTACCTTTCATCACGGTATTGCCCAGGGAAACCTGGCCATCACCGGCGATAACGACTTTACCGTTTCGACGTACAGATACGATAGTTGTCACGGTTTTACCTCTTTGATTTTCTCCGGCCTGTGCCGGTATCGGTATTACTGCTTATCTGGGGGTGGGGGGGGATTTTTTTTCAAGGTATCAATATTGGAAAAAGGAAAGGATGCCATCGCATCCTTTTTCTTTTTCCAGTTGTTAGCCGCTGGTCGTGAGCAAACTGTTTACTCCCAGAACCAGATCGCACAAGGCTCGATACCGGCTCGTCGCAGCATGTTGCGATCACTCTCGGCTTTGCGCTTTTGCGGGTAAGGACCAAGGATCACCCGGTACCAGTTGCCCTTTTCTCCCTGGCTTACCTTGACCTGGCTGGTTAACCCCTGGAAAGCAATCATGGCTTTTCGCTGTTCGGCCTGGTCTTGGCTGCGGTAGGCACCGCACTGCATAAGATACGGACGGCTAGGTTTCTGTTCTTTCTTGGCCTCAACCGGTACTTCTTTGTTTTTTTTAGTTCTTCGATATAGCGCCACTTTTCCTCAGGCTTCGGTGGCAGTTTCTTTTCCTGCGGCTTGGTTTTTGGTTTCGGTTGCGGCTTAGGGGCGGATTTCGGCTGAACGATCTCTGGCTGAGGAGCCGGGGCTGTCGACAGGAAATACAGGCCATAAGCGAGTGCACTGACTAGGCACAGTGCAATAAATGCCCATTTTAACGGGAAGCCTCCGGACGCCGGGGCTTTGCGAGTGTTACGGGCTGGCTTTTTCGGCGAGCGCCCGCGCTTTACATAATCTTTTGTGGCCACAGTAAGAATAAACACAACGGGAAGAACAATTCTCGCTATGTTACAAAGTTGCGCTGGGGCTGACTAGTGTCGTGATCAGATATGGAAGGGATACTTGCACTCAATTGAGTGAATTTTGTGAGCTTATGCCCAAATCATAAGCTCACAGAGGGAAGTTGCTACTGGATTAAGGTGAAGGTGGCGCAGCACTTTCTCGGATCACCAGCTTGGCATCAAGCAGGCGAGATCCTGATGAGACATCTTTTCCTTTGAGGATTTCAAGCAGCATCAGCATGGATTGACGTCCGATTTCGTAGCGCGGCTGCGAAACAGTTGTTAACGGTGGATCGCAGTATTCGGCGAACTGAATGTCATCAAAACCGACAATGGACAAATCTTGCGGCACTCGGAAACCGAGGCGTTTGGCCTGTTGCATGGCACCGATGGCCATTACGTCACTGTGGCACAGCAAAGCTGTCGGCGGCTCGGGCAATGACAGCAATGCTGTTACGGCACGAGCACCGGCTGCAAACGTGAAATCGCCCTTGACGGTATAGGCTGGGTTGAGTTCGATGCCTGCACGGCGCAGGGCCTGCTGGTAACCTTGTGAACGGAACTGGCATAACGCTGCCGAATCCGGGCCGGAAATCTGTGCAATACGCTTGTGACCCATTTGGGTCAGGTAGTTGACCGCCTCAAAGGCCGCCGTGAGGTTGTCGATGTGAACGGTGGGAAGCTCTAGTTCAGGGGCAAACTCACAGGCCATCACCATCGGCGGCAGATTTTTCTGCTCTGGTTTGCTGACATCGAACGGTAAGTCCGTGCCGAGTAGCAGCATACCGTCGGCCTGCTTGGTAAAGACGAGATTGACGAACGAGTTCTCACGGGTTTTCTGCTGTCCGCTGTCACCGAGCAGTACCAGGTAGCCATGCTCCATCGCGGCTTCCTCGATACCCCGGATTATTTCTGTAAAGTAAGGATCACAGATATCCGGCACGATAGTAACAATGGTTTTGGATTCGTTACGACGAAGATTTCTAGCTAGCGAGTTGGGTGAATAGCCAGCATCCATGACGGCCTGCTCAACCTTTTTTTTCGGGTTGAAGCCGACACTTTCTCCGGGTTCATCAAGGCACGGGAAACCGTGGCTGTTGAGACACCGGCGAGCTGGGCAACATCCTTCATTGTCGCCATAATTACAGTTCCTCTCTATTATATTTCTCTCATAATTGCCGGAGGATCGTAGCCAAATTGGGCAGATACCTATACCAGCGAGCCCATTATTGTAGGCCCTCCGCCGAGGATTAAACATGCTCGCAATAGCATAAATTACATTCAAGGTGTGACATGTGTCGCATTGTTCATTTTAAGTTAAATCCTGCGGTTCGACATCAATCGACCACCTGACTTTTCTTGCCAGAGGCAATAGCTGGATAGCCGGTTTGGCAATAGCCAGCATTTGCTGCAGGGTCTTACGATCCGGGGCCTGAACCAATACCTGCCAGCGATAGCGCCCGGCGCGACGAGACAGCGGGGCGGGATTGGGCCCCATGATCTGGGTATCCTGGCCATACAGCGGACTTGATTCGAAAATACCGCGAACTTGCTGTAAAAACTGCTCAACTTGGTTGTTATCGTTGGCTTCTGCACGGAACAGGGTCAGGTAGGTATAGGGCGGCAGAAACGCCTGCTTGCGTTCGCAAAGTGCACTGACGCCAAACTGATCATAACCTTTATGCAATAAAGCCTGGAGCAGGGCATGTTCCGGATGATGGGTCTGCAGGATAACTTCACCGGGCTTGCTGGCCCTGCCTGCGCGTCCGGCAACCTGGACGAACAGCTGGGCTAGCCGTTCGGATGCCCTGAAATCATTGCTAAACAGCGCACTGTCGACATCGATCAGGCTAACCAGCGTCACATCCGGGAAATGGTGCCCTTTGGCCAGCATCTGGGTCCCGATCAGGATCTGATACTCATTATTTTTGATGGCCTCGAGGTAGTTCTCCAGGCTGCCTTTACGGCGAGTACTG
>LLEN01000214.1_pt1 | contig 10741 bp, 10 predicted proteins | sample 595881 | NCBI WGS metagenome assembly LLEN01 (sample SAMN02919314, study PRJNA255460) | bioreactor metagenome | biome: chemostat; feature: culture 2012_10.3; material: sediment; isolation source: day86 10degC chemostat 2012 inoculated with Wadden Sea sediment taken from... | place: Germany: Bremen ...
TCAAGAGACCACACTTACGTATTTAAAGCCTAAGCAGACTGTTACTGATGAGTACGACTTAATTGTCTATCCTGTCGAACGTTGCTTCCCCACAATCAAAGTGCATGAAAACTTGATAACTAACGTAACAACTAGTGTGGATACCAGCTATAGCGCAAATCCTGAGTTCGAATCGATAGTCAAAACTCATGGCCATTTGCAGCTGAAATCGGGGCAAATCCAAGATGAAAATCAGGATGTGGTTCAGCTTAGGGGCTTGAGTACGCACGGACTGCAATGGCATGCCGATATTGTTAATCCTGCCAGTTTATATGCTTTGGCATTATCGGGAGATAAAGGCGGATGGGATTGCAATATTATTCGTGCGGCAATGTACACATCCGCAGGGGCCGAAGGATACTTGAATCCGGCCAATCGTGAGCAGCAATTAGATAAAGTGCGCGAAATCATACGCACAGCTGTTGAATTGGGAATATACGTACTTGTCGATTGGCATATTCTGCATGAGCAAACTATTGACCAAGAGCCGCTACCGGATGACGAACCATTTACTTCAGATCTCTACCGTGAAGAAGCGAAAGTTTTTTTTCAGCGAAATCATCGCTGAATTTGGACATCTTCCCAACTTATTGTTTGAAATTGCCAATGAGCCGATTGTTGAAGATGATTGGAGTGTAATTAAGATTTATGCTGATGACCTGATCCAGCATATTCGTGCTGAAGAAAGCAGCAAGGATGCAGCTTCTCATTTGATCATTGTCGGTACCCCTTACTACAGTCAACGGGTTGATTTGGTAATCGATAATGAAGTCGAGATGTCTGAAAACGTGCTTTATACCTTCCATTTCTATGCCGGATCTCATCCTCATCCTGATACCGGTTATGCGGCAGAATGCTTTAGCTGCAAATGCGGACCGACTGATAATAAAGAGCATGAATATTTTATTGCTGCATATGATGCAGGTATTCCAATCTTTGTTACTGAGTTTGGAACAACCTGCGCTGATGGGGGCGGGGTGGTGTTCGAAGATGGGACAAATGCGTGGCTCGGTGAATTAAATGACAAAAAAAAGTTAGCTGGATAAATTGGAATCTATCCGACGATGATTATGGTACCGAAGCCAATCCGGGTCCCTCGGAGCAAATGTCTCCTGTTATTAATTACTACTGGCGTCCCCAGTCATTGTTTGCAACCTATGATTTACAGGCTTGGGAAGATGAGTTTATTAGGGAGTCTGGTTTATTTATAAAAGCTCAGCTAAATAACGCTGCAAAGACGGACAACCGCTAACGGGTAAGACTATTAAAGTAATAACGAATTAATAAGGATATTATTATGGCACAACCCAACTGTTTTATTGTTAACCACTACGATTATCATTTGAAGCATGTAAAGGTTCGCCTCAAGAGTGCTGGGGATCCAGGTGTATTCGGTGTCGCCAACCGCAATTCATTGGATTTGGTGATGAAAGGGCGGGATACGCCTGAGTGTCTTATTCGCTATAACACAATGTTGTACAACAAGTCAATTTCACCGGTGGTGGTTCCTATAACAGTATTAATATGCCGAACACCAGCTCATCCTTCAATGAGAATAACTCTATTCTCTATACTGATTCTTCCGGCAAGGAATCAATTTTGGTTGACTTCAATACTGGTGATTGTCACACGGTAACAGACAGTGATGGTATTGATGGTGGCCCGGCAGCGAAAATTGAAGCAAAGCTTTCTGTTGACTCGTTAAATCCGTATGCCGGAAAACAACTGCTTATAACCATAAGCCCTATGTAGATGCAGAAATAAGTGGTTTTGAAAAGAAGTAACATAACGATAGAATATTGGCGGCCTCTCTACTGGCCGCCTATTTTGTTAATCATTTTCCCCAATCCACTCCCAGCGCTTTTGTACCTCCCGCACTTTCTTACCCAGAATTATTTCCCTGATATCCGTGACAAATTCCTCAATCATGTTGCCAAATTCACCTTTTCGGCTGATAACAGCCAGCTGCCGAGTGATCCCGGGGGCTGGTAGCGGGTGGCATTCAAGCTTGTCGAGCAACTCAAGCTGACGGGCCAAAAATGTCGGTGTTGTCAGCGACCATCCTAACCCCTCTGCCACCATGCCCAGCACGTTGTCGGCACGATCGAGGGAGAACTGGCTCTGTGGCTTGTAGTTCCGCCATCGCAGCCAGTTGTTGGTCTGGGTGCCTGTCGCGTCCAGTTCTCATAGGCGATATAGGGCTGGTGCTTTGCCAGCCACTGAATGTCTTTCGGCTCCCAGTCTGCGGGGGTAACAACCACATACTGCTCGCTGAGTAGCGGGAACATGGCAAGTTCCTGCGGAATGTCCTGATTGGTCATCGAGATGATGATATCGACCTTGCCAGATTGCAGCGATGCCAGCAGCTCCGGTGCCGTGCCGGTCATCTGGTTGATATGGGCGACTTTGGGCTGGAGGTATTTGAGCAATTCAATTCCGGCAACCTGAGTGACCGAATCGACCATCCCGATCCGTAATCTCGGCAGTTTGCCCTTTTCGATGGAGTGCATCCAGTCTTGCAGTTTGCGTGATTCCGCCAGTAGCTTGCTGCCTTGCTCATAAAGTTCTCTGCCTGCCAGTGTGAGTTGTATCGGCCGTTTGCTCCTGTCCAGCAGCTTGCAGTCAAGCACTTGTTCTAGGCTCTGGACCAGCTGTGATACTGCAGATTGGGTTTGGTTGAGGTGGCTGGCGGCTTTGCTGAACGAGCCAGTTTCCACCACAGTTATATAAGTTCTGAGTTGGCGAAGATCAAATGCAATCGAGTCATATCAGGCTCTAGTATAAGTCAAACTAATACTCTGCATTATATTCCCCACTGGTATCTAAGTACGGAGCTAGTTCAAACAATCCCGATAAGCCTTGCCCTAGAATTCTAATCATCAAAGAAAATTGAAGAAAACTGCAGGATTGAACGATGAGAAAAGAATCTGATGTATTAGGTGAAATGATGTTGCCGGACGAGGCTTATTACGGCATTCAGACTGTACGTGCCCGCGATAACTTTGCGGTTTCCGGTCGCACGGCAGTAGAAGTGCCGCATTACCTGTGGTCGGTAGCTGCTATTAAGCAGGCTGCTGCCAAGGCGAACTGCAAAATTGGTGCGCTGGACGAAAAGCTGGCTGACGCCATTGTACAGGCCTCGCAGGAAGTGATGGACCATCGTTTTGATGATCAGTTTCCTATCGATATCTTTCAGGGCGGCGGTGGTACCTCGACCAATATGAATGCCAACGAGGTAATAGCCAACCGTGCCAACGAAATCATCACTGGCCAGAAAGGCTATGAGACGGTACACCCCAATACTCACGTCAACATGGGCCAGTCGACCAACGATGTGATCCCGGCGGCGATGAAGATGACCTGTCGCCTGAACCTGCATCAGCTGATCAAGGAAGTGGCGGCATTGGAAGCCATGCTTGAGGAGAAAACCCAAGCGTTCGAGCATGTCGTGAAGTTAGCCAGAACTTGTTTGCAGGATGCGGTACCAATTACTCTCGGCCAGCAGTTCAGCGGCTATCATCATCAGGTTCGACGCCTGCACCAGTCATTGCAAGCGGCCAGCGAACAAACCCTGGACTTGCCTCTGGGGGCGACAGCGGTCGGTACCGGACTTTCGACTCATGAAGGCTATCTGGATCAGGTATACGTCGAGCTTCGCGAGATCAGTGGCGAGCAGTTTGCTGCCGAGGAGAACTTTTTCGATGGGCTGCAAAACGGCGATACCTACCTTGAAGTGGCCGCCCAGCTCAAAAAGCTGGCGGCTTTCCTGTCAAAAATGGCAACGGATTTCCGGATTCAGGGCAGCGGCCCGCGTGCAGGATTTAACGAGTTGTTTCTGCCTGCGGTTCAGCCGGGCTCTTCTATCATGCCGGGCAAGATCAATCCGGTAATGCCGGAGCTGATCAATCAGATCGCCTATCAGGTTATTGGTAACGATGTTGCGATCACCATGGCGGTCGAAGGCGGCGAGCTGGATCTGAATGTCTGGGAGCCGGTGATCATCAAGGCGCTGTTCGAGTCCTGTACCTTGCTCACTAACGCTATCCCGCTGTTTGTCGAAAAATGCCTGAAAGATCTGCTGCCCAACGAGCCTGTGTGCCGCGAATATGCCGAGAAGAGTACCGCACTGGCAACCGTGATAGCGACCCTGTTCGGTTACAAGGTGGGAAGCCGTATCGCGACAGCGGCCTTTGAACAGAACCTCAGTGTGCGTGAAGTGGTGCTGGCCGAGCAGCTGTTGACCTCGGCGCAGGCCGATTATCTGCTGGATCCGATGGTGATGACCGATCCCAAGGCCAGTACGGCAGCGGTGAAGCGTTATCAGCAGGAGATGGCTGGGTTTGAGCAAACAAACGGGCTGCCAAAACAGGTTGAGGAAACAGCATGAAACCAGATCCGTTACTGAGGCAGATTGCACGCTGGTGCGTGAATCTTCGGCTCGATGATGTTCCCGACGAGGTGACACATGTAGCCAAGACCGCCCTGACCGATTATGTCGCCGTTACTATCGCCGGTAGTGAGATGCCGGTCGCCAGAAAGTTGCAGCAGTTTGCTATGCAGCGCGCGCAGCAGGGAAGTTGCAGTGTGTTTGGCACCGAGCAGAAAACCACTATGGCCTACGCCAGCTATGCCAATGGCGCGGCATCCCATGCGCTTGATTTTGATGATGTCAGTTGGGCGACGATTGGTCATCCGACCGTAACCGTAGCCCCTGTTGCTTTCGCTGCAGCCGAGGAAGGCAAGCTAGGTGGCGAAAGTGTGTTGCTTGCCTATATCGCTGGCGTCGAGGCCCAGCATCAGATAGCGAAGTGGGTGATGCCGCAGCTGTCTGAACAGGGCTGGCATACCACCCCGGCAATCGGAGTGTTCGGGGCGACAGTAGCGGCCGGTCTGCTGCAAGGGCTTGATGAGACGGCTCTGACCAACGCACTAGCGATTGCTGCTTCGTCGGCCTCCGGGGTTCGGGGAAATTTTGGCAGCCAGACCAAGGCGATGCATGCCGGATTGGCTGCCTTTAATGGGGTTAATGCCGCTGAGCTGGCGATGCTGGGAGTAACCGGTCAGCCTAATGTGATAGAGGCCGCTGATGGCTTTGCCCAGTGTTTTACCGGGATCACCTCGCTCGAAGGGGCCGAGGTGACGCTTGGCAGGCAATGGGACTTGTTGGAAAACGGTTTGGTGTTCAAGCAATACCCGTGCTGTAGCGGCAGCCATCCTGCCATTGATTGCTGGGATGCTTTGATTGTAGAGAGAGGGCTTGTTGAAAGAGGGCTTGTTGGAGAGGAGCTTGGCGAAAGATCTCTGGATCCTGATGACATCGAATATATCCAGGTTGGTGCCAGCTTGCTTGGGCCGCGCGAGTTGGTGTGCGACCACCCGCAAAATGCCATTGAAGCCAAGTTCTCGATGCAGTACGCCTTGGCTGCCCGTCTGATCCATGGTGCGGTCGGGCTGGATCAATTTACCGACGAGGCCGTGCGTGATCCCCGCGTACAGGATCTGATGTCAAAGATCCGGATGCGGGTCGATCCCGAGTTGGAAAAATTGGGTTTCATCGGAACCGCACCAGTCAAGATCCGGGTGTATCTGGCAAACGGTGAGACACTGAGTATCGAAAACGATCTAGCCAAGGGTACGCCGGAAAAGCCGCTGTCTCAGGCGGAAATAGAAAAGAAATTTACTGCTTGTGTCGTGCCAAGGGTAGGCGAACACAAGTGCCAGCACTGGCTAAGCGCATTGGCCAATTTAGAAGCCATGACTTTTTCAGAGCTTAATCAACTTTTGAATTCATAACAGCAACTCCCGAACCAATAACGGGAGCGGAGGTATCCAATGATTATTATCCAAACGTGTCTGTTGCTTGGGGCCATTATTTTGGCCGCTCGCCTTGGTGGGATCGGTGTCGGTCTGGCCGGAGGCTTAGGAATGGCGATTGCCGTTTTTGGCCTTGGTCTGCCGCCGGGCAGTATTCCGGTATCAGTGATTTTGATCATCATGTCGGTGATCCTGGCGCTGTCGGTGATGCAGCAGGCTGGTGGCATGAATTATATGGTCAGCTGTGCCGAGAAAATGCTGCGTAATCATCCCAAGTACATCAATATATTGGCCCCGGCTACAACCTTTGTACTGACGACACTGGCTGGTACGGGCTATACCGCGATGTCGGTACTGAATGTGATCCAGCAGGTTGCCAAGGAAAACGGTGTGCGCCCGAGCCAGCCGCTGAGTTCGGCAGTTGTAGCTTCGCAGATCGCCATTACTGCTTCACCAATCTCGGCGGCTACCGCGGCGATGTATGTGGTGGTCGAGCAAATGGGCGTGAGCTTCGGCACTGCGCTGAGCGTGATCATGCCGTCGGCCTTATTCGGGGTAGTTGTGGCATCGTTTGTTGCCAGCCGTCAGGGCTGTGAGCTCAAAGATGATCCGATCTTCAAGGAACGTGTTGAAAAAGGGTTGGTAAATTTCACCCCTGAAGAGCAGAAGCAAATTGAGCCGAGCATCGAGGCCAAGCGCTCGGTATGGCTGTTCCTCGGTGGTGTGATGTTCATTGTTGCTTTGCTGCTGTTCAAGCCGTTTATCGGCCATACTTTGGGGTCGCGCGATATCATCGTTATCGTGATGTTGCTAACCAGTTTTATTATGGCGATGGTGTGCAAGGTCCAGCTCACCTCAATCAAGAAAGCACCGATTTTTGCTGATGGGGCGGAAAGCCTGATTGTGATCCTCGGTATTGTTTGGCTGAGTTCGACCATTATTGGGGTTCACATTCCGGAGATCAAAACGATGGCTGGCGATGTTCTGAGCGAGTATCCGGCGCTGTTGGCTGTGGTATTCTTCGGGACGTCGGCGTTGCTGTTCAGTCAGGGGGCAACCAGTGCTTTGTTAGTGCCTATCGCGGCATCGCTGAATGTGGATCCTGCGACTATTCTGGCCAGCTTTGTTGCGGTGAGTGCGCTGTATATGACCAACATCTATCCAACTACAGCGTTTGCCATCGCAACGGATGATACGGGCTCTTTCCTCAGCAATAAGTGGAACGGTTCTTATATCATTAACCACCCGTTCTTCCTACCGGGTATGCTGGGTATTGTTGGTGCCGTACCGTTCGGGTTTGTGCTGGCCAATATCTTTGTTTAGTGAAATAGCGAACTAGCTTAATAACTAGCCTAGTCACAAGTTGCCACTACCCCTGCCACTATTCTTACGGTTGCACCCGAAGCCCTCATTATTGAGGGCTTTCCATCCCGCGTATCCTTTCTACCTCTTCCTGAATCACTCTCTTTACCTGCTTGGTTAGCCATTGCATCCGAGGGTGCTGGCTGTCTCGCTGGCGGCTCATCATGTCGATATCAAAATCTGGGATCGGGATAGGTGGTTCGCACAGGGTTATTTCGTCATTGAATAGATCGGAGCGCCCGACCATTTCAGCCATAACGCAGAGCAGGCGCCGACCTGAAATGATGTGGCGCAGAGTCAGGAAGCGAGTTGATCCGAGAACGACTCGGCGCTGGGTTTTCATCTCGGACAAGGTGATATCTACCGGGCTGGAGAGATCTTTGTTGGCGCTAACCACAACCTGCGGAGTGGCAAGGTAGGTATCTAGTGAAATAGGCAGGTCAGTCTGCAATATTTTGTTATCGAACAGGCAAATATGGCGTTCGCGATAAAGGAAAGTTCGACATAAATGATTGGGCTGTTCTTTAAATACACCAATCGCCAGATCGACGTCACCGCTGTCCAGCGCCAGCTCGCAGTTGGCAGAATCCACGGCCTTGAACAGGATTTGGCTGCCGGGAGCCTCGGCAATCAAGCTGTCGAATAAAGCGGGACCGAAAGCTTGTTCGGCATAGTCGGTCAAACCGATCACGATTTTATCTCTATAGTCTGCCGGAATGAAGGTTACGGGCTGAAGGATATCGTCACGAATGATACTGATCACGGCATCGATCTTTGGAGCCAGTTCCTGCGCTCGGGTCGTTGGCACCATTGTATTGCCCTGACGCTCGAACAGCTGATCATCGAGTAGGACACGTAGCCGCTTGAGGTTATAGCTGGTGGCAGGTTGGCTAGGTGGAGCCGTTCTGAGGCTGCGGAAACACTTCTGCATACCATCATTGCTTCGAATGTCAGCAGCAGATTGAGGTCGACACCTCGCCAATTGATACCGCTCATAACTTTGATATTTCCATTCGACGAAATTGATAGACTCCTATATTCGAAGCGGTGGTGCAATAACTGTTTATCGATGACACTCATTTGGGTGCGATAGCGCTTAGATAAAGAATATCCTTGCTGAAATGCAGTTAATCAAAAGGACTATTAACTAACAATTCCTTATATTGGTTTTTTTTATATTCTAACAGTTAGTCTCTTATTAGAGTTGTTCGTATTAATAGTAGGGTATGTTAATCCTCTTAATGAGCTATTGGAAGTGCAGGGATTATCGATTTGATAAATGTTTATGTTTATAAGAGTTATTACTTATACAATGTTTTATTTTACGGTTAGCTTTATCTGGTTAGGTGTGTGGACCTTCAATAAGGATATTTATTTATATCGGTTTAGATTTGATTGGGAAAAGTGATGTGATGGAGATTACCTATATTGGTCGATAATTAATACTAAAGTACCAAAGATAATTCTGGAAATCCATGATAAATGTTAATGATAGAAAGTACAAAGTATAACTACGATCAATTACTTGGCTTCTTGAAATTGATTTTGGGAATGTGTTGTTATCACCTTGATGTAACACTATTGCACAATAGATTAGTATTATTGTTGATATTGTTAAGTGCTACTTTTAGTGTGGTTTTTCGAGGAGAGCCAAGAGAATTGTGTTTGATTTTTATTGTTGTTATATAACTTTTTGATTTTTTTATTGTCTTTTTTTTGCGTGTTGGTTTTTGGGGTGTTAAATCATATTTTTTTTATTTTCTCATTAGTTAGATTGTTTTCACCAACATGAGGCAAGTCTTATAGCTGAGACGAATAACCTATAAGATAGGAAAAGTGGGTACCGCTCAATTGTAAATCTCCTCAATTAATAAAAAAAAGGGTGATGCTAGGAATCGTTTTCCATATATGGGTATAACTTCCTATCTTGACATTATTCGACGTGATATTTAACCGCTTTCTTCTTGTGGTTACTGTGTGCAGCTTTGGTCAGAGAACTAATTGTACCTTTACCCTTGCTACTAATTGTTAAATTTCACTGTCTAGTTATCTTGTCAAATTGTTTTTTTTCAATATGTATTTTGGTATGAAATAAACATTGTCCAATTTAATACGTTTTTTACTAGTTAAAATCGGGTGTTTTTGTTTTTTTTGTTTTTGATTTTATATATTTCTTGCCACATTTGCTGGTCGCGCATTCTTTTTGATAGGTCTAGATTTTTGGATAAGGGAAATATTGCTCATTTATAGCGTTGAGTTAGTTCCCGATAACAATATTGATTAGAAAATTTTTTTTGGTCAAATTATTTGGCTAATTTATAGGATTATTACTATGCAGAATAAACCGAGGCGACTTGCAAAGTTAGCGACGATACCTTTTCTCGTTGCTTTTTCATTAGCCAGCTCTGTTGCTAGCGGCGGTATAGAAGAAGAAATGCAGTTGACGTTGCAAGAACAGAGCTTGGATTACCGAGTACTTTTGGAACAACATAGGACGGAGCGGCAGAGTATCCGGCAGGAGCTAAGACAGGCTACACGAACAAGACCTGTTGATCATGAACTGATAGCTAGTTTGCGAGAGCAGGACCGGGATTTACGTCAGAGCCAGAGAGACGAAAAAAAGAGCTATTAAAGCGTCTTCAAGAGCGTGATAATTCAGAGTTGAGGCTTGCGCTGAGGCGCTCGGCTGGAACCGGCGAAGAACTTGAGCCGGATCATGAATTCAATGCGCTGCTTACTTTAGTAAACGGTGTTGAACTTACCGATGCGAATGGTATTCCTGTTGGCGGGGAAGCAGGAATAGCGACCTTTGGTGATAGGCTAGATGTTGAAGTAGCTATCGGCGGTATTACTTCCGCGAGTGATGTTGCTTCGATAGAATTAACAAACTGTAGTACCGGGGAGCTATTTTTATCACTGCCGCCGAACGAACTGCTTGGCGAAGTGATTATCGGTCCGGAAATTCCTCCACAAATACCTGATGTCAATGTAGGTCCGTTGGCTCCTACACCTGAATTTAGCCTGCTTCAGCTTAACCTTCCGCTCACTGATGCGATGTTGATGGCGTTAGAGAATGGCAACATGTGTGCGCCGGTTGTCATGACTTCACATGAGGAATCTCATCCAGAAGGGGCTTTGACAGGCAACTTCATCGACCATCTTCGTTTCGAAGCGCTGGAATATGTGATGGATCCTTCACTGCTACCTGAACCAAGGGTAATGGATCGCCAGTTTAATACCATAGGATCACTCAGCGATTTGGTTGTGAAGGATCAATACGCGCTGGAAAAATTAGGTAAAGCTTTATTCTGGGATACCCAGGTTGGATCAGATAACAAGGTGGCTTGTGCATCCTGCCATAGTTTGTCAGGTGCCGACTGGCGGACCAAAAACCAATTTGCCGACGGACCGGGTAATTTAGAGGTAACGTCATCTGATTTCCCGCTTACTACTGTGCTTGGTTCACAAGGGGTAATGAATGCTGAGTTTGTCGAAATTAACCTGATCAGCTGGTGAGGATATGTGT
>LLEN01000215.1_pt1 | contig 10614 bp, 10 predicted proteins | sample 595881 | NCBI WGS metagenome assembly LLEN01 (sample SAMN02919314, study PRJNA255460) | bioreactor metagenome | biome: chemostat; feature: culture 2012_10.3; material: sediment; isolation source: day86 10degC chemostat 2012 inoculated with Wadden Sea sediment taken from... | place: Germany: Bremen ...
CATCCATTAGCCACATCGCCGTCACCTGCTCGATAAACGGACTGTAGTACCAGAGTGTCTTGCCATCAGATATCAAAAGGATTTCATCTGGCATAACAGTATTCCAACGAAAGAGATTCGGGCGCTGAATCGCCACATCCCCTTCCCCTTCCACCAGCAAATCACCTTCCGGACTGATGACTTTCTGCGTGAAATCAGCACTGAATGAATTCACCTTGCCCAGCCGGGTACTCAGCTCCTGCTGTGGTGTTGCCCATACAGCAGAAGACAGAAAGACAGGAGCTGCAATCAGCAGACTTACTAATACTTTTTTTTAATCATTATTGCTTAACCTTCTCGGTTTAAATCGGTATTCACCGTTTCCAGAACGATCCGGAAACGGTTCTTAGCGCCTGTTGCCTATAAGCCAGACTCAAATTGTTCAGTCCTGCGATGGTGGCGGTGGCGCCAGCACCTCACGGTTACCATTATGACCCGGCGCACTAACAATGCCATGGGCTTCCAACTGCTCGACAATTCGAGCAGCACGGTTATAACCAATCTTAAATTTACGCTGTACGCCCGATACCGAACCTCGGCGAGATTCGGCAACAAAAGCCGCAACCTGATCAAACAGCTGGTCAAGATCGTCATCACCACCGGCAGCTGCCTCACCAGGCAGCAAGCCTTCGGTTCCCTGATCAGAATTCAAAATGCCGTCAATGTATTGCGGCTTACCGCGAGCTTTCCAGTCATTGACCACATTATGGACATCATCATCCGAAGCAAATGCACCATGAACACGAACAGGATGGTTTTTACCGGCAGGTAGATACAACATATCCCCCATGCCAAGCAAAGATTCCGCCCCACCCTGATCCAAAATCGTTCTCGAATCCGTTTTGGTCGATACGGTAAAGGCCATCCGGCTTGGAATATTCGCCTTGATCAGACCTGTTATTACGTCAACAGACGGACGTTGTGTCGCCAGTACAAGGTGGATACCAGCCGCTCGGGCTTTCTGAGCCAGACGGGCTATCAACTCTTCAACTTTCTTGCCGACCACCATCATCAGATCGGCAAACTCATCGACAATCACCACAATACTTGGCATTTTCTCCAACAGTGGCGGGTACTCATCCATGCTGTCACCCGGCTTCCACAACGGATCGTGAATAGGGTGACCAGCCTCAGCCGCTTCTGCCAACTTGGCATTATAGCCCGCCAAGTTACGCACTCCGACCGCAGCCATCAGCTTGTAGCGACGTTCCATCTCACCGACACACCAACGGAGAGCATTACCGGCATCTTTCATGTCGGTTACTACTTCGGTAAGCAGGTGCGGAATACCTTCATAAATTGAAAGTTCCAGCATCTTCGGGTCAATCATGATGAAACGACATTCTTCCGGCCTACATTTATACAGCAAGCTGACAATCATCACATTCACACCAACCGACTTACCCGAGCCTGTCGTACCTGCCACCAGCAGGTGAGGCATCTTGCTCAAATCGGCAACAATCGCTTCACCAGCAATGTCATAACCCAGCACAATAGGCAGTGCCGCCTTCATTTCCTGGAACCGTTCGCTGCCCACTACTTCCGACATATAGACGGTTTCGCGGCTTACATTCGGCAGCTCCAAACCGATATATGGCTTGCCAGGAATCACTTCGACCACTCGTACCGCAGAGGCCGACAGCGCTCGAGCCAGATCTTTTGCCAGGCCGGAAATACGGCTGACCTTCACGCCCGGCGCTAAATCCAGCTCATAACGAGTGATCACAGGACCGGGGTATACGCCAACCACTTTGGCTTTAATCTTGTAATCAGCCAGTTTGGACTCGACCAACATTGCCGTTCGCTTGAGTTCTTCTTCACTGGCTGGCTCTACCGTCTGGCGAGCTGGCGCGAGGAGCTCAAGAGTCGGCATCGGTGTTGTCGGTATAGGCAAGTCCGATTCTTTCTTCATCAAAAACGGATTATCCAAACCTGCCGCATGAGCCTGGGCCTTTTGGGCATCCCGGATCTTCTGCAAGAATGCATCTTCGTCACTGACATCGGCAGGCTCACCGTTTTCCTGTTCGGCGCGCTCAAGCTCAGACATACCGTCATGGACACCAATCTCAATATCACCTAAAACTGGCATATCTTCTTGGACCGACACCCGTTCTGGTTCCAAGTCAGCTTGACGTGGCACCACCTGACTCTGTTCAGATACTACGGATCCCATCTGAACTGAATGTGAACTTGGCTCGGAAGCAATAAGTTCGGAAGAAATAGGCTCAGCAGTAACTTGTTCGACAATAACTTGTTCGGATGAAACCGATGGCGGTTCGACAACCGGCAAGTCATAGGGCTCAGGAGTTGTACTCTGCGATATCGTTTCGTTGCGCAAAACCTGCAGTTCAGCTTCTGCTGACTCAGGATACGGATGCGCCAGCGACGGCTCGTCCATATAGACAGTGAAATTCTCGTCTTTGTCGAGCTCTCGCTCAAGCTCAGCAATCGTCAGCCCCTTGGTCTGTGGCGTTGACTTATTCGCCATAACTTCCGGAGCCAAAGGCTCTGGCGCTAATGATTCAGATGCTAATGGCTCAGTTGCAAATCGTTCAGATGTAATCGATTCATTAAACGTATTTAGCCTTGGCTCCTCATAGGCAGCCGTCAGCTCAACATGTTCTTCCACCTGACCGTCTACCAATACATCCTCTACCGTGATGGCATCAGGCTGTACTATTCGCGGGGGCCTCACACGTTCAGGGATCACAATCTTGGGTGAAGATGGTGCATCATTCCACTTTGGCTCAACAAACTGCGGCTCTTTGCGGTCTATCGTACTGTCAGCGACTTTCGGCTCACTGAGCGAGGCCAATAGAACATCATCGGCATCAGGTGCTTCAGCCTGCTGAGCAAGTTTAGACGCATAAGCTGTTTGCTGTTCATCAGGGATATCGGCGGCAAAAGGTGTCAAAACCTCAGACTTGTCTGAGCGAATCTTATTCAGTAACCACGCCAGCGTACCCAGGGTAGTTTCTCCCAAGATATCCACAATGGTCAGCCATGAGATACCAGTAAACAGGGTAAAGCCCACCGCCCAGATGAACATCAAGACCAAGGTCGTTCCAAGCAGGTTGAGCATTGGCAGGGCCATATTAGAGACCACATCACCGATCACGCCACCGGATGAAAAAATACCAGATATCATCGAAATTCAAATCAGCCAGGCCGCAGCTGGTAAGGAATAGCAACAACAGGCCAAGCAATCGGGTGCCATAAATCATGAAATCAATGGATTCACGTTCACCGCGACGGCGAAATATCACCCATGCCACTAACACAATAGCGACAGGCAATGGATAAGCCAGCGATCCCAGGGTAAACAAAAAGGTATCCGCCACTAGCGCACCTAGAGCACCAGCCTTGTTTTGGACCGGTCCCTCCCAGGCCGTTTGCGACCACGATGGATCGGCAGGATCAAAACTGACCAGGGCCACCATGATAAATATTGCGGCCAATATACCTATGATCAGAAAGCTTTCTAGCAGACGCTGTCCCCCAGAAAGGCGTAATTTTGGCTGCTGTGTGCCTTTAACTTTCCTCAAAAAAAACACTCCGGTGTAACAATTGTTGTCACCTGAATCCATTACAGCCACTAAAGGCGGCTTGCCTTTGCACGATTAATTGTCTTAGTTAATTGGTGCGAATGGCTATCGGTCAGGTCATTTTAAATCTAATGCCCTATCTTATACTACTTGTCGCTTTTTTTTGACTAAGACAAGAAAAGTGGGAGCAAAGCATTAAACTCACGAAGTTTCTCTTCCGAGCAGAAAAACCTGATCCATTGTAGACGTTAATAGATGGGAAATATTCATCGCAGTGTTAATTCACCCTAGCAGGTGACTGATTTTTGAGCATACCGTTAGGTTTTCAGGGGCAGAAACAAATCAAGCGGCCTAAGCCGCTTAATTTATGACCGTGTGTAACGGCGATATTGTAGAATTAGCGAGTCTTGATAACTAGGTTATTGGTCTGCTTCACTTCTTCCATAACAACATAGGTACGGGTGTCATTTACGCCAGGTAAGCGAAGTAGGGTTTCACCCAACAGCTTACGATACGCAGACATATCTGATACGCGGGTTTTCAATAGGTAATCGAAATCACCAGAGACTAAGTGACATTCCTGGATATCTTCCAGCTCTTGAACAGACTTGTTAAACTGTTCAAACACATCTGGAGCACCACGATTAAGCGTGATTTCAACAAAAACCAGCAGTGATGCATCAAGAAATTGAGGATTTAGCAGTGCCGTATAGCCACTGATGTACCCTTGACGCTCCAGTCGACGAACTCGCTCGAGACATGGAGTTGGAGATAAACCTACACGTTTTGATAACTCAACATTTGAGATACGACCGTCTTTCTGCAGTTCATTCAATATGTTACGGTCAATTCTATCCAATTCCTTGGATGGTTTCTTTTTGGTATCTACCATTTTTTTTATTCCACCTTCTTACTTCCTTGCAAAAAAAATATACTACAACTTTCTATTATTTAGAATCAAATACTCTGATAGTCAAACTATACTGCCAATAGATCCGCATTTACAACCTTGTCAATAGCTAATCGTACTATGATGCCAAGGGAGAAGCAGGATGATCATTGGTGTACCCAAAGAAATCAAAAACCACGAATATCGCGTTGGGCTGGTTACCAGCAGCGTCCGTGAACTCGTCTCGTTAGGCCATCAGGTTCTCATCGAAACCAATGCCGGTAGCGGAATTGGTCTATCTGATTCAGACTATCAAGCTGCTGGCGCTTCAATTATTTCAACTGCTAAAGAAGTTTTTACCAGATCAGAGATGATTGTCAAAGTAAAAGAGCCTCAGGCAGCAGAAAGAGCCATGCTGCATGAAGGACAAATTTTATTCACTTATCTCCATCTTGCCCCAGATTTTCCACAAACAAAAGACCTAATTGACAGCAAAGCTATCTGCATTGCTTATGAAACAGTGACAGATCATCTAGGAAGACTGCCATTATTGGCACCAATGTCTGAAGTTGCTGGCAGGATGTCTATCCAGGCTGGAGCACAAACTCTAGAGAATTCTAATGGCGGACGCGGGTTGTTGCTTAGCGGTGTCCCAGGAGTCGAACCTGCCAAGGTAATGATCCTTGGTGGCGGTGTTGTCGGTTCTAACGCGGCCAGAATGGCCATAGGCATGCGAGCTGACGTCACTATCCTCGACCGTAATCTAGATACACTACGTGCCCTTGATGTCGAATTCCAGGGTACAGCCAAAGTCATCTATTCTACTCATGAAGTGATTGACCAGCTTGTTCCTGAGGCCGACGTTATTATTGGTGCCGTATTGATTCCTGGTGCAGCGGCCCCGAAACTGATCACAGCCGAGCATGTAAAGCAGATGAAACCTGGCTCGGCACTGGTTGATGTTGCGATAGACCAAGGCGGCTGCTTTGAAACTTCGCGCCCGACGACCCACACTGATCCGACTTATATCGTCGATGGCATCGTTCACTACTGTGTCGCGAATATGCCCGGAGCCGTTGCTCGTACCTCAGCCTTTGCCTTGAACAATGCGACCTTGCCCTATGTGATCAAACTGGCCGATGACGGTTACAAAAAGGCCCTCTTGAATGATCCCGGATTTCTCGCAGGCATGAACGTGATACACGGCAAGGTGACCTGCAAGGAGGTTGCTGAAGCGTTCGACCTGCACTATACCGATCCCGAAGTTGCAATCAGTATGCATTAAAATATGCGACCCAATTATTAGAACCAGCTGAAATAAGCAAGTCGAAACTATCATAAGGCATTGCCATTCCTTATTGGGAAGCGAGATTACTACTTCTCAATAAGGACATTTCCCATTCTCTACGAGACCGCAGACAAAATAGCCTCTATAAGGACAATCTAGGCGCTTAAGTTCGAGGGTACTTTCCTTACGTCCTCAATTTACCTACAATCATCCTCCTACATGATAATAATCTCATTTCAGCCTGGAGAAGTAATGAGTAACGTAAGACATTGTAAACTGCTCATCCTTGGTTCTGGTCCTGCTGGCTATACTGCCGCTGTCTATGCCGCACGCGCAAACTTAAACCCTGTGATGGTAACAGGCATGCAGCAAGGCGGTCAGCTGACAACCACAACCGAAGTAGAAAACTGGCCAGGTGATGCGGAAGGCCTAACCGGGCCAGCTCTGATGGATCGAATGAAAGAACACGCTGAAAAATTCGATACAGAGATCATTTTCGACCATATTAACGAAACTGACTTTAGCCAGCGTCCGTTCCGCCTAAAAGGTGACGACGGTGAATACACCTGTGACGCTTGATCATTGCAACAGGTGCTTCGGCTAAATACCTCGGACTAGAATCAGAAGAAAACTTCAAGGGCCGTGGCGTATCAGCATGTGCAACCTGTGACGGGTTCTTCTATCGCAACCAGAAAGTTGCAGTTGTTGGCGGCGGCAATACCGCGGTTGAAGAGGCTCTTTACCTGTCAAACATCGCATCAGAAGTGCACCTGATCCACCGTCGTGATTCATTCCGCTCCGAAAAAAAATTCTCATCAAGCGCCTGATGGACAAGGTCGAGAACGGAAACATTATTCTTCATACCGACCGTACCCTAGACGAGGTGCTGGGTGACGATATGGGTGTCACGGCGGTTCGCATTAAAGACACCAAGTCAGATGCAACAGAAACACTTGAGGTCATGGGTGCTTTCATTGCTATTGGTCACCAACCGAATACCGGCATCTTCGAAGGACAGCTTGATATGGCAAATGGCTATATCAAAGTACAATCAGGCACAGAGGCAATGCTACCCAAACAAGTGTAGAGGGTGTCTTCGCTTCCGGTGACGTCATGGATCACATCTACCGTCAGGCCATTACATCGGCAGGTACGGGATGTATGGCGGCACTTGATGCTGAGCGCTACCTTGACGCCCTAGAAGAACAACAATAATCAAATTCGGCCGCTACCAATGTAGCGGCTATTTTAGCCTTCTACATTTCTGCTCATTGCAACTTGCAGCTCAAGATATCTTATGGACAAACAATTACAACGCGACTTGACCAAGTGGTTAAAGTCACAAAGCAAGCTCGCCAAACGCTGGTTGATGCTCAGCATCGGGCTTGGGTTCCTTTCAGGGGTGCTATTAGTCGGCCAAGCTGCGCTACTCGCACATATTCTCCATCAACTGATCATCGAACATACAGACAAGTATGAACTGGTTGATAGTTTCATCGGCCTGATCCTGATTGTCGGCCTACGCGCAGGCTGCAGTTGGGGACGGGAGATATTCGGGTATCGTTGTGGTGAACAAATTCGTCTGCATATTCGCCAACTGATCCTCAATCGTCTTCACAGCCTTGGTCCTGCTTACATCAAGGGGAAACCGGCCGGCACCTGGGCTAGCTTGGTACTTGAGCAGGTCGAAGAAATGCAGGATTTCTTCGCACGCTATATTCCACAGATGTCTATTGCGGTACTGGTTCCGCTCGTCATCCTGTTTGCCGTATTCCCGCTTAACTGGGCAGCAGGCCTGATCTTCCTGATCACCGCCCCACTAGTGCCGATCTTTATGGCATTGGTCGGTTTAGGTGCGGCAGATGCTAACCGACGCAACTTTAAAGCTCTGCAACGCCTGTCAGGCCACTTTTATGACCGTCTGCAGGGGTTATCAACCTTCGCCTGTTTAACCGCGCAGAAGCCGAAGCAGAGAACCTGCATGCTGCTTCTCATATTCTGCGTAAGCGTACGATGGAAGTATTGAGATTAGCCTTCCTATCCTCAGCAGTTCTGGAGTTTTTCTCAGCTATTTCAGTCGCAATCGTTGCTGTCTATTTTGGCTTCGCTTCATCGGCGAGCTGAACTTTGGCAACTACGGCGTACCGCTTTCGCTGTTTACCGGTTTGTTTGTTCTCGTGCTGGCCCCCGAGTTTTATCAGCCACTACGTGATTTGGGGACTTTCTACCATGCCAAAGCCCAGGCGATTGGTGCTGCGGAGTCGATTGTCGAATTCCTCAATGCAGAAGCAGACGAAATGGCTCAGGGTGACGAAGAGCTACCGTCACCAGAAACCATCCAAATCAGCGTCCGGGATTTGGAAGTGCTAAGCCCGCAAGGTCAGGTACTGGCAGGCCCGCTTAGCTTTGATATTCAGGCTCACGAACAAGTTGCTCTTGTCGGCCCAAGCGGTGCCGGTAAAACCAGCCTGCTCAATGCGCTACTCGGTTTCCTGCCCTATCGCGGTAGCCTGAAAATCAATGGTATCGAACTCAAGCAGCTTAACCATAGCGAATGGCGTCAGACTATCAGCTGGGTGGGTCAAAACCCGCTGCTGGTACACGGCACGGTTCGCGACAACATTACCCTCGGCAACCCACTGGCTACCGATGAGCATGTTACCCAGGTCGCACAACAAGCATATGCCGATGAGTTTATTAGCCGCTTGGAAAAAGGCTACAGCCATCAGGTAGGCGATCGCTCCGGCGGCCTGTCAGTCGGTCAGGCTCAGCGGATAGCTGTTGCGCGCGCCATGTTGCAAAACGGTGCCTTCTGGTTACTGGACGAACCCACAGCCAGCCTTGATGCCAACAGTGAACATCTGGTATTGCAAAGCCTAGCAATGGCAGTGAGAGGCCAGACAACCCTGATGGTCAGCCACCGCCTCGACCAATTGACAGCTATGGACCGCGTACTAGTGCTAGAAAATGGCAAACTGGTACAGAACGGTCATTTCAATCACATTCGTCAGCAGGGCCTTCTGGCCGATATGCTCGCTCACACAGACAAGAGGGATCTCGATGCGTGATTTAATCCCTTACCTAAAGCTCTATCGCAAGCACTGGTTCGGCCTAACCTTAGGTATGCTACTTGGCTTGGCCACCTTGTTGTCGGCGCTCAGCTGCTGACACTCTCAGGCTGGTTTATCGCCGCCTCCGCCGTGGCCGGCCTGACCATTGCAAGGGAAACCTTCAACTACATGCTACCGGGAGCTGGTGTCAGAGGTTTCTCGATGGCACGTACCGCAGGTCGCTGGGGTGAACGAGTGGTAAGCCACAATGCCACCTTCAAGCTACTTGCCGATTTACGTCTGTTCTTCTTTCGCAAGCTAACACCGCTGATCCCTGGCCGCCAGGCAAACCTCCGTGATGCCGATCTGCTTAACCGTCTGGTTGCCGATGTCGATGCAATGGATCATGTCTATCTGCGTCTTGTCAGCCCGCTGGTAATCGGTGTTATTGGCCTGCTTGCCATTACCGGCTTCCTGGCCTGGTTTGATCTCGTTATCGGTCTGACACTAGGCTTCATTTTGCTAACGCTGATGCTCGCCCTGCCTGTACTGTTCTACCGCTTGGGTAAAACCAATGGGGAGGCGCTGACCTATGCCAAGGCAAACTACCGGATAAAACTGCTTGATTGGATTCAGGGGCATGCCGAACTGCTATTGTTCAATGCCGAGGATCGCTACCGCGAACAAGCCATTGCCGAGCAAGATGCTTTGCTGGCAGCACAACGCAAAATGGCCAGCCTGACCGGCCTTGCCAATGCCATCCTAATGGCGGCAACGGGCTGGACACTGGTTCTGATCACCTGGATTGCAGCTGATGGTATTGGCGGTGCGGCACCCGACCCGTTCATTGCGATGGTCGCCTTTGCCACAATGGCAAGCTTCGAGATGATGATGCCTGTTGCTGGTGCCTTCCAGTACCTTGGTCAGACACTGACGTCTGCCCGCCGCTTGAATGAAATTATCGAAGCGACACCTGACACACCATTTGATCCAAATGGCCATCACGCCCAGGTAAACGGTGATATCAATATTAACGATATCAGCTACACCTACTACGGTAGCGATGAACCTGTATTGAAGAATGTTTCAGTTGACCTGAAAAAAAAGGCGAAAAACTGGCACTTCTTGGCCGCACTGGCTGTGGCAAATCAACGCTGCTACAGCTACTGACCCGTAACTGGATCCGCAGCAAGGTAGTATCAGTATTGATGGCGTTGCCCTGCCATCATGGCGTGAAAAGTCACTACGCAAGGCTATCACGGTCGTCAGCCAGCGAGTCGATATCTTCAACGGTTCGTTGCGAGAAAACCTGGTCCTCGCCAAGCCTGATGGCTCTGATAATGAATTCAGGGACGTACTGGTAAGAGTTGGCCTTGAGGCACTGCTTGAAGGCAAAGCCTTAGATACCTGGCTGGGAGAGGGTGGCCGCCAGATCTCGGGAGGCGAACGCCGACGAATCGGTATAGCCCGCGCTCTGCTTCATGACGCCCCGATTTTGCTTATGGATGAACCGACCGAAGGTGGATCGCCGCACTGAACAGCAGATCATCTCGTTGCTGATTGAACATGCGAAGGACAAAACCGTATTGTTCATCACCCACCGTCTTGTAGGTTTGGATCAAATGGATCAAATTTGCCTGATGGATGAAGGGGAAATTATAGAACGCGGCAAACATGATGAGCTACTAGCCACAGGCGGCCGCTACGCCGAGCTTTGCAATCGGATCTAGAAACTAGTATCGAGATAAATAAAGCGAGAGGTGAAAACCTCTCGCTTTATTTTTGCCTGCATTCACGCGACAT
>LLEN01000216.1_pt1 | contig 10475 bp, 7 predicted proteins | sample 595881 | NCBI WGS metagenome assembly LLEN01 (sample SAMN02919314, study PRJNA255460) | bioreactor metagenome | biome: chemostat; feature: culture 2012_10.3; material: sediment; isolation source: day86 10degC chemostat 2012 inoculated with Wadden Sea sediment taken from... | place: Germany: Bremen ...
AAGAAAATTATTGCGGATAGATACATTTCTGCAGAGTTGCTCTAGTTCTGTCATGGTCATGAATTTTGCACTGTGCCATTAGAAATGCTCATTACAACTAGATGTGAGATATATTCTAGATGAAGGGTGCAGGTTCTTAGGTATTCAGGCTAGTTGTCAGCATCAATCTCATCTTGTAGCTTTTCAAGTTCAACGCTCGATAATGCCGAAGTCGGTATTCTTCTTAAGACAGTCATTCAGCACTTTTGTGCTTAACCCTTCCACACTGCGTACCATCTCACCCGGACGGTTAATGCCGTTAGCAAGCAGCTGATAAACTGTAAGCGACCATTTGCAGCCGTAAATTGTCTCAACCATTCGTGCCGACTTTGTCGGGGATAACTTTCTCGAGAGTTTTTTTTGTTTAGCGAATTCATAAAAATGTACCAAAAAGTACCTATCCAACCAATTTGTGCCTGCTTTTCAGCAGGCTATAAGCAGCCCTAAGATTAACACAGCAAATCAACACAGCGTGAAGTATACAACGGAGAACTGCAATGAAATTTAATCAAACGGGTGTAGCACTGATTGTTGGCGGTTCAAGCGGCATGGGCTTAGAGACTGCCAAATTGTTGTCTTTTTACTTTCTGAACAAACGCAGCGGATGACCGGTGCTATCTGGGATATTGATGGCGGCGTGATGGCGGGGAGGAACTAGTAAAACTAGAACCTCAGCATGTGGTGTTACTGATATACAACAGGGAGGGTTAGCATTCTCCCTGTAGTTTTGCCTTGGTTACTGCTTCTGCTTGAGAATGTCAGCGAGCTATTCACCGATCATTTACCCCCAGCCCTTTATAAAACCCTTAACGTAATCTCCAGGGATCACAATGAAAGGGTCAACTCACAAAAAAAACAGGCGTACTCCTGTCTCTGCTGGTGTTGCTGTCCGGCTGTAATGCTATTAATTCTCATCAAGTATTTTCAGAGCGGCAAAGTGATATTGAAATTCCAACGTCCTGGCAGTCAGCTGATACCTATGTAAACTCGGAATTCTCCAATCAATTACTGGCGTTAGTCGAGCAGGAGCCTGTCGCTCAACTTGTCGATCAAGCATTGGCTGCGAATTATGATCTGCGACGAACGGCTATCCGTCTTGAAGAAGCCCGATTGCTGCAATATCAGGCCGGCATTAATGACCGTCCGGCGGTGAATGCAAAGTTTGAAGGCCAGCGCTCGAAACAGGGACAAACCACCTCACAACAAACGCTCTCACTGGATATGAGCTGGGAGCTGGATGTGTGGGGAAGGTTAGCGGATGCCAACAGCGCAGCCATAGCCAATACGCAAGCCAGCAAGCTTGATTACCAATCTGCGAGAAACTCACTGGCTGCAAGAGTCATCCAGGCTTGGCTCGATATTAGCTATCGCGCCAAGATCATTGACGTTGAAAAGCAGTGGATTGCCAACTTGATCAGCACCGAGGAAATAATCAAAGAACAGGTTATTGACGGAACTAAAGAGCAGGCTGATCTTGATGCGGCCCGGGCTGCAACAGCAAAAGTCAGAGCCTCGCTTGAATCACGGATCCATAGTCAGAGCCGCGCATTGAGAAGTCTGAATGTGTTGCGAGGCCAAACCGGTACAAATATAGACGGTGTTCCGGCAGTATTACCACAGATCTCCGCCCCACCAGTACAACTGTCAGGAGAGCTAATCGGCTCACGTCCCGACTTGATCGCCGCTTATCAAAGAATTGTTGCGGCAGACAAGAATACGGCGGTGGCCTACAAAGAACTGTTACCGAAATTTACGCTGACAGCATCGATCAGTCGCTCTGGCACGAGTATGAATCAGTTACTGGAAAACTCATCGGTCTGGAATTTGATAGGCGGGATCACCGCGCCGTTGTTCGACAGGGGAAGGCTAAAAAGCAATGCCGAAATTGCCGAGCTAAAAGCAGAAAGTAGTTACCTTGCCTACCAAAATAGCCTGCTTACTGCGATAACCGAAGTCGAAAATGCCATGAACGATGAAGCCTCTTTGCTCAGGCAGCAAGAATACCTGCAGCAGGCGTTCGATTTCTCTCAGTCCAGCATGCGAAACTATCAGGTTCGTTATCAGGATGGCGTCAGCGGGATCCTTTCTTTACTCGCAGCCAAGCAGGCTGCCTTTCAAGCACATATTCAATTGCTAGAAACAGAACAAGCACGGTTCTCCAACCGAATTACTTTGGGCCTCGCGGTGGGAATGGGAGTGTAACACCAATGAAAAAAAATCGAATTTGAGCGTAATATTTGTAAGCCTGCTTGCGGTTGTGTCTATTCCGCTAACACTTTTCTATACCGACTACGCGATAAGCAACCAGCCGGAGATCGTGACCCTCAAAAAGCAGTTGCCACTGCCCAGAGTGACGGTTCAGCAAGTCAGTGTCGGAAATTACTCCGGGTTGATCGAAGCGTTCGGTGAAGTAAAAGCCACAGAAAACCTGGCTTTGTTGAGCCAGGCATCCGGGCTGGTGGTATGGAAGTCTCCGTTGTTCAAAGTCGGCAACAAGGTTAAAAAAAAGGCGAATTGCTTCTTCGCATTGAAGATTCAAATTATCGGGTCGCGTTAGCCAATGCGCAGAAAGAGCTGGCAAATGCCAACCTTGCCTTGCTGCAAGAGCAAAGAAAGCATAAACGCGCCAAACAAGACTGGAAACGTTCCGAAATAGACGGTAAACCAAGCGATCTTGCTTTGAGAAAACCGCAGCTAGAAATTGCACAAACCCAATATAAAGCAGCCAAAGAGCAAGTTGCCTACGCACAGAACAACCTGTCCCATACCCAGATATATGCGCCGTTTGATGCTGTGATCACCGCTCGAACGGCAACTCTCGGTACTTATTTATCCCTGGGAAGCAGTGTCGCTAAGATGAAATCAATTGATTCGGCAGAAATTAAGGTCGCCCTGTCTGAAAGAGAGTGGCAGCAATTGCCGGAGAGTTTGCATGGAGTGATCGTTACCGTTAGGTCAACTTACGACGCCCAGCAGCACTGGAGTGGAAAAGTCGAAAGCCTTGCTCTGGTCGTTGACGAGAACAACCGGACGCGCAACTTGACGATTAAGGTTGAAAGGCCGTTCGAGCAAGAAGATCCTTTGTTGTTTGGTAGCTTTGTAAAGGTTCAGCTGCAAGGAAAAGAACAAAAAGACACGTTCAATATTCCCTCTTCATCGGTAACTGCCGATGGTTATATCTGGCTCGAGCAAAATCAGAAGCTGGTTAAACACAAAATTTCAACCTTGTTCAACAGCGACAAGTATGTGGGTGTGGCACGGGAGAATTTACCGGAACAGCTGAATTTGGTACGTAAGCCGCTTTCCAACTACGTCGAAGGAATGAAGGTTGCTGCCGTGATGATGGAGAGCCTGTATGCACAGTAATACATCACAGGGTATTATTGCTTGGTTTGCCCGCAACTCAGTGGCTGCGAACCTGCTGATGATTCTTATCCTGGTCGCAGGGTTTAGTACTCTGCTCAATATTCGAATTGAAGGGTTTCCGCAAATACCGCCAAACAACGTGACAATAAGTGTCGATTATTCCAGTGGCTCAGCTACATCTGCCGAGGAAGGTATTGCCGTTAAAATCGAAGAGTCTCTTCAAGGCGTTGAAGGGATAAAAACACTACAAAGTACCTCTAATGGCGAAGGGGTGACGGTTACCGTCACCAAATCCAGCGGATACGATTTGGATATTCTCTATAGAGATATCAAGGCCAAGGTTGATGCCATCAGTACGTTACCCAAACGCGCCGAGCGCCCGGTTATCAGCAGGGAAATTGAGTTGGAAGGGGTGATAACAGTCAATTTGTTTGGTGATGTTGCAGACAGCATTTTGCAGGAGTATGCCGAAGACTTGAGAGGGAAGCTGTTAAAGAATGCTGAAATTCAGCGGGTCGATTATATAGGGCGGAAATCGCCGGAGATCACGATTGAAGTGGACGAGGCTCATCTTCAGGCGCTTGGCTTATCAATGGCTGAAATTGCAAACAAGGTGAACGCAGCCTCTGTGACGGATACCGGTGGAGAGTTATTGGGGCCGGATGGAAAGCTTATCCTCAAAACAGATCAACAGAGATACAACGCGAAAGAGTTCTCTACTATTGCGATTAAACAGACCGCGGACGGACAGCGAATACGGCTGGCAGATATTGCCACTGTCAAAGATGACTTTGCCAATAAGAACAACCTGACCCGGTATAACGGGAAAAGCTCTGTCGGCCTTGAGGTCAAGATGTATGGCAAGTCCAATATCACGCGGGTCGCCGAAGCTGTGCAGCGTATTGTTGGTACTTACCAAGGGACGTTGCCGGCCGGTGTATACATTGAGCTGTGGAATGACAGGAGTGAGCCAATCAAAGATCGACTCTCCTTATTGGTAGACAATAGCGTTCAGGGCATCGCGATGGTTATCGCGTTATTAGCTCTGTTCTTAAATATCCGGGTTGCTTTTTGGGTCGGTGTGGGACTCCCCGTCATTTTTGCCGGTGCGGTGACATTGATGGGAGACTCGCTGTTTGGTTTGACACTGAATGAGCTAACAACATTCGGCTTTATCATTGCATTAGGCATTGTGGTGGATGATGCCGTAGTCATCGGCGAGAGCATTTACGACGAACGGGAAAAATACGGTGCGACCCTGCAATCGACTATTTCGGGGGCGAATAAGGTCGCAAACCCTACAACGTTTGGGGTGCTAACGACAATGGTGGCTTTTCTCGCGATGACGTTAATTGAAGGCGACCTAGGCAAAATATTTGCCCAGTTTGCCTATGCGGCAGCATTTTGTCTGCTGTTTTCATTGATTGAATCAAAACTGATCCTGCCATCGCATCTGGCGCATATGAAAATGTCATCGGCCTTGGGGATGGATGGGGGATTTTCGCTTTGGAATCGGTTGCAGAGCCTCGTCACTACCGGCCTGAACCGTTTCACTTTCGATGTGTACAAGCCGCTTCTCGGTGTGGTGCTGAAGTACCGGTATGCAGCATTGGCGATATTTGTTTCGGTGCTTATTTTTGTGGTCAGCCTGCTATTTTCAGGAAAGATCAAATCGGTCTTTTTCCCTGAAATTTCAGCGGATTTTGTTACCGTCGAACTTGTGTTTGAAGATGATGCCGGTTATGGCTTGGTTCAGCGGGAGGCGTTAACCATTGAAAAACTCTCTGACGAACTGAACCAGCAGCTTGTCGATGAATTTGCTTTATCAAGGGCACCGATTCAACATTTGCTGGTCGTCACGTCTGATAATGCTGTCACTATTACGGCCGGGTTGTCTGCCAATAACCAGAGACCGTTTACTGCCAGTGAACTGGCCGAGAGATGGCAATCTATGGTGCCGTCGCTTGAAGGGGTTGACCGAGTTAATTTTGTCGCAGACATGATCACCGACAAAGCGATAAGTATCGAACTAAGAAGCAAAGACAATCAGACCATTGATAACGCAGGTAAGGCGTTGATAAAAGAGCTTGAGCTATTTAATGGTGTGTTCGGAATCAAGAGTGGCTTAAAGGCGGCCCAGGTTCAGGTGGATCTAGCATTGAAGCCCGAAGGGATGGCGATGGGGCTGACAAGTTCAGGGTTGCTTGAACAGGTTAGGCTGGCTTATCAGGGGTATGAAGTCCAGCGTCTTCAAAAAGGTGAAAATGAAGTAAAAGTTAAACTTCAGTATCCAGTCAAGAAGCGTCAGAGCTTGGATGATCTTCAATACGCCAGAATTCGTCTCGCTAATGGCAAGGTGGTTCCGCTTAGCACGGTTGCTGACATATCAACCAAGTATGTGGCGACAAGCATAGAGCGCATCAATCAAAGTCGCGTCAATGTGATCACCGCAGATGTAAATAAATCAGTGATCTCGCCATCAGAAGTTATTAGCCGTTTAGAAAAGGGGCTGTTTAATCAGCTAAAGGCCAATCATCAGGATTTGGATATCGTGATTTCCGGGCAGCAACAGGAAGAGGCTGAAGTTACCCAGTCATTTAAAGGAGCCTTTATAGTGGCTGCGATAGCGATTTATGCGCTGTTGGCGATTCCGCTCAAATCCTACTTGCAGCCGTTTGTTATTATGTGTGCAATTCCATTTGGTATTGTTGGTGCCTTGCTGGGTCATTGGTTTCATGGCGTACCGATCAGCCTGCTTTCTCTGTTTGGCATACTGGCCTTGTCGGGGGTTGTGGTGAATGACAGCTTGCTACTTATTTCTCAATATAACCGAGAACGAACGATAGGGTTGTCAGTGACCGATGCGTTATTGGCATCGGGAGCCGGCAGAATGCGGGCAATATTACTGACTTCAACCACAACCTATGCCGGCCTGGCTCCTTTGTTGGCTGAAACGTCACCGCAGGCACAGTTTCTGATCCCGGCGGCAATATCGATGGGATATGGGATTCTGTTTGCCACCATCATTACATTAGTTTTGATCCCTGCTATTGTGATGCTGAGTGAAGACTTGGTCAGCCTGACAGGTAGCAAAAAAGTCGAATGCAGAGACAAGAAATAGAGTGGATTTAGCGTTATGAAAGAGCAATTAATTGAAGTTCTATTGATAGAAGATGACAGGGATCTGGCTCTTTCTATCGCTGAGTATTTGCGTTACGAGGGAATCCGTTGTGATCATGCCTTTAATGGTCATACCGGGTTTAATCTGGCGGAGAAAAATAACTACGATGTCATTTTACTTGATCTCATGTTACCAAGAATCGATGGCGTAACGGTATGCCAAAGGCTGCGGACGAATGGTAATGACACGTCCATTTTGATGCTGACGGCCAAAGATACGCTCGATGATAAAGAGGTGGGCTTTGAGGCTGGAACCGATGATTACTTGGTAAAACCGTTCGCCATGAAAGAGCTTGCGATGAGAGTCAAAGCGTTGGCAAAAAGAAAAAGTGGCCAGGTGAAAAAGCTATGTGTCGGCGAGCTTGTTCTGGAGCAGGATACTCGAATGGTAAGGCGCGAGGGGAAAGAGATTAAGCTGACTCCAATCTGTTTGTTGCTGTTGGAAATTTTGATGAGAAAAAGCCCGGCAATAGTCAGTAAAAGAGAGCTCGAAGAAACCTTATGGCCGGAAGATGCACCGGACAGCGATAACTTAAAAGTGCAGATATACCAGTTGAGGCAGAAGATCGATAAGCCTTTTGCAACCAAGCTGATAGAAACTGTCTCTGGCCATGGGTTTAGAATAATAGGTACAAAATGACGCTGGCAAAAAAAATTCTCTGTTAGTAATAATCTGACATCCTATTTTTTTTCGGTATCGCCTTAATCACGGTGATCGTATATACCGAGCTTTTAGTGCAGTATTTTGAAAATGGTATCGAGAGCTCGGCGGAGTTACGCTTATTGACTGAGACCCGCTCGTTTGCCAATGCCTATGAGCAAGATAAAACCGCCCCTCTTCCTTCATCTTATGTGATGACGTTTTATTTTGACGAACTGCCCAAGCTGGTTATGCAGCAATCAGACATACTGAAAGGTGTGGATCTAAACGTTGGTGATTTCTTATTTATTATGGGGGATGAGGTGGTTCCTAAGCTGCTAGAAGATGAGTTTGTTTTGGTGCTTCACCATGGCAAACTGCATGATGGCCGCTCTTTGTATGCTATTGCAAAATATGACTTTAACCTCTTGGCTGATCATGAAACTGAGCGGTGGGATGAGGACTTCCTTTTCATACTGTATATCGGCGTTGGGTATCTTGTGCTGATATTGATGGCACTTTGGTTTTATAGCTACCGGGTAGGGAAAAAGTCCGGTGCGCTTGTTGACTGGGCTGAACAGGTATCGACAGACAACCTGGGCTCAGAGCGACCTGATTTTCAATTTAATGAATATAATCGTGTTGCTACTTGCTTAGAACAATCTTTGAAGCGAAATGCTGCGCTGATGGAGCGAGAGAAAAAGTTCTTATCACATGCCAGCCATGAACTTAGAACACCTATTGCGATTATCCGGGCCAACATGGAAATTTTGGAAAGAATGGACATACCGGAGTTGGCGCTTAGCCCGCTTAGCCGAGTTGAGCGAGCCAATACCAATATGCAGTTAATAACGGAAACGCTGCTGTGGTTAGGAAGGAAAAATGATATAGCGCCTGCAGAATATCAGGTAAATATCACTTACTTACTCAAGCAGCTAATAGATGATCATACCTACTTATTCAAGGAGAAAGTGTTGAGGTTATTCATGACTATGATGTTGCACCCGTTGAGGTTTTACCGGCAACACCGTTGATGATCATACTCAATAACTTGATTCGGAATGCCTTTCAGTACACACATAAAGGCTGGATCAGAGTGACTTATCAGTGCGGTAGAATAATTGTTGAGAATTATGATACGGACATAGTGAATGACCGAGAGGTCGTTAGTTTTGGCTTGGGCTTAGAGCTAACCCAAAAAGTGTGTAGCAGGCTTAATTGGGAATTAGACATAATTTACAGTGACGGTGGAGTAAAAGCGGCGCTGCAATTACCCGTGAGTGGATAAGTACCAGGCTCAGTTTGGTTGGTTGGCTTGAGCATAAAGCCAACCCACTTAACCTAGAACTTGTATGATAAGCCTACGCCTGTGAAGTAGTCGTTAGTATCATAAAAGTTGATGTTTGAAGCCGTGTTTGAATATCCCAGCAGAGCGTTAAAGCCCCAGTTGTCCCACCCCATAAACTCGCTGTACTCATAGGAAAGATTAACTCCGTAACTGTTATCCTTTTGGGTGTCGTTGAATACCGGGTTCTTAGCGTCATATTGCGTATTGGAGTAGTCACCATTAACCGAAAAAGCGTGATTACCGACCATATGCATATAAGTTAATGAAATGCCGTATCGTTTAAAGGACATGGCTTTACCATCAGCAGAATGATCTTGGTAAGAAATAGAGGGTTCCAAAAATGATGTTGCGCTGATAGGAAAGCCCATAGAAATGCCCGCGTAATACCCGTTGGCATCACGATTGAGCAACTCTTGGTTACTTGTCAGTTGGCTTCCTGATTTTTCGTTATCAATATCTTGGTCGTAGAACGCGAAATCGCCCGATAGACCAGTATCTAGAATGTTTTCATACTGAATTCGATAAGTGTTACCTGAAATATCGGTCTTCTTTCTCGCGGTATTTGTGAGGTATGGATCTTCCCAAACTTCACCATTGGCAATCGTGGGTAAGTAGGCAAATGACAGGACAGATTCATTTCCGAACTCCATGGCATATCCCAGCTCTACGGCAAACACACCTTCGATAATATCTCCTCGTGCGGTGCCGAAATACAACTGGTGGTTATTAGTATCCCCAAAGGTATAACGAAGCTGCCCTAGAGGAGCAAACATAGCCCCAGATTCTGATTCTCCCGCGCTATTCAGTTCTCCATTTTTGGTTTCGTTGTCCATATTGAAGTTGCTTTTACCGCCGCTAAACCCAGCCAAAAGACTGACTTCACCGCCAACCCCCGGTTCGCCCAGCTCGGCGAAAGCCGTACTACTTAACGCAATACCCAGTGGTAATAAATAAAGGTGCTTCATGTTGTTCCTCTTCCATACGTTTAAACACCTATACCTTCAACTAAAACGGGTAAATGAGAAGTGAATTTTCGATTAATATTACAGTGTTTTTTTTGCCTATTAATAAGGCTGGCTTATATTTCATTAGCGCAGTTCAAATGCCAACTTCTGGCTTTCTCGGCCATTGATAATGATAGAAAGCTGGTGTTCACCGGGGTAGAACTTCCTGGTTGTTATCGGTTTGAAGCTTTGATTTCGAACGATTTCATAAAGCATGTTCGATTTGATTTCGCGTTCACTTATTTTGAAGACTTTGCGTGAAAGCTCACCGTTACTCTTTTTATAATAAAGCCCATATTCAAGCCTCAGCATTTTGGGAGCTGGGTTATTGTTCGTCACAGAAAAGGAGAATGCCAGCGCATCGCCGATGCCAACAGTCGGTGTTGTTATCTTGAAATCAGACAGTGCAATATTTTTACTGTCAAAACCAAACAGTGCGAGGGCTTCCGGTTTTCCCTGCTTCAACAGCGTTCTGCAGCCGTGCTTGATGAGTGCATCTGTTTCTTTACTTTTTCCTTGCCAGTTTTTCGCAAGCTCTATGACAAAATCAGGGTTGTCTTTAGAGATATCATTGAGATTGTTGGCAGCACTTCTCCGGACGATCTCACAGCTGTCACTTTTAAGGTTGTTCAAAATAGGCAAGATAGGCATTGGATCCTTTTTCAGGTTCGGCAATGCCATTGCCCATGGCAGTCTAGGTCTGGAGCCTTCACTGGCAAGTCGCCTGACCATGTTGTTGCTGTGGGTTGACCAGTTCAGCATCTGCGCGAGCATCTTATCCTCATACCTCAATATGAAAGCTCTGACAGCAAATTCGCAGCTGGTAAACTGGGTGATATATTCAAATGCCGGAATGGAATTTTCATAGTCATGAATTCCGTACATGGAGACGTACTCA
>LLEN01000217.1_pt1 | contig 10377 bp, 16 predicted proteins | sample 595881 | NCBI WGS metagenome assembly LLEN01 (sample SAMN02919314, study PRJNA255460) | bioreactor metagenome | biome: chemostat; feature: culture 2012_10.3; material: sediment; isolation source: day86 10degC chemostat 2012 inoculated with Wadden Sea sediment taken from... | place: Germany: Bremen ...
CATCCTTCCAATTGGATATGCTATTTCGGTTGGCTGATTGATTCTGTCGCACGATCCTTTCGGGTGGCAATGTTGGCGGTCGGAAAAATAGGGACATCAAACAACGAAGCATTGATATCTTGGGTATGGGATTTCATGTCTGAAGGTTACATTGTTGTCTTTCCTGTTTTGTTTCTGGCTATGACCGTTGGTATTTTACTGACAGTGGTTCAGATCGGTTTTATTTGGTCTGAAGAGCCGATAAAGCTGGATATCAAACGCATGAATCCAGTATCAAATCTCAAGAAGTTATTTTCGAAAAAAGATAATCTTTGAGTCTATTAAAGTGTTAATAAAAATGGGAGCCGTCGCTCTGCTAGCATGGTGGTTTGGGTTCGATCTCTATCAAGCGACCACTGATTTTCGCTACATTCATCCTGGTAGTTATGCCAACGAGCTTGCACAACTAGTGCTTTTCACTGGGCTAGCTGTTGGAGCGGTTCTCATGCTCTTTGCTTTAGCTGACCTTGCATTTGTTAAATGGTCATTCCTGCAACAAATGAAGATGTCGCTGCGTGAAATAAAAGATGAGCATAAAAAAAAGGGAAGGTGATCCTGGAATAAAAGGACAAAGAAGGAAAGCCCAGCAAGAGTTACTAAAGCGTTTATCTGGGTTGGCAAAGGTGAAAGACGCGGATGTTATTATTACTAACCCGACACATTACGCTGTTGCATTGAAATATAAACCTGAAGCGATGTTAGCTCCCGAAATGTTGGTGAGTGGGCGCGGTTTTTTTTGCGGCTTTGATACGTAAGCAGGGAAGAAGGTACTCTGTTATTGTCAAACGAAACCCACCCTTGGCTCGTTTACTTTATAAACAGTGCAAAATTGGTGGCCCAATTTCGGCAGAGAGCTTTGAAGCTGTTGCGGCAGTATACAGAGAGTTGTGGCGCAATAGCACACCGAAACAAGGTGCGGTGAAGTGATGGCTGTTCAGAGCGTGAGTTCTAGGCTTGGAACTAAGAGTGACTTGCTGATTGTATTAGCGACGATTGGCATCATTTCAGTGCTTTTTACACCTTTGCCTCCAATGGCTCTGGATTTCTTGTCTATCTGCAACGTTGGAATAGCGCTGCTGATTTTATTGCTGACATTTTACTCTGAGAAACCATTAAGCTTTTCAACGTTTCCGTCAATATTATTGATTACTACGTTATTTCGTTTGGCACTAAATATATCTGCAACGCGATTAATACTTGATGATGCCAGTGCTGGTAAAGTGATTGGAGCAATTGGCGAGCATGTTGTAGGTGGCAATTATGTCGTTGGTGTTGTTGTCTTTGTCATTCTAATTGTTGTTCAGTATGTCGTTGTAACTGCTGGTGCTCAGCGTGTAGCTGAGGTTGCTGCGCGCTTTACTCTAGATAGTATGCCGGGCAAGCAAATGAGTATAGATGCTGACCTGAATATTGGCGTGATTGATGAACAAGAAGCAAGAGGAAGCGTGAGGAAATACAGCAAGAGGCCAACTTTTACGGTGCAATGGATGGTGCGACCAAGTTTGTAAAAGGTGATGCCATTGCGGGTATCATCATTATTTTTGTCGATATTATTGCGGGTCTGATGATGGGCGTTGGGCATCATGATATGAGCTGGAACGATGCCTTGCATACCTATACGCTGCTGACGGTTGGCGATGGCATTGTTACCCAGATACCTTCGCTTATTATTGCAACGGCAACAGGTATTATCATTACGCGTGCTGCTACTGACTCCAAATTGGGCTCTGAGGTAGTTGAACAGATTACGGCACATCCAGTTACCTTGCTGATATTAGCAGTCTGCTTATTTTGCCTTATGTTTTTGCCTGGCTTGCCTACGGGGGCGCTGGGGCTTGCGTTCCTGGCAGTTGTTGCTCTTTTGATTTATTCCTATCGAAGTGCGGGCAAATCGGATGAGCAGGAAGACCCTGAAGTGCCGGAAGATGAAGAGGATATGCCGGGGTCTGGCAGTAAAGACGATATCTACAAACAGCTAGAATTACACCCTATCGAAGTACGATTAGGTGTAGAGCTGCATGAAGTTCTTGAGCAAGTAAAAGATGCACTTTATGAAAGAGTTCAAAACTTCCGTAAACAATATGCTCTAGATTCTGGCTTTGTTGTTCCGTCAGTAAAAGTTATTGGCAGTCACTCAGGTGTTGATTCCGATGCATACGCTATTTATGTGTATGGCGTTAAATTAGGCTCTGGTCAAATTAAGATTGGTCATCAACTGGCAATTGCTGGTGCGCAGACCAAGGTACAACTTGATGGCGAAAAAAAACGACAGAACCAACTTATGGATTACCCGCTGTTTGGGTACCGGAGTCAGGGGTGCAGATGGCGCGAGCTGCCAATTACACATTGGTGGATTGGCAAACAATGCTTATTACGCATCTGGGAGAAGTCATTCGTTCCAATGCGAACGAGTTGCTGACACGTAGGGAAGTTGAAAAGTTACTTGAGCGGAATAAGGCTACTTGTGATGGCCTAGTTGAAGAAATAGTGCCGAGCATAATGTCCCTGACAGATATTCAGCGAGTGTTTCAGTTATTACTGAAGGAAAACGTGCCTATTCGCAACATAGAGCTGATCCTCGAAGTGTTGGCTGATGCAGGAAAACGCATGAAAACCCCTGAGGAACTGGTCGAAGAAGTGCGACTCAGGTTAGGGGCATTTATCTGCCAATCATTGATGAACCGCAATGGTATGTTGGAAGTACTGACCTTGGATCCAAACTTGGAACGTTTGCTTATTACTACGGTCAACCCGCCTGAAAGGATGTCTGCCTTTTCTATCGACCCTTCGGGAAAAGAGCAATTGTTAAATGCGATTAGCTACAGTGCACAGAAAATGATGTCTAAAAATCATATGCCTATAATCATGTGTTCGCCAGTAATTAGACGTCGCCTAAAGCAATTAACAGAGAGGGCTTTACCAAGGTTGGCAATTATTTCAATGACAGAAATACCGACGTCTTTAAGCGTCAATTCATTTGATGTCGTTAAAGCATCTGTGCAGTCAACAAACTTAGAGGCAAAGTATGGTTGATCCTATTGATATCGTTTCACGCACTATGCAGCAAGATCTTCATCGAATCGAAGTGGTTAGTAATAACGTTGCCAATGTGAATAGTGTCGGTTTTAAGGCACAAGCATTGCCAAATATTCAAAGTGATATGAATGGATTGACAGAGCTGGCGAATAACCCTATTTCGATAAATGTAAGTGATGGTCGGTTAATACAAACTGGACGGAGCTTGGATTTGGCGATACAAGGACAGGGTTTCTTTGTTGTCGATAACAACGGAGAAAAACTCCTGTCACGCAATGGCAGCCTTTCCGTGAATCGGGAAGGCTACTTGGTAACTTCTGCTGGCAGTTACTTGGTACAGGGTTCCAATGGCGCTGTCTATATTGGTGATGAGGCGTTCCAGGTTAATGAAACCGGACAAATTATCAGTGGTGGTCAGGAGCTGGACCGTCTTCAGGTTCATCAAGCATTTGGTGATATACGTCCAGTTGGGAACGGCGCATACCAGTCCCAGGGCAGTGGGCAGATCGCAGAAGGTTACTCTATTGTACAGGGCGTTCTTGAATCCTCGAACGTTGATGTTGCATCGGAAATGATGCAGCTGATGTCAACTCAGAAACATTTTGGCCTAATACAGCGTTATTTCGTGGCCTATGACGGCTTGTTAAAAAAAATGGAATTAATCAGATTGGAAAAGTGAATTAGGTACTATTGATATGATAGATGCACTATATATTGCAGGATCTGGAATTCAAACACAGCAGACTTATGTTGATGTAATTTCAAATAACATCGCAAACGTAAATACAATTGGTTATAAACGCGAGTCAATCAGCTTTTCTGATATGGTTTCGGGGAGCCAATCGGCTAATGGGAATAGTGTTAGCCAGTCACCGATTGCCTTCAGTGGCAATGGGGCGACGATAAATGAAATTCGCCCGGTATTTGAAGATGGTGACTTGCGGGCTACAAATTCAGAGCTGGATCTTGCTATTTCGGGACGTGGTTTTTTTTCGAAGTTGAGCTTGAAAATGGTGAGCAGGCTTACACTCGAGTAGGTAAGCTAAGCATCAATACGGATGGTAAATTAGCAACTGCGACTGGTCAGGTACTCTCTGCGAATATTACCGTTCCCCTAGATGCAAAAGCTATCGAAATAAGTAGCACAGGCGAGGTGCATGTAAACGTTCCTAATGAAACAAATAAGGTCTATATTGGCGAATTAGAACTGGCTAAATTTTCAAGTCCATCTGAGTTAGACCCTGTGGGTTATGGTTTGTATAAGGCGACTGATTCAAGTGGGCTCGCCTATTATGGTAAGCCGAGTGAGGCTGGATTTGGTGATATTCGTCAAGGCTTTGTTGAAGTTTCGAATGTTTCAATGGTCGCAGAAATGGTGAACTTGATGCTTGCCCAGCGTGCATATCAGTTAAATGCACGCGTAGTACAAGCTGCCGATCAGTTGATGGAAACAGCAAACAATTTGACTCGGGGTTAATAAGTGCGTTTGCTTGCCGCTTTTTTTTGATTTTTCTTTCTTTTGCCTCGATAGCTGGTGAAGTGAAGTTATCTTTTCGAGAGCCGGTGTTGCGAATTAATGGGCAGGCGAAACTTAACGATTTACTTATTATTCGAACAATTGACACCGAATTGAGAAAGAAAATCGGTGAGTTACCATTAGTAATTAACAATAGTGAAATAAACGATAAAGACTTAGTGCCTTATATTAGGTCGATTATTGGTGCCGAATTCAAAATAAACTGGCGCGGAGAAAGACGTGCTGTTTTGAAACGACTGATGATGGTGAGTTCGGAATTGATCCTGGCAGAGATGGAAATTTCGGTTAAGCAGTGGGCCATGAAAACTTTTGGTGATGATACGGACGTATCGTGCTAGATAGCCAGAACCATTGATGATTGATAAAAATCACTCTTTGCTTGGTTTTGAACTGGATCAACGTGGGTCAAACTCTGGCCAAATCGTTGGCTATTTAAAATCTGGCAGTGGCATGCAGGTATTGGCAAAGCATAGAAGAAGAATTGCCATTTCTATTAAAAAGCCCGTTTATGTTGCCACGTGCTCATTAGCAGAGGGCACTGTGCTAGGTGATAAATGTTTTCAGGTAAGTACTGAAATCATAGGAAATAAGCTATGTGTCGGAACGAGCTCGGGGTTGTCGTCATTACGGTTAGTGTCGCCTCTTCAATCGGGACAAATATTATTGCAAGAGGCCGTAAAGAATACCTCTTTGATTGAAACGGGTGATCGGATACTCGCGACCTATTCGCGAAAAGGGGTTGTGATCGATTCATTTGCCATTGCAAAACAATCCGGAAGTGTGGGCGACAGAATTCAAGTTCTAATCCCTTCGGCAGGTATTGAGTTGCCAGCGGTTGTAACTCGAAAAGGAAGAGTGATTATAAATGGTAGTTAGGATTTTATGCGCGTGGGTATTGCTGTTTGGATCATGTACAGCCATTGCAGAAAACTTTTTTTTGACCAAGGCGGTTTCGTCTCTTTAGTTTCAGATAACAGAGCTCACAAGGTGGGTGATGCGTTAACGGTCATTATTGTTGAAAGTACGAAAGCAGAGAGCCGAGCAGGAACAGGTTCCGAGACGAGTATTGATATTGCTGCAAATGTCATTACCACAACAGCCAGAGAGAAAGCTGGGCTCGGCTACGACCGAGACAGTGCCGATGACGCAAATACAAAGCGAGAAGGTAAGTTCAAGGGCCAATTATCCGTTCGTGTCGTAGGTGTGGATGAGCATGGCATGCTGAATGTTACCGGAGAGCAGTTACTTCTTATTAATGGAGAAGAGCAACGTATTGCGTTGACTGGATATATTAGGCCAATTGATGTGAGAGACGATAATACAGTCTTGTCGAGTCGAGTCACAGATGCTCGTATTGTATTTAATGGAAACGGTGTTGTAAACGATGGTCAGTCTCCAGGCGTTCTCTCCCGTATATTCAGTTGGTTTGGATTTTGAGGGTTAACATGAACAGACAAATTATCGCTGTTCTACTTCTTCTTTTCGGGGTGATGTTCGATGCTCATGCCTTCTCGGGCATAAAAGTGGGTGCATTGACGCGTGTTGAAGGAGTGCGAGATAACGAACTGGTCGGTTACGGGATCGTTATTGGCCTGAGCGGGACGGGTGACAGCCGGCGTAGCCAGGCAACATTGCAGTCGGTTGCGAATACATTACAAAAATTTGGGGTGTCGGTTTCTATCAATGAAATAAGCAGCCGAAATGTCGCCGCTGTTATGGTGACGGCGACGATCCCTGCTTTCTCCGAAAAAGGGAACCGTATTGACGTAAATGTGTCATCGATTGGTGATTCACGTAGCTTGGTGGGTGGGACATTACTATTAACCCCATTAAAAGCGGTTAATGGGAAAGTCATAGCCGTCGCGCAAGGTTCAGTGTCAATCGGTGGTTATAGTTTTGATGCTTTCGGAAACAAGGTACAAAAGAATCACCCTACTGCAGGGATAGTTCCGAGAGGTGCCGTAGTTGAATATTCGACAACGGATACGGTGATAAATCCTGATGGCAGTTTTACTTTATTGTTAAAAGAGCCTGATTTTAATTTGGCGAGCAAGATAGCCGATGCCATTAATTATCGCGACCCATCTGTGGCTGCTGAAGCATTGCATGCAGGAAAAGTACGTGTGTCTCTAGGCAAAAATACTGGTTCGGATGCATTTAGGAAAATCGGTCAGGTCCAGAATCTTACTGTTGTTCCGGAAACGGCTGCAAGAATTGTAATTAACGAACGGACAGGAACCATCGTTGCTGGAGGCTCTGTTCAAATCGATAACGTTACTATTACGCATGGTGATCTGAAAATTAGAATTGAAACGGACTATCTTGTTTCTCAGCCTGATTCCGTGTTGCTGTATGACCGTTGGGGCGGCTCAGTTAATGGCGGGACTAATAACGAGAATATTCGATCTATTGTTGTGCCAGATACAAATATTCATGTTGAAGATTCCGGTAATAAAGGGGTCACGCTAGCACAAGGAGCAAAGGTTTCAGATCTAATTAGCGCGCTTAATGAAATGAAATTATCCACGCGCGACATTATTACCATTTTACAGTCCATAAGCCGTGCCGGAGCATTACACGGTGAGCTAATTGTTCAGTAAGGAAATTTAAGTGATTAATGAGATTTCAACAGAATTGTTAGTGCTCTCAATGGATATGGAAGCCTATAAACAGCAGGTTGCCGCTGTCAATGTTGCAAATGTCAATACCAAAGGGTATTCAGCGCAAACAGTGAATTTCGATAACGTGCTACAGCAAATTAGTACCAGCAGAGATAGGAGCCAGTTTGCGATGAATATAGATCTCTATAGAACGATGGATATTGAAAAACTGGCTGATATAAAAAAAATGACCGGTCGCAGTCAGTCATGCTGGATGAAGAAATCCTGGCATCAACTCAGGCATCAGGGAAATACCAGGCGATGGCGGAGTTATTGAATAGACGGTTGGGTTTAATTCGTATGGGTATCAAAGGGCAATAATCATGGCACTGTCAGAGATTAAGGCAATAGCATCGCAAGGGTTAATTCAACAGAGACTGATTGTTGAAGCCGCAGGTTTAAATATTGCGAATGCAAACCGGATGGTTAACCAAGGTACGAATGTACCTCTCTATCACGTTGATGTAGAGAGCAACTCATTTGCCGACCTTGTTGCAGGAAACGATAGCAAGGGGGCTCATATCGTATCGGTTAATGCTCCTTTGAAGTCCCATTTTTCACCCACTGATCCAAATGCAGATGTCCAGGGTATGGTTTGGCGTCCTGATATAGATACCACCCAACAGTTAATTGATGTTGTTAGCGCCAACCGTGCTTATGAAGCAAATTTGAGAATTTACAATGCAGCTTCTTCGATGGGGAAACAGATTATGAAATTAGGCAGCAATTAGGGAATAGGAAGTAACAATGATTAATTCAATAGCGCCAATTGCTGGCCAAGAGATCTTTGATGTCGCTGCGAGTGAGTCTATTCAGCTCCCGCAACCCACAGAAACGCACTTTGGCAGCATGATTGAAGACGGCCTTCAGAGTGTTAATGAGTCCATAGCGAAGGCTGATTCAATGACCGAGGCTTTTGCGCTGGGCGAAGCTGATATACAAGATGTGATGTTAGCAGTAGAAGAGGCGAGCATGACAATGCAACTGGCAATAACCGTCCGTAATAAGACCGTTGAAGGCGTACAAGAGTTATTAAGGATGCAGTTGTAATGGAGACACTAAATCAGGGCTGGAAAAACATAGCGCTGCGTAAACGTACCTTAATCAGCATCATCGCCGTCATTATGGTGGTTGGCGCATTTGCATTGGTATGGTGGTTGTATCAACCAAGTATGGCGTGTTGTTTGCGAATTTGGAGCAAACTGACGCGGCTGAAATTACTCAGCGGCTGAAGGCAATGGAAGTGCCATTTTCGTTGGAAAATGGCGGTACAACTATCAAAGTTGATGAAAAGACACTTAACGAAACTCGCTTGGGATTAGCCTCTGAGCAATTGGCATTAACTAAGCCAGTTGGTTTTGAAATTTTTGATGATGCGGATTTTGGATTAACAGAGTTTGCTCAAAAAGTTAATTATCAAAGAGCTCTTGAGGGAGAGCTGGCGAGGACGATTACTGCAAATAAATTGTATAAACAGGCCAGAGTGCACTTATCTATTCCGGAAAAGCGCTCGTTTCAAAGAGAAGAACTGAAAACGAAAGCTGCTGTGACGGTTGTAACAGTGGATCAATCCAGACTGAATTTTCAGCAGGTAGCGGGCATACAGCGTTTGGTTTCTTCGGCAGTGCCAGAACTTGATAAGGATAATGTCACTGTGTTGGATGGTGTGGGGCGTTCATATGATTTCTCTGATCCTGAATTAGATGTAACAGGGTCGGGCAATATGCGTTTGGCTTATCAAGAAAAGGTTGAATCCTATTTAGTACGAAAAATCGAACAGGTTCTGGATCCGGTCTTTGGCAAAGATAGCTTTCAGATTGGAGTCAATACGACACTGGACTTTAATAAGATTCGTTCAAAAAAAACAGGAATTGACGACTATCGGCAATGACGATGCGGGATATGTTAAGCGCCGTATTGAAAGACGAGATGAAACAAATGAGCCAAAGATCAAGGATGTAAAAAAAACCTCTCAGTCGAGGAGGAATTTGAGTTTGGTAAAGAGATGATTGAGACTGAAACAGCGGCGGGTCAGTTATCACGTCTAACGGTTGCTGTCGTCATTAATGGAACAGTCGCGAAGCAAGACATAGAGTCAGTTCATGAACTTATCGCAGCGACTGTCGGTATTGATCCTAATAGAGGTGACCTACTTACAGTTAAAGCTATTCCGAGCTATCGGAAGTTATCGGGTGGTAACGAAGCGACAATTGTTCAAAGTACAGAAACTATTGAACAGACAAAAATAGTCAAAAATATTGCGAAAAGTGAAACAGATGCTCAGCAAATTAAAGATATGGTGTCTGCATTTTTCAAACCTAATTACGTCATCTTAGCGCTAGGAACAATTTTCGTTGTAATTGTGTTAATCGCGGCAAAAGTGAAATCGCAATTAGGTTCACCTAAAAAAAATTGAGCAATAAAGAACGAGAAGAATTGCTTCAGGATGTTCAGGATTGGTTGAAAATTGAAAACATGACCAAGGAGACCGTTTCGTGAGCCAGGTATTAAGAACAGTATCGGCAAAATTATCAACACTTCATAAGCGTGATATTGCATGGTTAACGAAGCGATTGCCGAAGGAAGTTTCAAGAGAACTTGCTATTTACTCTAAAGAGTTCTCGCACCTAGTGAAGGGGGGAGACCGTGAGTTCATCACAATGATTGATACTCAGTTTCTGACTTCATATCAAGAAGCGATAACTAAAAAGACACGCTTCGATACACTATGCAGTTCATTATCGAACCGAATGCTGATGAGGCAAAACAGTACAATCAGCGGTTACCTATAAGCTTGCGAAATGAATTAAAAAAAATAGATATGTATGGCCTTGGATTGAAGGAGAAGACAATTGTCCTTCATCAGAGACATCTATTTATGTTAAGGAAAAATTATTTCAAATGTTGGTCAATGATAATCCTAAATCGGAGTAAAAATGGCCAAGGTAGTTAATTACGTTCGGCGAGCAACTCAAAGTACGGCTGACAGTCAGGCATCATTACAGCCAGTATCCGAGAAGGTTAATCCGGTCAAGAATCTAGACATAGAATACTTGAGAAGCGAAATCGAAATGGAATTGCAGGCGTCGCATGCACAAAAGCAAG
>LLEN01000218.1_pt1 | contig 10213 bp, 15 predicted proteins | sample 595881 | NCBI WGS metagenome assembly LLEN01 (sample SAMN02919314, study PRJNA255460) | bioreactor metagenome | biome: chemostat; feature: culture 2012_10.3; material: sediment; isolation source: day86 10degC chemostat 2012 inoculated with Wadden Sea sediment taken from... | place: Germany: Bremen ...
GAGGGATGATTTGGTAGATAAGGGGATGGTGTCGCGGAGGTGCTAAAGTTCGTGAGGTTGATGACGACGCAGGTTGCTGCTGGACATTTTGCGTCTGATCAAGCGTACGTGCCTGCCCGACTGTTGATGTATTGAGATTAACCATAAGAACTCCTTATCAAACGAAACTCGCGCTGGCGATTATAGACGGTGTCAGTTCAACTAACGCGGACGCAGTTTCATCGGGTGCAATCAGCTTTTCAGCCCAAAACGCTGCGGCCTGTAAGAACTCGTTGTATTGGCTTGTCCATTGCAATGCTTGTTCGGCCGTGAACAGAGAGGCAAGCAATACTTGGTTGCCTTCGAACAAGGATAAAGTCGCTCCGTTTGTCTGCTGCCACATACAATTGGCAGCCAGTAATTCGCTCAGCTGTTGATCGTGGCTCACAAGCCTACCTGGCTATAGAGCACAACCCCATCAGGGCGATAATAGAAATTGACCATAAGCGAAAGTGAAGGATGACTAATTGATGCAACATCATTCTCATCAAACCCCAAAGGATTTCCCGTCACTTCGGCCAACGCTTTTTGCCATGCTTCTTTGTTCATAATTACCTCTTCTTGTTGTTATCATCTATTGCGAGGCCGTTGAAAGACGCGTCTCAAGCTGCTCGATGACGTGTGTCATAGACGCAACAAACATCTGATCACCAATTTCAACTTCACACGCATTGTCTAAATGGTCAGCCCCCTCGCACTGAATATCGGGAAAATCATGAGCAATCACACTGAGATGCTCAGTCGGTACTCGAACTATCACGTTCTGGCGGTCTTGCTCTTCGCTCAAAGCGAGCTTGACCAATGACCTGACTTGATCGGCTTCTGGGTACTGGCTGGTCATTGTTATCAAACCTTCTTTGATTATGCCGGCCAACTCGGATTCCAATATCGATAAGGTCTCTTTCCAGCGCTCTCGCAGCTGCTGCTCGATACCAAGAACGACTATGGTCTGCCTGGCTCAGCCTGCTTTTTTTTGCCAGATCGAGCATCTCTTCGGCCTTTGACTGCGCTGTGGCAATCATCGCCTCAGCCTGCGTATGCGCAGACGCCAATATTTCTTCGGCCTGTTGGTGCTGAGCAAGTTCTGATGCCGTTATGATTTTACTGCCCGCTCCTGTCGGCATTAGGGCAGGATCTGTTGTAACCACTCGTACCATTCGGGGGATTTCCTTTGCAGACAGACCATTAAACTTGGAGAAAGAACACTCAAAGTTGCCGTGTTTATCGACAGTGATGAAAATGTAGACGGGGATGAAGGTATAGATTCGTTTTCCGAACAAACCGGAAACTTCAATTGAAACAACAACCGCCAGCTTTCGGGCCAATCCTGAGCTAGCTTTCCCACAATCAAAACTCGTGTACGCTCTTTTTCCTGCTCCCAATTCAATGCTGTGATTGGGTACGAAGCTGAGGTTGAAAATGAAGCCGTAGTTGATCGTGAAGCTATGCTTGAAGATAAAGTACTAACAGACTTGAAACGAGAACGTTTGGTCAGTTTGGAAAGCCATGAAAACGAGGAACGGGAGCGGGTCGAAAATTCGGTAGAATGGGGATTGGCAGGATGAAGCCGGCCATGCGCCATAAGCCAGTCGTAATCATCCCCTAGATTATCTCTGATTGCTTGTAGGTCACTCCGGCAAATAATCCGGGTAATCGAGTCCAGATGAAACCAAGCACACCAGAGTGTCAGCACCTCTTCAAGTATCTGCCACGCAATAACGCCCAGTACTGTAATTGGCCCAGTTCGGAAAGCAACGGCATTAAACCACAGTGTTCGAGCAATCCTTGGTTCAACCAGGCTTGCTGAGGTGCTGATAGATTTTCTGTCCACCACGGCCTGCCATTTAAGTCCGGGCTAACCAACCGGAGCCAGGCAATTCTGAAGCAGGCAATCCAGTATCGGCTAATCCGAGCTTAGCGAGTACTGCAGCTATCTGGGTTGGGTGGATCACTTGATGCAAACGCAAACAATGCGTTAATACCAGTTGCTGCTCTGTGTCACTGGTTTTGAGTAACACGCTCTAGCACCTCCAAATCTCGCTGCTTTTGCTGCCTTCTCTGCCACACCATGACACCAATAAGTATCAGCATCGTAGTACCAAGCAAGCCGATCACACCGTAAAGGATCATTGGCGATGACTGTGGATTTTCTGTAACCACAGGCGCCAAAAGCTGTGCCGAGACCTGCGAGGCAACCATCACGACCTGAACGTCGTCGTACTTGAGCCTTCGATACTGTTCTGGATCAGGCTCTTGATCTGCGGGATCAACTGGCCGACATCGGTATTCTGCGCATGCTTGATAAACACGGCAGCCGATGAGGGCTTCAACACTGCTCCCCTGACGGTTTCCGGCACCACCAAATGCACTCTGGCACTAATAACCCCATCGATCTGATTTAGAGTTTCTGCCAACGCCTGCGACAGCGCATAAACAAAACGTGCCTTTTCCTGAGTTGCGTTGCCACCAGACCATCTTGCGGGAACAAGTCTTCCACCGTGGAAAACTGTTGGCGCGGATAACCATTCTGCTTAAGCAGCTCAACCGCGTAGGCAAACTGCGCCTTTTCGACCTTCAGGCTAATTGTGTCGCTACTCGATCCCTGCTTTTCGGCATCGACACCATGATTAAGCAGCAGCGCCAACATCTGGTTGGCATCTTGTTCGGAAAGGTTGGAATATAGGTTGTCTTTGCAACCCTGCAGAAGGCAAACAACCAGTGCGACAAGCAACCATCGGTGCCATCGCGGGCCAAGGGGAGAAACAGCAAACATAACTATTGGCTCTTTAACAGGGTATCAATATTCTGGCTCGATTTACTGACGGATCGGGCCAGCGTTTCCTCTACCAGAACCAGACGCGACAAGTCCATCTGGACCTGAATCAAATCATGCAGGGACATTTCCGGGTTGTCGTTCAGGCGGCTCTGGATCTGTTCGGCCTGAACATCCAAATCATTTCGAATTGTCTGAATTCCCTCAACCATGGCATCGCCCATCGGTTGGGTGCTTTGCTCAAGCTGTTGGGTAAACAGTTGCTCCAGATTCACACTGGAAACACTTTGTTGCGGTAATACAAACGATGATTGCAGCGGGGAAATAGGATCAACCATGATTCAGCTCCCTGATCAATTGCTCGCTGACGGGAATTAACAGATCTGCATTGGCAATACAGCCTTTTCCAGTGTCTCGCCAGCCAGATAACGCTCGCCTTCCAACAGCTGGATCATCGCAATAAGCACCTGATTTTCGGGGCCACCTTCCTTGGCCAACACGACCTGAGCCTGATGCATATCCTTGACTTCACACAGACACATTGCCTGAATAATGGTGGCAACCTTGCGTTGGTATTGTCTTTGTTCACTGTCTGCCGAAGATAGCTCACTGTCGTCGCAATGATTTTCAAGTATCGGAGCCAGTAAGGTCTCAGCATCTCTGAGTCGAGCCTGACCGCCCAAAAACAACGCAAGATTTGCCAAACCCTGTATTACATCTTTTGAATAATGCCCTGAAGAGCATCGCGCACTGATTTTATCGTGGCACTTTGAAGCCCCATCACCATCGACCACTCGCTGACCATCTTCTGAAACTTCATCAGATCTTCCGGTTTTCCCGGATCCATCTCGGTCGAAAAACGTGTCAGCTCGGTATCCTTCGCTTCCATTATCTTGCCGAGCCCCTGATTGATGGTATCGAAATTCATAATTTAGCTTTCCTTTGTCGTTGATATTATTAGCTATTCCTTGATCGAGGATATGGCTGACGGCCAACTCTAATGCCTGCTTCCAACGCATCATCTGAGCAAACTGTGCTGGTAGCATTGGCTTGAGCAGCCGAGTTTCTACATATGCCAATGCCCGTTCAAATTGACAAAAGTGCTGCTCTAGTAAAGTGGTATCTGAAAACATTTAACCTCCTGTCGGTAACCACCAATGCTTGCCTTGTTTGGCAATCGCGATCCCTTCATCGGTAATTTTCCGAATCGTATAACCATCCCCGATAACAGCGCTGGTCAGATATTTTTGACCGTCGGACATCACGACATACGGTGTTCTGCTAAGACTCACCGCCCGAATAGATGGCAATGGGCTATCTGGCAATAAAAAAAAGCCTGATATTTCACGGGAACCTGAGGCCCAAACTGCAAGGCCGCTCGCTTGAGTAGCGCGGTAAGTTTCGGTCTCTCATTCTCTGCCAGCTTCCCCGTCAAATAGATATGCTGATCGGATTCAGCTACCATCAGCCCCGGTAAACCCTGACGTCGGATTGCTTGCTGAAGCCAGCCGATCAAGCCTGATATACGAGCGGTTTGCCAATCAGTCCGGGTAAGCCCCTGAACATCGTCTTGCAAGCTGTTACTGATTTTGGCGAGATCAAGACCGTCCTTCAGTACTCCCTTAACGTGGGCTACACCCTGGGTATCAACCGTCACATCCAAGCCAGCCAAACCATGCTGGGCAAACCAGGTCATCACGGCATTTTGTACGCTATCAATGCGATAAACTCGCCACTCAATCGGTTGCCGAGACTCGACAAGAGTGTTTTTCAGCACTTGCAAACTTTCTCTATCTTCGACATAGCCTGACAGCACCAACCGGTCATTGAGCGGCTGCAGGCTAACGGAGGAATAGTCCAGCTGTTCCAATAGCTGAGCTGCCGTTGTACGCCGTGCTTTGGCATACTTAGTCGATACCACCAACGATGCCGACAGACTGCCTACCGCCAATAATCCTGACAGGGCAACTCCGGCCCACGGGATACGACGACGCCTTACGACAGGTACGGTTAGCACTGGCCACACAACATCCGATGGCCCGAAGCAAATGCCACTCCCCCGACCTGAATAACCTGATAAGGCTTAATGCGGGCAATACTGGCTGACTGGCGTTTACCGTTCAGAAACCAGACTTGATCAACCAAGATTTTTATCACCTGATCGGTATCAGTCAGGGTCAGCTGACAAACAACAGCAGCAAAACCACAATCAGACAGAACGCAATCGGCACGTGCACTGTCTGAACCCAAAACAATATTATTTTGCTCGGTCGCCATCTCGGCCCCGGCATGGCTGCCGGACAGCACCTTTAATTTCCACCTTGTCATGCCCGTTACCTATATAAGTGATGTGTAGAACCAGAGACAAAGGCCTGCTCCAACGCTTCGACCTCGGCAACTCCCGGCATTATTTGTCTTAATTCAGGATATTGCTTCCGGGCCTCGGCCAAATTATTCAAACCGGGCTCCAGCACTTTTGGTCGGATCAGGAAAAGGCGAACCATTCGGCTGGTAGTTGTTCTTTCTTGGCTAAAAAGCGCCCCTATCATCGGTATATCGCCCAGAACAGGTACTTTGTCCGTCCCTGTTGTCTCCGAATCCACAAAATACCCTCCGATCAGCAAGCTCTGGCCTTTTCTCACCATCGCTTCCGTCTTGATAAAGCTGCCCTTAATCGTCGGCAGGTTGTCGACGCGCTCATCCGTGGTTTTGCCATCCGTGATCTGGATATCAAGTTTGACCACGTCACCCGCCTTATCCGGGATAACCCTAGGGGTAACTGTGAGCCTTGTCCCGGCGGTCAATGGCACCAACTGTGCGTCTTCCTTTGATGTTACTCGGGCGTAAAATGTCTCACTGTTATCCAGCACGGCTTCCGTATTTTCTTGAGTCAGCAGGGAAGGCCGCGAGAGCATCCGAGCTTTACTCTGGCTCTCTAACGCCTTGAGACGGAACAATACACCGGAAATATTGGCGCCGATTATGGTAGAGAGATTCAGTCCATCTCCCAATACACCGTTAATGACACCATTTTGGTAGCTCAGGCCACCAGACGAGCCATTGACTCCCCAGTCAATACCGAACTCTTCCAGAGCATCTTCTTTGATATCAATGATCGTGACACCAATTTCAACCTGCTTAAGAGCCCTGTCCATTGCATGGATCATTCGAATATAACGATCAATATTTGACTGGGTGTCTCGCAGCAAGAGCGCATTTCGGCTCTCATCCGCCTCAATCCGACCGATAGAGTCCTGCGAGTTGTACCCCATTAGTTTTCGCAGTGTCGTCGCAACTCCCAGCACTGTCTTGCCATCCCCGACCTGGCGATCACCCGCCCAGGCAAAATACAAAGGAACGACATACGTTTGCAGTTCTTCCGCCTGCTTAACCTTGGCCTGCTCGTCCAAACCAGTGGCCACCTGCTCTACGATGTCAACAAACCGTGGTGGCCCCGACACCAGCAACAACCCCTTGTCTTGCAATGAACGCCAACCAAAACGATCCAAATCCAAACCAACCTGCCCCATGGCCTGCTTCAGCGCAGCCGGTGACATACGCTTCAAGGTCAACACCTTAGTCTGCATTTCACTACCGCAGTTGAAATAAAGCGTGTTGCCGTAACGAAACCAGATAAATCCAAATGCAGCCTGTAGCTGGTTTAGAAACAGCTCAGCAGTGGGAGCCTCGACCTGCCCATTAAACTTTTCATTAATACATTCGCTGACAACTGCTGATAATCTGTAGTTGGCTGAAAACCCTTTCAGCACATCAGCCAGCGGCTCGTCCTGTCCGATATGCTGATAGCCGCTGCGTGGTAAGGACTGTGACCAAACCGATGTCGAAGAAAAGAGCCCCACTGAGAGCAACAGAAAAAGAATGATGAAATAAACGCTCGGCCTCTTTAAGGTTAATTGCAACCATTCAGGCTGCCATTTAGACCTAGACTCAGACAAGCATTTCAATACCCACCCAAACATCAAACGAACACCATGCTGCTGGCTGCCACTGAGGTAACTGGCGGCATCATCTGTTGCTCCGAAACAGTCAGTTCACGCATAACATCTACAACCCACAACAACTGCTCTAATCTCCCGCCCAGATCGAATGCCTCCCCCAAATTAGAAGTCGGCACACCGTCTATTGTCAGGCGTTGCAGCAGAGTCAGCTTGGAATGATCCGGTTCAACCATCAACTCGACCTGAGTATGCTGCGCCACCCAAGCCATTTTTTTTAATACTGCGCATAACTGTTGATAGAGCTTATCAGGCTGTTGTCTTTCATCGGGAAGCAGCATAAATGCTACCGACGCAACACCTTCACCGACATCAACCTGCACCAAGGTATTTTGGATTAATAGAACCTCCATACCGTCAAGATGCTGCGCTGCAATATCATATGTTTCAACAAACGCTGCGAGTTGCGATGCCAGTGTCGCCATTGATAAACCCATCCCAATTATTCAAGAAATCATTGCAACACTGCCCACATCATAAATCCTCAAAAAAAACCTCAAATAAGTTGGAATCATGTTTTGAGAATAAAAAGCGACCAATGGCCATGCCTGTGGTCGCTTTGGGCTACAAAGATTAGAAACGCCTAACAGTACGAATTTGTTGTGTCACGAACAGCTTCCGTTAGATCCGTTAGGGACGCATCCACCCCTCTGATAGGTAGAGCATGCGAAGATAACTTGGAACGCCATCTTTCTTCACATCCTGAAATTGCTGGTTCAGTTCGTCACGAACAAAATGCGGATCCTTGCCGGTGTTCACGCCATCAATAACTCGACCTAGCACACCGTCTTGATCGTTCATCAATGACAGCAAGGCTTTGTCTGATTTACGACCGGATTTCGAATCAAAATCCAGCTCTTCGGACGGCTCTGATCCCAGCATGGTTTTCAATACCATACGGTTCAGCTCCAGCTCCTTGTCTTCATCACTCGGCTCAAAGCCAAAGTCGTCTTTGCTCATATGGGTATTTTCAGCCGGACCGAGATACCGAAGCAGAGCTCGAACGGTACTGGTATCGGTAAGCTCGAACGATTTGTCCTTGCCGTTATGACTCGCTTCCAGCCGAGGTAAAATACCAATCTCCATTCGCTTGGCACTGTCTTCATTGGCTGCAGCTTCCGGTATCACATGGTTTGCCGCGGCTTTTATACCTTTCACCCCAATCGAATAGGCTTGCTTGGCGGCAAAATTACCGACCGTATTGGTTACGGCAGAGTCAACAGCACCATTGACGATAGCTTAATGCCCACCTTACCGACAGGGCCGAGATTAAATGCCCCCAGCGGCATAAAGATAAAATCGACCGCTGTCGAGAACATCGCCTTACGCGCCTGTTTCTCATGGCCTTCGTAAAGAACATCGGTCAGGTTGTGGGCGAAGGTATTGCGGGTTTCTGGCTTTTCGGCCAGCTTTCCAATACGTCCGGCAAACAACTCTTTGTCACATTCTTTGGAGGCGGTTACACACTTATCGACAATACCGACAAAATTACCAATCACCGGCACGTACTTGGCTGCGGTCTTAACCGGCCCGCTGATATCTCCTTTTTTTTAGTGTCGTTCCAGACATCTGTCGCAGGCTTGCCAACGTGCTCCTTGGCAAACTGCTTCACTTTGCCATCAAAACAACCCGGCTTATAATCCTCCAGCAACGCAATCATTCGCGGATCCCTGCCCGCTGTATTAAAGCATTCTGAAAGGCATTTATACGCGTCCGGGTCAATTTTCAGTTGCTGCAGCACCTGCTTCACTTCCTGGACATTGCGACGGGTAATAGGATCACCTTTGCGAAGGTTGTATTCCAGCGGACTAAAAGCGTCCAGACCATCTTTAGAATGCTCCCGTTGCAGCGCCGCCTTAAACTCGCGGCCCGTGGTGATATTTTCATCCTTTAGGCTTCAGCCTTACTGCTTGATACGAGGCTGGTTATGCTGTCAATTTTTGAATCGGCCTTAACCACCGTGCCATCTTTGGCCAGCAAGCGGGTATCAGAGTTCTTGGCATACTGCATGAAATCTTGCAACGGGACATGTGACGAGGTATTTCCAACTTGTGCAGGGCTCATTGTCGTCTCCTACACCATCATGGTTGTGGCATCAGGTTGCGGGGCTTGGCTTTCTACTGATTTAAACCCGTCGGCCATCACCTTCCGCCAATGCTCGACCACTTCGACAGCCGCTTCGATCATTGTCGCAAATCCTTCATAGTGGACAACTTCCATCGCGTCCTGGCGGCTAGCTATCAGCATGTCGTTTTCTGACGAAAGTGAGATCGTAAAACCTTTGGTACCCAACCAAAAATAGTTAGCCCCAAGGATTTGCTTGAGCTGACTAACCGTGATGTCCTCGGGCAATATGCCAATCTGAGTAAACAGAACCAAATAGCCTTTGTGTTCCTGCAAGTGCAGACGAACACTATCTTGATTAATCGCGAGAGTAACAATGCCCTCTTCGTTAGGCTCAATCAGATCAATACCGTAGTCCTGGCAAAAGTCTGCCATTAATTGTTTTAATTCCATCTAACACCTCCCATAAAAATAAGGCGTTAGAGTAATTAATCGACCTAATCAAATAAGGATAAAAACAGGAAATATTGCTGAATTCTTGATAAGTTTTCTTCAAGCAGTGATACCAAGCCAACTTAAGGTGTTGGTTTACTTTGCTACTAAGCTTTTTGAGGTTTTTTTTGAGGGCTCGGACTTATAAAAAAAACCTCAGCACGAGAGCTGAGGTTTATTCTTCGATTAAGCGAGGTTTAGTTAAAACGTAAAGTTCTTGAATACCGTTTCAATAATATTGTCAGCAATATATTTATGTGTTGCTGTTGTCGGATGAGTCACACCCCAGAATACGAAAGAATCAGAACCATAATACGCACACTCGTTTGTTAGGCTATGGCTGTATAGATAGTCTAAAGCTGAGCTACGGTTGATATCCATACAAGGATCTGACGCATTTTGGAAGCCATGCTGCTTAGGGTTACTTGTTATTTGTTCAAACAAGGAATAAGCATCATACAATTCTGCGTTAATACCTTTGTTTTTATAGTACTCAGCTTGTTCGCGGATATATTTATTAAACTCGACGATCTTCTGTCTAACCTTCAGCACTTCTTCTTGGGTCGAATACTTAAACTGAGGCGCTTTGGTTGCATCAGGAAGAGTAAATAATAGGATGTTTTTCGCACCAGCATCAGTAAGGCGGATCATCGCGGCGCTAAAGTCAGCTTTAACCTCTGGCACTTCACGGTCATAGTTCATAAAGTCGTTCAAGCCAAACTCTAGGGTGAACAAGGTATTTTCCGGACGATAGTTTTTGGCCATCTTCATATAAGTCAGATAAGAGGTTACCTGATCATAGACCCCCGTAAGCAACGTACTGATTGGT
>LLEN01000220.1_pt1 | contig 10168 bp, 15 predicted proteins | sample 595881 | NCBI WGS metagenome assembly LLEN01 (sample SAMN02919314, study PRJNA255460) | bioreactor metagenome | biome: chemostat; feature: culture 2012_10.3; material: sediment; isolation source: day86 10degC chemostat 2012 inoculated with Wadden Sea sediment taken from... | place: Germany: Bremen ...
GTATCGGCTGCTGAAAAGAAAGGCCATCATAAGCAGGCTCCAAGCTATAGCCGGAGGAGCGACTACCGGGATACTTGCTTCCGAACCGTCTCTGCAAGCGATCAATAATAGGGGAAATAGCCCAAATGTGATCAAGCGAATAACCCATCGGTTCATAGAGCTCTTCCTCGAGTAACAATGATAATTTCGGTGGTGGTAAGTGATGCAATTAATTATAGGGGGCGATACGAGCAAACATGATTGCCATCCCCTATAAGTTTTTCTTAAGATTTAAGTATATTAGAGTATAGCGCCTTCAGTTACTCCGACTTAACTTACTTGTACCTCACAATGGAAGGCAAAATCGATGGAAAATGTGCCAGTCTCAACTGGCGATCAACCCGAACCATCCATAGGGTATGCTGAAAAGTTGACAGGCTTACTAGGCATTAATGACGGGAAACTATTTACACCTTACATATCATATGGTTTCATACTGAACTATTTGGTAGCTGGATGTGTGTGACAGTAGGCCGCGGGTGATGATATATGCGAATTTGGTTCGTTAATCCTTTTTTTTGTATATCGCGGATGTCTGGAAGGTATGTGAGCTGAGTTCGTAGAGTATACTGTTGGGTATTACAAGGGAGTAGGTATATGTATGCAACACTCAAATTATTAATGTATTCAGCTTTTATCCTTATTGCTTTATTGTTTTTATATGGTGTTAACCCATTGTTGGCGATATTTGTTTTGATACCTCAGTCAGTGATTGCCATAGTAATAAGTTACTTTGAATATAAACATAAAGTAGCTATAAACAGATTTCCTGTAATTTTATCTAGCCCAGCGTTAGGAGCCTATTTGGGAACCTGTTTTGGTTTCCTTGCTGCTGTTAGAGGGTTAGTTATGGAAAACCTTGAAAGTGATATTGCTTGGTACTCATTTGCTAGTGCACTAGCCGGTTTTTTTTAAGTTTGAGTATGGTTGGGTTAATAGTTGGTGTGCTTCTTCACTTCTCTGGTAATGGTGATAGATAGCCACACATAACAAAGGTATCAAGGTGATGCGTTTGACTTGGCGTTTTTGGTTCGGAGTTTAGTGGTTTTGGATAGTTGGTTGTGGCGCACTTTACCCCAAGCGTTAGTCTCTACTTATATTTGTAAATAGGTTATCTATGAGAAGCTATAAAATCCCTTTTATAATTATAATTGTTTTTTTTCAGTTTTGATTGTGGCAGAACAGCATTTGCTGGACCTGGTGGGAAAATCGCTAGTGCTGTATTTGAAACATTTTGGGGGCGTGTAGTTCTTGGAATATTAGCAATCATTTTTCTTCCGTTCGCATGTTATGTCATGATCAATGAACGAATAGCTGAACACCGAACAAGAAAAGATTTACGTTTTATGACGAGTTATAGTTTGCTATTTGAATGGTTAAAAGTTCAGGAGCGTGCAAAAGATTGTTTTTATCGGGTTCATTCTGGGTGGGAGAATGAAGATCTTTCTAATGTTTCAGGCTGGATGACGGACTGGTATTGGCAAAATCAACAACAGGTTCATCTTGAAAGATGGAAAAGGAAAGGGTTGATCAACATTTGCTATGTGAAAAAAAATAACAAAGATCAAACCGCTTTTATTTGTTCATAGAAACCATGACAATCAGCACGAAGACTCAATGGTGGTTATATCTATTTCAGCAAAGATGAAAGATTACCTTCAAGATAGAGAGTCTGGTAAGGTCGTGGAAGGTAGTAAAAAGTATAAAGTAGTAGAGACTATTTGGAGTTTCACCTTGGAGAATGGGCAATGGAAAGTATCGGATATTGAAGAAGATGACATGTGTTTGATTTATGCGAAAACAATGAGAGAGCTACCTATGATTGAAAGTACAGTCGAAGGTGACTTGAGAGCGTAATTAAGTAATCAAGGTGACCCGTTACACTCGGTATTTTGGTATAGAGTTCGGTGTGCTTGCTGGTTCGGTGGGGCACACCTTATCGCTGGCGTTAGGCCTCACCTTAAATAAATTAAAGGTATATTGTGAAAAATAGCATAATGAAAATCGCAAAAGTGATTGTGGCCTTGTCACTACTTTTACCTACGATAACATCGGCAAATTCTTTGCTAGTAAAGGTTCCTGGTACGGCTATCTCAATGAACTCTCCAGAAGGTTTTACTTTGTCTGATAGCTTCACAGGTTTTGAAAGTTTAGATACAAGTTCAAGTATTCTTATTGCAGAACTACCTAAAGAGGCATTCCCTCAATTGAAAATGCTTTTTTTTCTAACTTGAAAATTGCTAAGCAAGGATTCGCGGCAAGAGGTGTTCATATCTCGAAACTTCAAACTGTAGAGGTGGGAACTACCACTATTCCACTACTATCCGGAGTTCAAGAAGTACAAGGAATTGTTATTAATAAATATGTAGCTCTACTTCATGGGGATTCAACTGCTCTTGTTACTTATAATATTTTAAATGACAAAGAGTTTTCTTCTAATAATGTTGTTGAGTCTCTCGGGTCAATTGTTATTGGGTCAGAAATAAAGGTTAGTGATAAAGCTAAAAGCTTGTCGTTTAAATTCAAAGAAGTTCCTCCATTCAAGTTGGCTGATATAATGGCAGGTTCTTCAGCAATATTAACAACTTTTGATGGAGTGGACCCAACTGGAGATCGGCCAATTGTAGTTATTGGGAATTCTTTGTCGTCATCTTCAACTGATGATATAGAATCGTTCTCTGAACAACTATTACGTTCTGTCTCTGGTTTCAAAACTTCGAAAATTATTAATTCTAGTCCAGTGAAATTTGCTGGCTTAGATGGCTATAAAATGCTGGCCATTTATAATGATAAAACTATTATTCAATATGTTGGTATAAAAAAAATGACGGGCAATATATTCGCTTATTATCAACCGGTTCTAGTCAAGAAATTAAAGAGTCAGAAGGTGCCATTGAGTTGATTGCTGAGTCAACAGCTTTCGTACGCTGATTTGGCCTAACAAGGCAACCCGTTACACTAGGCAGTATGAAGTTCGGTGTGCTTTGCTAGTTCAGTGCGGGGCACCTTATTGCAGGCGTTAACTGTATAAAATCGTAGAGGATAATTTGAAATACATAATATCATTATTAATGACTTTAATGTTAACTGGTTGCTCGAGTCTATTAGCTACAGTTTCAGTAAAGCATACGTTGTTAGATATATGTGAAGTTGAAGATAAAGAGTGTACTGAAATCGTAGAGAAGCAGTTTGAACAATGCCAAACTATGTATGAAAGAGAGTGGGGGGAAATATTTGAACTCGAGTTTATTTAATGATGATGAACTACTAGATGATTATTTGAATAAAATGATTAACTGTATTGTTGATGACGAAGGTAATCCGTACTTCTATTTTCCCAGCCAGAGTTAGTATAATTATTATCGAAATGACTTCATAAACATTCGGTTATATTAGAAGTTAACTGCTTGTTTGTTTGTATTGGCAATAATTAAAGTTAGGTTGTAAAGTCGCCACCTTTAAAAAGGTATCAAGATAACGCGTTGACTCGGCAGTTTTAGTATGAAGTATAGTGGGTTTAGTGAGTTAGTCGTGGGATATCTTATCCCCGTGTTATAAGCTATTTTAATCGCAAAATGGCTACAAAGGATTGACATTTGTTGTAAACATTTTTGTTTTCTGTGTTCGAATATATACATACCATTTATGTAAATGTTTTTGAATGTATGTATAATCATATCAATATATTATACGAGAAAATGAAAACTTTTTATGAAACGGATTTTTTTTCGATATCGATTGTACTGACACTTGTAGGCTGCACTTCTTCTACGCATCAGATAGCAAAAGATGAGACAGATACCTGCCCATTTAATTACTCAATATTAAACGACGATTTTATTCAAAGTGATTTCTTTGAGGGATGGAGATACGAGAAGGGTATTGGTAGAGATATTGATATTGACAAGGCCATATTGCGTTACCAAGAGAGTGTTAATGAAAAGCAGTATGCAAATCTATCAGCAATTCATTATGACAATATTTTACTTAAGGAAAAAGGCTATGGCTTTTACGAAGCCAGACTTAAATCAGGCTGGGGCTTTAGTTATATTAGAGCTGGAGAAGATGATGACTATGGAGACTTAACAGAAGATGAGGCTAAATGGCTTGTTGCGCAAGCATTATGTGGGGATCCTGTTGAGCAATTTGCAGTAGGAATGCTCAATATGAACGGGAGTTATTTCGAGAAAGATGTGGATTATGGAATCTATTTTCTGACACTTGCTGCAAAGCAAGACCACATTAGAGCTCAGGGACACCTTGGCTTAGCACTTGCTGAACATGGAGAAGTCGATGTGGCTATTGATTGGTTAGCTTTAGCTAACGAGAATGGGTTTCCATCATTAGAGGGGATGATTGCATTTTTAGAAAATACTAAATAGGGACCACCGGTGCTTTCAAACTCTTCGTGAACTATGAGCAGGATCATAAGCTTGTTTCGAAGAGTTTTCTAATCAATAAAAAGCGCGTCCATAAAGTGTCCTAACTATTATGCCATCGATATATAATCAACGGTTTATGTTTATTATTGCATGATCCAGCCAAAACAAAGTTGGCTCATTTGTCTTATTCATAGTGTTTTCCAGAAACCACCGAATTCATATTAAGTGAGCTCTGTTCAGTAACTTAGTTGCCACGCCGCAGAGCGTACAATTTATCCAACGCTTTAACGTACTGTGGTATCCATTGACATGTTCTATATGGAACACGCTATCGAGGACTGCAATTGTTGAACTGCTAACAATTTCTTTTAAACCAACTTTTAATCGCTTAGATACATGTTCGTGAGCAAGATGAGCATCAGCACAAAGCGGAGTTTTTGGTTTTATACGTCCATAAAGATGTTGGTAGAGCTCATCACTACTTACACGAGTTAACACCGCATCAGTAAGATTTCCTTGTCTATCACAAGCCATAAGTACAGGAACTTGTTTTACCCGAGGTGTTTAATACATTTCTTTTTGTAAGCGCTTGAACCGCCGCGTTTTCTAGGTTTTTTTTATGCCTAGCGAGGTGACCATGAGTGTCATGTTATACTCAGCAGCTTCAGTGTGACGCTAGGTGTGCATTGAGGTTCACATTCATGTGCCTTATTGTGGGCGTTGCTGCCATTTGCTTCTACAGTTCATAGGAAAGGAAAGATGATCAGGCATATTCTCTTAATTAAGTTTAAATCTACTGCCAAAGCTAATGAAATCAATAAGCTCAAGGCTAGTTTCGAGTCGATGCCATCAAAAGTAACAGGCGTGCATTCTGTTGAATGGGGGCTAAATGATAGCCTGAGGGAAAGAACAAGGGTTACACTCATGCTGTGATAATGAACTTCGCCGACGATGCAGGTAGAGACAACTATTTACCACACCCTGAACACGACGAATTAAAAAAAACTATTTAGACCGATACTCGAGGATCTTGTTGTGTTCGATTATACGGTGTGAGTTCAGTGTCCGCACACGTTACTGGCATTCAGCAAGTTGACAGAATTTCACTACATCAGTGGCATGTAACTTGTTTACACAATGAGTGGCATATGGTGTCATAGCTGAATTACTCATTTGGAATATGTGTTTGCTAGGAGAGTATGAATGAACACATGGATAACTTGCGCTGGCGTCTTGGCATTGCTTACCTCTCTTGTTCATATATTTGCGGGGCAAATTGATCCCATAAGGCCATTCTTAAAATCTGATTTACCGGATGTCCCTAAAGCAACTCTTCTTGCTTGTTGGCATATAGTATCGGTTATATTAGTTTTATCTGGTGCAATTTTGTTTTACGCTGGTTGGTATAGCTTAACTGAAATGAACCAGGCCGTAATAGGAATAGCAATTTCATTCATCTCATTCTCGTTTGTCTTCATTGTTGTGGGCTGGCACTTTTTCCGTTATCGCGTGTTGATTAAGTTACCGCAATGGATACTGCTTTTACCAATTGGTGTAATGGGATTGTTGGGAGCAGTGTAAACTGTAAAATTGTTTATGTGGTGCCGTAAAAATCACCGTTTCCACCGTCAATCCAAAATTTACTGTATGTCATTGTGGAACATGTAGGACATGGGGCAGTGGTCCATTTTTTTGCCGTACAGTGTGGAACTGAAGTGAGAATTGAAAACTATGAAAAAGTTAAGGAGTATGACTCTTCACCTTGGGCATCCAGAGGATTTTGTTCAGATTGTGGTACGCACTTATTTTATCGTTTAAAGAAAACGAATAGTTACAATATGCCCGTCGGATTATTTCCCCATCTGGAAAACTTGGTTATGAGCATGCAATATTTTAGTGATCTTAAACCTGATTATTATTGTTTCTCAAATAAGACAGAAGAAATGACAGAGGTTGAGATTAAGGCCTATTTTTCATCTCATATTTCGACATAAAGCCAAGTCATTAAGTGGGACAGCTCAGAGCTAGCTATTGCTTAAAGTAATGTCTAAATACTGTTGGTTTGTAATTGTTTGTTGAAAAAGTACTTTGTGTGACAATGCTCACCTTGATGCATATTTGATTTACTATTATTTTCTTGGTTAAGGCGAAAGGCTGTTAACTGTTATCTATAAGCTTCTATTACAGTATGCTGTTTTGAATGTGAGTGTAAGAGCATGCTGAACTATTCAACATGATATTCAAGGAAAGAGTATGTCTTATACAAAACAACAAATTATGCTGACATTTAGCTATATGTCTTATTTTGGGTTCGCTCTGGAAGGGACTGATAAGAAAAATGCCGAAATAATCCTAACAAAATTCAACGAAGCCTTAAGGTCATGGAAACCGATCAAAAATCAATGGGAAGTCGTTTGGGGTCCTGCAGTTTTTGCTCTCCCGGGGACCAAATTTGACGATAGCTTAATGTATGCTGTTCGTAATATTGAAGACCCTTCCAAGTATGTTATTGCTATTCGAGGCACGAACCCTGTTTCAATACCAAACTGGGTGATATGGGACTTTCAAGCCAAAAACCTAAAAGACTGGCCCTTCGGTAACCCCTCGCAGCATTTAGTACCTAAAATTTCTGAAAGTACTAATTTTGGACTCATGATCCTACAAGCACTCCGACCAGAATCTGGTATGCCGGGAGCGAAGAAAACGATATTGGAGTTTCTCAATAGCGAGTTGGGCGCTGATGGAAAAGGGGACATTTGCATAACCGGTCATAGTTTGGGAGGGGCATTGTCTCCAACTATGGCGCTATGGCTAAAAGATATTCAAGGAACAGGATTATCTGAAAATGCCAATATCTCAACGGTTGCTTTTGCAGGGCCATCTGCGGGAAATGAAGATTTTGCTGAGTATTCCGATCAAAGACTTGGTGATCAATGCGATCGAATTGCTAACTCGTTAGATATTGTTCCCCACGCCTGGAATACTAAAACGTTAAAGAAATTGTATTGCTTGTACTTCCCGCTCGTACCAAGTCTTCCACTAGCTATTTTTTTTACGCAGAATGATCCGTGAATCCAAGGGTAAAAAAAATACATGCAAATCAAAGCCGGAGAACCACCTTTGGAAGGGAAATATAAAATTCTGGCAGTACCTTACATCATTCAGGCTATTTATCAGCACGTACAAGGCTATCCGGAACTTATGGGGATGGAAGATGATATACCCCTAGAAGACTTACTGCCGCTTCCTAGGATGATACGCGAGATATTGGGACCTATCGTTAATTAAGCAAATTCAACGATTACTGCTCCCACACAGAGACAGTAGCTACCGGCACATGAAGCCTTGTTTTGGTAGCTAGCTGATTAGCTTTAGGAGTTCATTGATGAACTCTAACCATAGGTTGAGGGTTTCCATGACGATTACCAGACAGGTTAATAGAGGCGATAGATTAACAACTTGACGGATGATATGCATCAAGAAAATCATAGCAAGGAAGACACTAAAGCCCACCATTCATGGCTTTATTACGGGGGCTATGAGTTTGTCGTTTCTGGGAATTGAGCAACTAACGGGTTTTACTTAAAGCTCGCCAGATGGCGAGCTTCATTCTATACGTTTACTGTTACCACATTTCCCACTGAACCGTTTCAATTTCGTTCTCTACACTGTCTGGCAGTGCGCTGAAGAAATCTAGCTGAGTTAGCTGCTCGATTTCATCAACCGTTGTGATGAACCCTGAAAGCTCAGAAGATGACACCTTGCGGTGCGGAACGATGAAAGCAATTGCATCGTTGTAGGCTGGATCCAGAATGACTTTATAGAAGCTATTTGGAATATATACACCATTGCCAATATACGTTTCATTACCGTCCCATATCGGGCCAGAGATGACATATAGTTCATCATAGGTATTGGCCCACTCGCGCACTTTTTCCTCTAACGCTTTCCAGCCTCCCCGGTTAAAACCTGGTAGTTGAGGAGCCATGTTAGTCATCAGAAAACTTTGCTGCATTGACTCTTGCGAGAAATCCATGGTGCCGGAAGGGGCGAGGTGGCCACGGTCATAGCCAGTTTTAGTGTAATCACTGCTTTTTGCACGATAGGCGGTTGGAATTTCAGCATCAGTACGGAAGCTGTTAGAACGCTCGTAGAAGGCATTCACACTTGCTTTGGTGATGTGATACGCCACCCAGTTAGAAACTTTGTTCTGGTAGTTGTAACCTGCTGCATAACCATCTCTGCAGAGGATCTGATCGCTTTGATTCGGAGTGCCAACATCGAGGTGTTGATTACAGGTTGCCGCTGCGGCCGATGCCGAAATGGCAAGGCTCATTATTGCGAAAATAATATGTTTCATTATTTTGTCGTCCTTATTGTTTGTATTTATAGGACGAAAGATATTATTAGTCTGGTGAATGAAAATGTATTGATAAATAAGTAAATTGTGACTGGTATTTTAATCGAGTTTATAGCGTGGGATATAAAGCACTTTATCAACAATATTAAACACTTAGAGTGATAATAGTTGAATAGGTATCATGAGGTGTTGAAACTGAGATATAGGTCTATTTTTGCAAACAAACGGTCATAGAGGAGAGGGGGGAACAGAGTACATAAATTCCAGGCACAAAAAAAAGGGTATCCTAAGACACCCTTTCTTCAAAGCTTAAACGCTTGGTACCAAATTAGATACGCTCAACGTTAGCAGCTTGAGGACCTTTCTGACCTTGTTCAACGTCGAAAGATACTTTCTGGCCTTCAGCTAGAGATTTGAAACCGTCACCAGCGATAGCACGGAAATGAACGAATACGTCAGCGCCGCCATTGTCCTGAGTGATAAAACCAAAACCTTTCTCGTCGTTAAACCACTTAACAATACCAGTTGCTTTAGACATGACATGTCTCCTGAAAAAAAATTAAAATTACGCTTTTTGCGTACTTAAGCCAACATAATGTATTACTTATGGACAAAAGAATAATGAAGCTCTTCAGGACAACTGCGCTTTTTGCAAAGCGGTGGAACGAAGTTTTCTATTTCAATTTGTTGCATAAATAGGTCTGCATTACAGGCCGGAGACTATTAAGCCATAAGGGATAGGTCAGGGCAAGCAATTACTTTAAGTTTTAAGTGCTTATCGAGGAAAATGTGATATCGGTATCATTCGTGCGTAGGATAATCTCTGGTTTTTACAATGTGTTAGTGACAAATGACTTGATAGCGGGGAAAAAAAAGAAAATTATATAAAAATAAATTGCACAGATTAAAAAAAAGGGCCAAATAGCCTTTTACTTGCATAAGTAGAAGATAGATTAGATCTTTTCTACGTTTGCCGCTTGTAAGCCTTTTGGACCTTGCTCTGTTTCGTAAGCCACTTTTTGGCCTTCAGCAAGTGTTTTGAATCCGTCGCCAGTGATAGCACGGAAATGAACGAATACGTCAGCACCGCCGTTATCTTGAGTGATAAAACCGAAACCCTTTTCTTCATTGAACCACTTAACGGTACCTGTTGCTTTAGACATGTTGTCTCCTGAATTTCTACATCAACAATAAGCGCCAATAACTATTTAACTTTGGTGACAATTGAAACAGATTGCTTCAGTACAACATTCTTAAACAAGAGCCTATACATGAAGAGTTTTCGTTACATTGTTGCATCATTGCCAAACACTACTGGTCTAATGAAAGAGTAGGCACTGATATGCTAATTGCAAATAGTTAAGTGATAAATTTGTGGTCCGATTCA
>LLEN01000221.1_pt1 | contig 10122 bp, 14 predicted proteins | sample 595881 | NCBI WGS metagenome assembly LLEN01 (sample SAMN02919314, study PRJNA255460) | bioreactor metagenome | biome: chemostat; feature: culture 2012_10.3; material: sediment; isolation source: day86 10degC chemostat 2012 inoculated with Wadden Sea sediment taken from... | place: Germany: Bremen ...
ACTTTACCCAAATGGTCAGTGCTGATTTAAGTGGAGCTTATCGCTTCAGCTCTCCAGAGCAGATAGAAGGCCCTTGGTTTGTAGAGGTAGAACCATTTGATGGTGACTGGATGTTACAAGGACGCGTTAACCTACCAACATCCGACCCGATTTCGTTGTACGGGCAGATCAAGGAATGACAAAAGACTGTTACCATTGCGGCGACCTGTTCCACAGGGTTGCCAACATCAAGTTGAAATACTGGGCAAAACTCGTGATATGTGCTGCCCAGGATGTGAAGCGGTCGCACAAACAATCGTTGAAAGCGGCCTCTCCTCCTATTATGAATTCCGAACGGCTCCAGCCGAGAAAGCCGACTTAATCCCTCAGCAACTTCAATCTCTATTGCTCTATGATCACGAAGAAATTCAACAGGAATTTGTTCGTGAGTTTGATGACAGTAAGGAAGTTTCTCTTTCTCTTGATGGTGTTTCTTGTGCGGCCTGTGCGTGGCTAATTGAAAAACAACTCAAACGTGAAGTCGGGGTTGTCTCCATTCGAGTAAACACGACAACTCACCGCGCCTTACTCACTTGGGATCCAACCAAAGCGAAACTAAGCCACCTTCTTTCAGTGATCCATCAGCTTGGCTATAAGGCAGCTCCGTTCGAAGCTGACGCCCAAGAACAGCAATATCATCAGATGATGAAAAACTATCTGTACCGACTCGGTATCGCCGGTATTGCAACAATGCAGGTTATGATGCTAGCCATAGCACTGTATTTTGAGATTTTTGGTGATCTCGATGCAGAATTTAAAAGCTATCTACGTTGGGTCAGCCTAATTTTTGCCACTCCTGTTCTGCTCTATTCTGCTTTGCCTTTCTATCTCAATGCGTGGCGTAACCTAAGGGCCCGAACTCTGGGAATGGATGTTCCTGTTTCTATTGCCCTGCTCTTTGCCTATGTCGCTAGTCTCTATGCAACGGTAATGGAAAAAGGCGAAGTCTTCTTCGAGTCAATCTCGATGTTCACCTTCTTCCTACTCTTGGGGCGCTTTCTTGAAATGCGAGCACGCCGGCAAGCTGCGGCGGCCAGCGCCAACCTGCTAAAACTGGTACCAACAATGGCTACCCTTGAGGATGGATCTCAGGTTGCCGCCAAAACCCTAAAAATCGGTGATATCATTACCGTTCTACCTGGTGAAAGCCTGCCTGCCGACGGTGAAGTTATTCGTGGCGAAACTGCTATTGATGAATCAATGCTGACCGGAGAGCCTATGCCGGTTCCCCGGACACAGGGTGACTTAGTCTATGCTGGTACAATTAACGGTGATGGGAACATAACACTACGCGTCACCAAAGACCGACAAAACTCACTTATCTCCAATATTGTACGTCTGCAAGACGAAGCCCAGTCATCAAAACCCAAAGTGGCTGAGGTGGCTGATATCGTAGCCCGCTACTTCGTTGCCGGAATTTTGCTTATTTCTGCCTGTACCTGGCTATACTGGCATCAGCAGCAACCGGAAGATGCTCTCTGGATCACCCTGGCTGTTCTTGTTGCAACCTGCCTTGTGCACTTTCGCTAGCGACGCCAACCGCCCTCACCTGTTCTACATCGAGTCTTGGTCGCCTTGGTATTTTGCTACGCCGTGGACATGTGTTAGAAACACTGTGTAAAGTCAATCAGTTGGTTATCGACAAAACGGGTACTCTAACCGAAGGTAATATTCGCCTTGTCGAAACACAGCTTTTTGGAGAAATCTCTGAAGCCGACGCATTGGCTTATGCTGCAGAAATGGAACGTTTTGCCAATCACCCGATAGCAAGAGCCTTTAGCGGCTATCGAGACAATAGCAAAGCGTTTGATGACGTAGAGAATGTCATTGGCTGTGGCTGAAAGGCTTAATAGATAGTAACGAGTGGCGAATCGGTCAGGCTACCTTTGTCCTTGAGAATCACTCTGAAAAATCAGCCCTATTGAAACAATGCGACAACCGTTTTCAGGTATGGCTATCATGCAATGGCCAGCTTATCGCCGGCTTTAAGCTTGATGACCCAATCCGCGAAGATAGCAAGGAGCTTATTGAACAGTTCCAGGCATCAGGTATCAAGGTCACCATGTTAACCGGAGACCATTCAGCCAGTGCTCAGATTGTCGCTGATAAGCTAAATGTTGATAATTTAATTGCTGGAGCGACGCCGGAAGGCAAGCTTGAATACCTCCGCAGTCTCGATAAGGACAACGTTGCGCTTATGATAGGAGACGGTGTCAATGACGCTCCTGTCTTAGCAGGTGCTCACCTTTCTGTTGCAATGGGAGGCGGTACTGATGTTGCCAAATCATCAGCGGATATGGTACTGCTAGGTGATCAGCTATCACGAATTTTACGTGCTCGAGAACTCGCACTAAAAACAAGAAAGATCATTCGAGAAAACTTAGCCTGGGCATTAGGTTACAACCTCGTTATCTTACCGCTTGCAGTTGCTGGTTTTGTCGCTCCTTACATTGCAGTCGTAGGAATGTCGGCAAGCTCGATCATTGTTGTTTCAAATTCTTTAAGGTTATTAAAAGAAAATGGCTAGTCTTTACTTGTTAATACCAATTGCGATCGTTTTTGTCTGTATCGCTGTGGGCATTTTTCTTTGGGCCGTCAGAAGTGAACAGTTTGAAGATCTAGAGCGTCAGGGCTATGACATCTTGTTTGACGAGGATGAACCTGGCAGAATCAGGCTCAAACGAAGAAACAAGAGAGTGAAAACGCGTCGTGAATATCGATTTTTATGCGGCATTTATCATTGGCCTGATGGGTGCTGGCCATTGTCTTGGGATGTGTGGCGGAGTGGCCGCAGCCCTGACATTGGGGATGCCCGGCCAACAGCAGACAAAACGGTGGCCTTACCTACTCTGCTATAACGCAGGTCGCCTTATTTCGTATGCGATAGCTGGTGCAATCATCGGCGGTGCCTTTGCTGGTATTGCTTCCTTTGGTGGATATTCGACCGGGCTCGTCTCGCTACGGCTGTTTGCTGCTATCATGATGATTTTGCTAGCGCTTTATATCGGTCAATGGTGGCAAGGCATAACCAAAATCGAGCGCTTGGGCCAGTATCTCTGGCGTTTTGTGTCACCGACAGCAAAATCATTACTTCCGTTGAAATCACCAGTTGCTGCATTACCATTCGGTTTACTCTGGGGGTGGTTACCTTGTGGACTTGTATATTCAACTCTTAGTTGGGCAGCCGTTTCTGGTAGCGCGCTCTCTGGTGCTGCAGTAATGCTTTCCTTCGGTTTAGGTACACTCCCGGCAATGATAGCTGTGGGTTCAATGGCCCAACAGTTACAAAATTTTCTTAGAAATCTCTATTTCAAACGTGCCAGTGCCTTGATGCTATTGCTCTATGGGTACATACTGGTTATATCGCAATCAAACAAATGTTGTAGGCTTTTTTAATACTCGTCATATTGCTTCATAATATGTTAAAATATTGACCTACATCAAATTGGTTAGACAGGCTTATGATTTCAGACAAACTTACAACCAAACGTATCCAGTCAGGCGGATGTGCAATCCACTGTCAGGATTGCAGTATTAGTCAGTTGTGTATTCCATTTACTTTGAATGAGTCTGAGCTCGATCAGCTAGATCAAATTATTGAGCGAAAAAAAAGCCGATCCAAAAAGGACAAGAGCTTTTTAAAGCGGGTGATGAACTCAAATCACTCTATGCTATTCGTTCTGGCACCATCAAAAGTTACACCATCACTGAACAAGGTGATGAGCAAATCACAGCCTTTCATTTGGCAGGAGATTTAGTAGGGTTTGATGCGATTAACGAGATGATGCACCCTAGCTTTGCTCAATCACTCGAAACTTCAATGGTATGTGAAATTCCATTTGAGATTCTTGATGACTTGTCAGGGAAAATGCCAAAACTTCGCCAGCAAATTATGCGTTTGATGAGTCATGAAATTAAAGGTGATCAGGAAATGATCCTACTGCTTTCTAAAAAGAATGCAGAAGAACGCCTGGCAGCCTTCCTTTACAATCTGTCGCTTCGTTTCTCGCAGCGTGGCTTTTCACCTCGAGAATTCCGTCTAACAATGACTCGCGGTGATATTGGTAACTATCTTGGCCTGACTGTTGAGACAATCAGCCGCCTGTTGGGACGATTCCAAAAATCTGAGATGCTTAGCGTCAAAGGGAAGTATATTACCATCCTTGACCATGAAGAATTGGCTCGTCTTGCGGGTGTGAGCAGAAACAACGCAACATAATCGTTTTATCTATTACAAAGAAAGTGATACGAGCATGAGCCGTATCACTTTTTTTTATATTTATCCCCTTTCTGAACTCCCCATAACTCCTCCTATACGTTACAGTTAATAGGCCAATCTGATTTATCTATTTGCTTTAAATGGTATTCAGGGCAATAGATAGTATCCTTACTTCAGGGATCAGAAACTGGTTTTGATGCCAACACGGTTTGTGTAAGGGGGCAATTATGACCAAGTACAATAATATTCTCGTTGTTGCCGATCCGGCTCAGGATCACCAGCCAGCATTGTCTCGCGCTGTCGATCTCGCCAAAAGGTCGCAAGAAGTAAAAATCACCCTATTTTTAGCCATCTATGATTTCTCTTATGAAATGACATCAATGCTCTCTTCCGACGAACGGCTAGCCATGCGTAAAGGTGTGGTGGTACAGAGAGAAGAATGGCTAAAAGATATCACACGCCCATATGTTGATGATGGCTTTAACATTGACATCACCGTGGTGTGGCACAATAGACCTTATGAAGCCATCATTGCAGAAGTATTCAGTAATCATCATGATCTTCTAATCAAAGCAACTCATGATCACGACAAGCTTGGCTCTGTTATTTTCACGCCAACTGATTGGCATTTATTACGTAAGTGCCCGTGCCCAGTTCTGATGGTCAAAGAGCATAGCTGGCCGGAAAACGGTAAGGTTATTGCCAGTGTTAACCTAGCAGCCGACAGCGAAACTCACGAGCAGCTTAACGATGCGATTGTGTCTGAAGCAATAACAATCGCAGAATTACTCGGGGCTGAAGTTAATTTGGTGAATGCCTACCCTGCTACACCTGTCAACATTACGATTGAGCTTCCTGAATTTGATCCTGCTTCATACAGTGACGCAGTTCGTGGCCATCACCTCACTTCAATGAAAGTTCTGCGCCACAAGCATGGGCTACCTGAAGAGCAAACGCATGTTATAGAGGGCCTGCCAGAAGATGATCAATCCGAAGTCAGAAGATCTTGATGCTGAGCTTGTTATTTTAGGTACTACAGGCCGAACCGGACTTTCAGCCGTATTTATTGGCAATACCGCCGAGCATACCATTGACAGCTTGAATTGTGACTTATTGGCTCTTAAGCCTGAAGGCTATGTTAGCCCACTAAGCCCTCACCCTGAAAACTAACCGCACTAAGACCAAACAGCCTCCGAGGAGGCTGTTTCTCTATTATATCTAGATGTCATACTCCACAGCTTCGGGATATCGTTCGTCATGAACTTCAAACCCTCTTTCCATTAACCTCTTCAAATATTGATATGCATCTGATTTGTATCATATTGATATAGTATAGAATGAATCGATGATCGTTATTTACAGAGGGATTATGAAGATATCAATAATTCAAACAGATGTAAGTTATAAAAATAAGCGTGAGAACATCAATCGTGTTACCGATTTACTCGCAACGGCAAAGTCAATCGGCGATATTGTGTTGTTGCCGGAGCTATTTTCTACAGGCTACATATTCAACGAAGCTAGCGAAATACATGGGTTATCTGAAAAGTATGCTGACAGTGAAACAATTGAATCATTACGCCTTTTAGCAAAGAAATTTAACACTCTAATCGTTGCAGGTGTTGCTGAAAGTACCGGTGGCGAATATTTTAATACTGTCGCAGTCGTTGATGAGAACGGATTGAAGGCGAAATATAGAAAAATTAGCCAGACAAACATAGACAGGCAATATTTTTCACGCGGTCAAGAACTTATCACTTTTGAACATCAAGGTATTACATTTGGTATCGCGATATGTTTCGATCTTTGGTTCCCTGAGATTATCCGGAAATACTCAAAATTAGGCGTTGATGTCTTACTCCACCCTTCAAATTTTGGCGGTGAGCAAAGTCTTCAAATTTCTAGAGCTCGGGCTATCGAAAATAGTATGTATGTTGTGACATGTAATCGAGTGGGATCGGACATTACTAAAGCTCTGACCGGTAAATATCGTGGATGCAGTCAAATTTGTTCACCAAGTGGGCATTACCTACTCAGGTTAGGTGACGAGCATACACTTGCAACAGTAGAAATTGATGTTGACGTTGCGGCACCCAAGCAAGTCATTGAAGTCGCTTTGGATGAAGAGCGAAGTGTAATCTCAAACCTTCTTGAACACACGGTTTAGTTTTAAAAGCCAACAAACTAACAAGGAGATATACTCTTGGATCAAGTCGAATATTGGGATACACAGTTTGGAGAAAACGGTTGTATTTGGGGAGAAGAACCGAGCATTGCAACTAACATCGCGTTATCGATATTTAAAGAAAATAAAGTCAACAGCATCCTGATACCTGGCGTAGGCTATGGGAGAAATAGCAAGCTATTTACCTCTGGTGGATTTGATGTCACTGGTGTAGAGATATCATCTACAGCATGCTGCTTAGCTCAGAAATACGACCCGTCGTTGAACTTATTGAACGGTTCAATTTTCGATGTGCAATTGCCGAAAGAAGAATATGATGCCGTTTTCTGCTTTGATGTACTCCACTTATTTCTCAAGGAAGAACGCGAGAAATTTATTACAAAATGTGGAAGTATTGTAAAACCAAATGGCTTCCTTTTTTTTCACTGTTTTGTCAGATAATGATGATTATTTTGGAAATGGTATTGAAGTTGAAGCTGCTACTTTTGAAGTAAAACCAGAAAAATTGATTCATTTCTTTTCGAAAAGCGATCTAGAGGATAGCTTCGATCAGTTCAACAAAATACAAGAAGGTGAAATACTAGATAGTGTAAGCCATGCACAACATGGTCAAAAAGAATATCGAATACGCTATATTTGCGTGCAGAAACAGTCTATTGACTAAAGGTCTTGATCACTAAGTTTTTTTTCAGTATTAGGTGTGCTGAACAGCACAATTAGTAGCACACCATTTGCTAAGTTATTCGCTATAAGCAATGAACAACTAGTTTGTATCTTTATTGCGTTGACCAATACAAGCTAAGGCAGCACTAACCACTGTTTTATAGTCCATGGTGCCAAAAGTTTTTCCGTCAATCTTAAACACTGGAATATTGAAAGGTGCCATGCATTCTTTTGCTAATTTATAGTTATGATGTACTTGTGGTGATATATATACTACCTCGATCCTATCAGCATATAAATTTAAAAAAAATCAGTATCTTCTAAAGATGGAATACCAGAATACATCACATAATAAGGCAATTCAGATCCATCAATAAATTTCTGCATTCTCTGTGCCAGCATGCTTGATGTTAACCCCCCTCCACAAACAATGGAGATAATCTTTCTACCATTAATCTCATCGTTTAAATGGCGATCAAAAAAAATGCTCATATGTGCCTCATTATTTACAGCAATGTTATGTTAAATGAATTACCACTAAGAGTGTATATTATTGAAGAATATACACTCTTATGATTTCGAATAATTATTGAACTTGTATTAATGGGAAATACTTCAAGTTTTATTCTAAAAGCAACCGTGATCTCTTCCTAATTCCTTTGACGTGTAATTAGTTTCATTAAGAAGCCAGTTATTAGATAAAGAGCACTACATTTAGAACTGTAGAGTGAAAAATTTCACAAAACTTCCACAAAAAGTGATATATGTCGACTTTATGAGACAGTGAATCAATATACAATAAGGTTATTACTAACAACCTGAGATCGTAAATCTTTTTCGAGGATATGATAGAGGAAGATAACTAACAGGGTTTACAATATAATATTTTAGCAATCGAAATGACAATTAACATTTCATTTACCCAAGGAAAACTTTAGTGATCAAAAAAAATAAATAACGATCAGTTTTATTGCTGGAAGCTTAATTCTATCTGGTTGTACTAACAGTCGCAGCGAAGATTACAGTTACAAGCCAAATACGCTCTCTAAAGAAATGGTTAACGTTCTACACAATTACGTACGAGAATCCAACAAAAATGACTCTGATACAAAAGTTGAATTTATAGAAAAACAATCACTTTTGAAATTCACAGTTACTAACGATGATGATCGTTTTGTTTTTGGTACAGGGATCGGAGGAAAGTATTTCGATAAGCTGTGTAACGGAACAGAACCCTTTTATGTATCAATACGAGAAAATGGCATAGGCTTACAATTTGATTTTGTTGATCACGGTATAGATTCATTTGGCCCGTGGAATTCAGATGCATGCCCAACACCATCCCAGTAATATATAGACATTGAGTACCAAGAAGTATTTGAAAGATTTCTATATTCTAGTGGGTGCAATAATTGCATCCACAGACTCCACAATGTCATACAGACATTAAGAGAAGGAAGCAAAAGTGGCTGAGAATAAGTATAAAGGATCATGTCTGTGTGGTGCTGTTCAATTTGAAGTTTCAGGAGCTTTTGAAACGACGGATGCTTGTCATTGTAACCAGTGTCGAAAATGGACAGGGCACTTTTTGGCAAGTGCTGAAGTACCACGTAGTTCATTGTCTGTTAATGGTTCAGAAAACATTTCTTGGCATCACTCATCAGAAAAAGTGAGACGAGGATTTTGTTCTAAATGCGGCTCATCGTTGTTCTTTGACCCCCTTAATACTCAAAAACACCAGTGGATAGGTATTTCTTTAGGATCATTTGATACACCGACAGAAACAACTCTTGGGCAGCATATATTTGTTGCTGAGAAGGGGGATTACTATGAAATAACTGACGGTCTTCCTCAAAGCGAATATTAAAGGCTCAAGTGATAACTTATTAAGAGGTTAAGCAAATGGAACCAAGAATTAGCATCATTACTTTAGGTGTCTCTGATCTAAATAGATCTTATGAATTCTATACCTCGCTAGGCTTCCCTACATCGCGAAAACCGGATTCAGGTATCATATTTTTTTTAAAACGGGTGGTGTTTGCTTAGCTTTGTATTCTTTCGAAGAGTTGGCAAAAGATGTCTCTCCTAACTTCAAACCTAAACGCCCTGAATTTTCAGGAATCACACTGGCTCATAATACAAGAGAAAAATCTGAAGTAGATGCTATCTTGCAACTTGCTAAAAACTCGGGGGGAAAAAATTGAAAAACTAGCCAAAACGTTTTCTGGGGGGTTACAGTGGTTATTTCTCTGATCCTGATGGTTATTTATGGGAAGTGGCTTATAGTGATTGTTGGGAATTCAATGAAGATGGCAGCTTAGTCATTGACTAAACTAAAGATGAAACTATCATCCAGGTAATCATAGTGGCAACAAGAAGGCGACTAATTGCCACCTTCCTTTATATAACTATATTTGTACTAATCCAACTTTAAACATTAGTAATATCAATGAACATGGATTCATCTATGTTTGTTGATGACACCATTGCTTCACTAAAGGCATACTCTGCCTTTCACCTTCTCGATCTAGCGGTAGGTTGACAAAATCAAACAGCTCTTTATCGGCTAACTGACTTGGGCTCACATTTTGAATTGACTTGAAAATACTCTCCACACGACCTGGAGTTTTCTTATCCCAGTCAATCAGCATAGCTTTGATACTTTGACGCTGAAGATTTTCTTGAGAACCGCAAAGATTACAAGGAATGATTGGGAACTCTTTATGCTCCGCGTACTTGATCAGATCTTTTTCTCGGCAATATGTTAATGGTCTGATTACAACGTTACGACCATCATCAGAACGTAATTTAGGTGGCATTGCTTTAAGACGTGAACCATGGAACATGTTCAAGAACATGGTTTCAACGATGTCATCTAAATGGTGCCCAAGAGCAATTTTTGTCGCCCCAATTTTTTTTCTGCAAACGAGTACAGCGTGCCACGACGCAGTCTTGAGCAAAGGCCACACGTTGTCTTACCTTCAGGTATTTTTTTTCTTTAACAACTGAATAGGTA
>LLEN01000222.1_pt1 | contig 10114 bp, 21 predicted proteins | sample 595881 | NCBI WGS metagenome assembly LLEN01 (sample SAMN02919314, study PRJNA255460) | bioreactor metagenome | biome: chemostat; feature: culture 2012_10.3; material: sediment; isolation source: day86 10degC chemostat 2012 inoculated with Wadden Sea sediment taken from... | place: Germany: Bremen ...
CAAGTAACTTTGGAGTAGTACACTATGGCGAAACTGCATGATTACTACAAAGAGACTCTAGTAAAAGAACTTGCTGAAAAGTTCGAATACCAGAGTATCATGCAAGTCCCAAGGATCGAAAAAAAATCACACTTAATATGGGTGTTGGTGAAGCGATCAACGACAAGAAGCTTCTAGAGAATGCTGCTGCTGACATGACTGCTATTGCAGGTCAGAAGCCGCTTATCACTGTAGCTCGCAAGTCTGTTGCTGGCTTTAAGATCCGTGAGGGCTACCCTATTGGCTGTAAAGTAACCCTACGTGGCGAACGCATGTGGGATTTCTTCGAGCGTCTAATTTCAATTGCTGTACCTCGTATTCGTGATTTTCGTGGTCTAAACCCGAAATCTTTCGATGGTCGTGGTAACTACAGCATGGGCGTTCGTGAGCAGATCATCTTCCCAGAAATCGATTACGATAAAGTAGATCGTGTACGTGGTCTTGATATCACTATCACAACATCTGCTAAATCTGACGAAGAAGCTCACGCTCTACTATCTGCTTTTAACTTCCCATTCCGTAAGTAAAAGTAAGGGTTACATATGGCTAAAGAATCTATGAAGGCACGCGAAGCTAAACGTGCCAAGCTTGTAGTTAAGTTCGCTGAGAAGCGTGCAGCACTTAAAGCTCTAATTAGTGACGTGAATGCGTCTGAAGAAGATCGCTGGGATGCAGTGCTCAAGCTTCAGTCACTACCACGTGATTCTAGTTCATCTCGCAAGCGTAATCGCTGTTGCCAGACTGGACGTCCACACGGCTACCTACGTAAATTCGGTCTAAGCCGTATTAAGGTTCGCGAAGCTTGCATGAAAGGCGAGATTCCGGGTCTGCGTAAGGCTAGCTGGTAATTAGTTGCCAATTTAGAATCACGGAGTATTGACTTATGAGCATGCAAGATCCGATTTCGGATATGCTGACCCGTCTTCGTAACGGTCAGGCAGCGAAAAAAAAGTTGCTGTTAAAATGCCATCTTCTAAGCAGAAAGTTGCTATTGCAGCTCTTCTAAAAGAAGAAGGTTTCGTGGCTGACTACACTGTTATCGGTGAAGTTAAGCCAGAGCTAGAAGTTACTCTTAAGTACTTCGAAGCTAACCCAGTTATCGAGCAAATCCAACGTGTATCACGTCCTGGTCTGCGCATCTACAAGAAAAAAAAGATGCTCTTCCATCAGTGATGGGTGGCCTTGGTATTGCTGTTGTATCCACTTCCAAGGGTCTTATGACCGACCGCGCTGCTCGCAAAGCGGGTCTTGGCGGTGAGATTATCTGCTACGTAGCATAATAGGAGTAGGAAATGTCTCGTGTTGCAAAAGCACCTGTAGTTATTCCTGCCGGCGTAGAAGTTAAACTCAACGGTCAGGAAATCACTGTTAAAGGTGCTAAAGGCGAACTAGTTCGCGTTATCAACGAAGCAGTTGTATTGTCCCAGGAAGAAAACACCATCACTTTCGGTCCACGCGAAGGCGTTGCTAACGCTTGGGCTCAAGCGGGTACTGCTCGTGCGCTAGTGAACAACATGGTTGTAGGTGTTACTGAAGGCTTTACTAAGAAGCTTACTCTTAAAGGTGTTGGTTACCGTGCGAACGTTGCTGGTTCGACTGTTAACCTGACCCTAGGCTTCTCGCACCCAGTTGCGCATGAACTACCAGCCGGTATCAAAGCTGAATGTCCATCACAAACTGAAATCGTACTTACGGGTACTGATAAGCAGATTGTTGGTCAAGTAGCGGCAGATATTCGCGCTTACCGTAGCCCTGAACCTTATAAAGGTAAAGGTGTTCGTTACGCAGACGAAGTCGTGCGTACTAAAGAAGCTAAGAAGAAGTAAGGTAACACTATGGATAAGAAAGCATCTCGTATCCGTCGTGCGACCAGAGCACGTCGTAAGATTGCTGAACTGGGCGCAACTCGCCTAGTAGTACACCGTACTCCACGTCACGTGTACGCTCAGGTAATCGCACCAAATGGCTCTGAGGTTATCGCTGCCGCTTCTACCGTAGAAAAAGCGATTCGCGAGCAGGTTAAGAGTACTGGTAACAAAGACGCTGCTGCAGCTGTAGGTAAAGCTATTGCTGAGCGCGCGATTGAAAAAGGCATCTCTAATGTTGCATTCGATCGTTCTGGTTTCCAATACCACGGCCGTGTTGCTGCACTAGCAGAAGCTGCTCGTGAAGCTGGTCTGAAATTCTAAGGTAGGCGGAAGATGGCTAACGAAAAAAAACTCAATCAGATTTGAATGAAAAGCTGATCGCTGTTAACCGTGTATCTAAGACGGTTAAAGGCGGACGCATTTTCAGTTTTACTGCACTAACAGTAGTTGGTGACGGTAACGGTCGCATCGGTTTTGGTTACGGTAAGGCACGTGAAGTTCCTGCTGCAATCCAGAAAGCGATGGAAAAAGCACGCCGTAACATGGTTACAGTAGCGCTTAACGACGGTACGCTACACCACGCTGTTAAAGGTCGCCACACTGGTTCTAAAGTGTACATGCAGCCTGCATCAGAAGGTACTGGTATCATCGCCGGCGGTGCAATGCGTGCAGTGCTAGAAGTTGCGGGTATCCGTAACGTACTAGCTAAAGCATACGGTTCGACTAACCCAATCAACGTTGTTCGCGCAACAATTGATGGTCTAAGTGGAATGAACTCTCCAGAAATGATCGCAGCTAAGCGTGGTCTTTCTATTAAAGAAATTCTGGAGTGATCGACATGGCTAATACTATTAAAGTAACACAGACAAAGAGCTCTATCGGTCGTTTGCCGAAGCATAAAGCGTCTTTGCGTGGCTTAGGCCTTCGTCGCATCAACCACACTGTTGAACTTGAAGATACTGCTTGCGTACGCGGCATGATCGCTAAAGTTTACTACATGGTTAAAGTTGAGGAGTAATCAGAATGCGTTTGAATACTCTATCACCGGCTGCGGGTTCTAAGCCTTCTGCGAAGCGCGTAGGCCGTGGTATCGGTTCAGGTCTGGGTAAAACTTGTGGCCGTGGTCACAAAGGTCAGAAATCACGTTCAGGTGGTTCTGTACGTCCAGGCTTCGAAGGCGGTCAGATGCCTTTGAAACAGCGTCTACCAAAATTCGGTTTTACTTCTCGCAAGAGCTTGGTAACTGCTGAAGTTCGTCTAGCTGAGCTAGCGAAAGTTGAAGGTGACGTAGTAAGCCTAGAAACTTTAAAGGCTGCGAATGTAATCACTAAGAACATTGAGTTCGCGAAAGTAGTACTTTCTGGTGAGATCACTCGTACCGTTACAGTTAAAGGTCTACGCGTGACTAAAGGCGCTAAAGCTGCTATCGAAGCTGCAGGCGGTAAAATCGAGGAATAATTAACTCGAGGATGAGGTACAGATGGCTAAACAACCAGGACAAGATTTTCGTAGTGCACAAGGTGGCCTAGCAGAGCTTAAGACTCGCCTGTTATTCGTATTAGGTGCTATCTTAATTTTCCGAGCAGGCTCTTTTGTGCCTATTCCTGGTATTGACGCTGCTGTACTTGCCGATCTGTTCGAACAGCAAAAGGGCACCGTCATTGAACTGTTTAACATGTTCTCTGGTGGTGCACTTGAGCGTGCTTCTATTTTAGCATTGGGTATTATGCCGTATATTTCGGCATCAATTATCGTACAATTGCTAACAGTAGTTCACCCGGCTTTAGCCGAGTTGAAGAAAGAAGGTGAATCTGGCCGTCGTAAGATCAGCCAGTACACCCGTTACGGCACGCTTGTTTTGGCAACCTTCCAAGCAATTGGTATTGCAACGGGGTTACCAAGTATGATCCCTGACCTGGTGCTTAATCCGGGTCTTGGATTTTACTTTGTCGCGGTAGTGAGTTTGGTTACCGGTACCATGTTTCTGATGTGGTTGGGTGAGCAAGTTACCGAACGTGGCATTGGTAATGGTATATCGGTAATTATCTTTACTGGTATCGTTGCTGGTTTGCCACCGGCTATTGGACAGACTGTAGAGCAAGCACGTCAAGGTGAATTGCACGTACTTCTTTTACTGTTAATTGCAGTTATCTCTTTCGCTGTGATTTATTTTGTAGTGTTCATGGAGCGTGGTCAGCGTCGTATCGTCGTTAACTATGCCAAGCGTCAGCAGGGCCGTCGAGTCTTCGCTGCGCAGAGCACTCATCTGCCGTTGAAAATCAACATGGCAGGGGTTATCCCAGCGATTTTCGCATCGAGTATTATTCTGTTTCCGGGGACGCTGGCTCAGTGGTTCGGTCAGAATGAGAACCTAGGTTGGCTAAGTGATATTTCACTGGCACTAAGCCAGGTCAGCCACTTTATGTGATGCTTTATGCTGCTGCGATTATTTTCTTCTGTTTCTTCTATACCGCGTTGGTGTTTAACCCTCGCGAGACAGCTGATAACTTGAAGAAGTCTGGTGCGTTCGTACCTGGTATTCGCCCGGGTGAACAGACCGCGAAATATATAGATAAAGTGATGACTCGTCTGACATTGGCAGGCGCGCTCTATATTACCTTTATCTGTCTGATCCCCGAGTTTATGATGATTGCATGGAATGTCCGCTTCTATTTTGGCGGTACATCACTACTTATCGTAGTTGTAGTTATTATGGACTTCATGGCTCAAGTTCAGACACACTTGATGTCTCAACAATATGAGTCTGTTTTGAAAAAAGGCTAATCTTAAAGGCAATGGCCGTTAAGACTGGTTATCCATTTACGGAGTTTAGCAATGAAAGTTCGTGCTTCCGTTAAGAAAATCTGCCGCAACTGTAAAGTTATCAAGCGCAACGGTGTTGTGCGTGTAATTTGCATTGAGCCAAAGCATAAACAACGCCAAGGCTAATAAGCAGAAATATTTCTTGCAAATTGAAGGTAGGTTGGCTAAATTAGCCAACCAATCTTTTGTGTGTGCAAAAGAATTGTTCCACCGCTGCGTATCCTAAACGGGCTCTGCAGCGGTTATTCTTGTAAAGTACTAGGAGTGAATAGTGGCCCGTATTGCAGGCATTAACATTCCTGATCAGAAACATTCTGTAATCGCTCTAACAGCGATCTACGGCATCGGTAAAACCCGTTCTCAAGCTATCTTAGCTGAAGTGGGTATTGCTGAAGATGTTAAGATCAGTGAACTGACTGAAGAGCAGATCGATCTACTGCGTGATGGTGTAGCTAAGTACACTGTAGAAGGTGATCTACGTCGTGAAGTATCCATGAACATCAAGCGTCTTATGGACCTTGGTTGTTACCGTGGCCTTCGTCATCGTCGCAGTCTACCACTACGTGGACAGCGTACTAAAACCAACGCTCGTACCGTAAGGGTCCGCGCAAGCCGATCAAAAAAAATAATCGGATAAGGTAGAGTACAATGGCAAAACAACCAACTCGCGCTCGTAAGCGCGTACGCAAGCAAGTAGCTGATGGCGTTGCGCATATTCATGCTTCTTTCAATAACACAATCGTAACCATTACTGACCGTCAGGGTAACGCTCTTTCTTGGGCTACTGCAGGTGGTTCTGGTTTCCGTGGTTCTCGTAAATCTACTCCGTTTGCTGCACAGGTTGCTGCTGAGCGTTGTGGTGAAATGGCCAAAGAATATGGCGTTAAGAACCTGGAAGTTATGGTTAAGGGCCTGGTCCTGGTCGTGAGTCTACAATCCGCGCGCTAAACGCAGCGGGTTTCCGTATCACTAACATTGTTGATGCGACTCCGATCCCTCATAACGGTTGTCGTCCACCTAAGAAACGTCGCGTATAACGTTTCTAGGAATATTGGAGAAAGAACATGGCAAGATATTTGGGTCCTAAGCTGAAGCTTAGCCGTCGCGAAGGCACAGACTTATTCCTTAAGTCTGGTGTACGCGCGATTGATACCAAGTGTAAAATCGATAACGCGCCGGGCATGCACGGTGCGCGTCGCGGTCGTCTATCTGATTACGGCGTTCAGCTTCGTGAGAAGCAGAAAGTTCGTCGTACTTATGGCGTACTAGAGAAACAATTCCGTAACTACTACAAAGATGCTGCTCGCCTTAAGGGTAACACAGGTGAAAACCTGCTTCAGCTTCTTGAAGGTCGTCTTGATAACGTAGTTTACCGTATGGGTTTTGGTGCGACTCGCGCTGAATCACGTCAGCTGGTAAGCCACAAAGCGATCCTAGTTAACGGTACAGTCGTAAACGTTCCTTCTTTCAAGGTAGCGGCAAACGACGTTGTTAGCATTCGTGAGAAAGCTAAGAACCAAGCACGTATTAAAGCAGCTCTTGAAGTTGCTACTCAGCGTGAACTACCGACTTGGGTCGAAGTAGACAGCAGCAAGCTAGAAGGTACTTTCAAGCGCCTTCCAGAACGTTCTGATTTGTCTGCCGACATCAACGAACACCTGATCGTCGAGCTTTACTCTAAGTAAAGCTATAGTTAAGAGAGGACACAATGCAGGTTCTGTAACAGAATTTCTTAAGCCGCGTCTTGTTGATATTGAACAAGTTAATACGACGCACGCAAAAGTAACTCTTGAGCCACTAGAGCGCGGTTTCGGCCACACTCTAGGTAACGCTCTACGTCGTATTCTATTGTCTTCAATGCCGGGTTGTGCCGTAACTGAAGTTGAAATCGACGGTGTGTTACACGAGTACAGCACCAAAGAAGGAGTACAGGAAGATGTTCTTGAGATCCTTCTAAACCTTAAAGGTCTAGCCGTTAAGGTTGAGGGTAAAGACGAAGTTATCCTTACTCTGAACAAATCTGGTGCAGGCCCTGTTGTTGCAGGTGACATCACCCACGATGGTGATGTTGAGATTGCGAACCCAGAACACGTAATCTGCCATCTAACTGATGACCATGCTGATATCAGTATGCGCATCAAGGTAGAACGTGGTCGTGGCTATGTACCAGCGTCTGCTCGTATTCACACAGAAGAAGATGAGCGCCCAATTGGACGTCTGCTAGTTGATGCAACTTTCAGCCCAGTTGACCGTATCGCATACGCAGTAGAGGCAGCACGTGTTGAACAACGTACTGACCTAGACAAGCTTGTTATCGATATGGAGACTAACGGTACGCTTGATCCTGAGGAAGCTATTCGTCGCGCAGCAACAATTCTTGCTGAGCAGCTGGATGCGTTCGTAGATCTACGTGATGTACGAGTTCCTGAAGAGAAAGAAGAGAAGCCGGAGTTCGATCCGATCCTACTGCGTCCTGTAGACGATCTTGAACTAACTGTTCGCTCTGCTAACTGTTTGAAAGCAGAAGCGATCCACTACATCGGTGATCTTGTTCAGCGCACTGAGGTTGAGCTACTTAAAACGCCAAACCTTGGTAAGAAGTCTTTGACAGAAATCAAAGACGTGCTGGCATCTCGTGGTCTGTCTCTAGGCATGCGCCTAGAAAACTGGCCGCCAGCATCTATCGCTGAAGATTAATAGTTACTGATATCTAGTTAGAAGGATTAGGTCATGCGCCATCGTAAGAGTGGTCGTCAACTCAACCGCAACAGCAGTCATCGCAAAGCGATGTTCAGCAACATGGCTAGCTCTCTGGTACGTCACGAACTTATCAAGACTACCTTGCCTAAGGCAAAAGAGCTACGTCGCGTAATTGAGCCATTGATTACCCTAGCTAAGACAGACAGTGTTGCTAACCGTCGTCTTGCATTCGCACGTACTCGTGATAACGAAGTTGTTGCGAAACTATTTAACGAATTAGGTCCACGTTTTGCTCAGCGTCCGGGCGGTTATACTCGCATTATGAAATGCGGTTTCCGTACAGGCGATAAAGCCCCTATGGCTTACATTGAGCTAGTAGATCGTCCTGAAACTCAGGAAGCTGCTGCTGAATAAGCACTAGCACGTTAAATTAAAAGAGGCCGAGTCTTTGACTCGGCTTTTTTTTTGCATAATTTTCCTGATTACCAGCGAGGATTATGTATGGTGTATTTGTTTATCGACAGTTCCGGCTTTGGCGGGGTTGAAAGCCATGTCCAGCAATTAGCGTTGCTTCTTCAACAGCGGAGTGTAGCTGTTGAAGTCATCTTTATCCGCCGTTATCCTGCCCACCCCCAATATGCATCTCTAACTCAATATCAGATCCCTTTTCGGTTTTTATCTGAGCTCTCCGGTTACGCATTCTTTAGAAAGCTCAGCCACCGTGATGTGATTCATGCCCATGGCTATAAGGCGTCGCTGATTGCCAGGATATGTCGAGCGTTGGCTCCTTATCGTCTCGTGGTGAGTTTCCATGCCGGAGAAGCACTTTCCGGTCGGCTTGCTCTGTATGAAGGGCTAAATCGTGTAACCAGCTTTCTTTCTCGCAATATTGCAGTGAGTCAGCGGATCCAGGCAACTATCCCGTTTAATTGCGAATTGCTCCGCAATTTCATTTTTAACCTGCCTCGTATTGAGCAAAGGCATCGTCACACTCAGTTGCAGGTGGGTTTTGTCGGCCGGTTGAGTATTGAGAAAGGTATTGACCGCTTTGTCCGGTTGAGTCAATTGCATCCAGCCTGTCAGTTCCATGTCTTCGGCGACGGGGAACTCTCCCATATAATCGCAGATCAGCCTCTGATCAACTGGCACGGAGCAGTTGACTCCATGACACCTCATTGGTCCCAGCTTGATTTATTGATTATTAGCTCTCGGGCAGAAGGCCTGCCGATGGCAGCGCTCGAAGCCATGGCTCATGGAGTGCCTGTCGTTGCTACCAAGGTGGGAGAACTCGAATATCTGCTTCCATCAAGAAGTCTGGTCGCCGAAAATCAGTGGAAACAGCTTTCAATATTGATCGATGATCTTGATCTGGCGGGTGATATTGCCTGGCAGCAGTTGTCTCAGTATTCTCAGCACCGTGTTGCCAGTCATTTTGGCGCTGACAGTCGATGGCCACAGCTGTCTGAGATTTATCAGCTAGGTCGTTTTGCATCTTCATGAGTGTTATGCAGTATTGTCACGATGCTGCAATCATCTGCAGGTGTCTGCCGTGAACGGTTCCATAGGTACTTATGACGTAGTCTGGGAGGAAGGGATTGGATTTTGTTTAGTTGCTCCTGGCTCCATAGCCCTTCGTTCAGTCCGTCACTATAGCAATGCAGACTGTCGCCAGCTGATAGCTGAACCTGCCAGCCTGTTACTTCTATTGTCTTGAAGAGTCCCAGCAATCCCATCCCGGCCTCGATCTCTATAGCGTGGTTAGCGAATAAAATAGGATTTGGCATTCCCGCGTTATAAACAGTCAAGATATTGTCTTTTGCCAAGTGTAATACGATCAGACAAATGAGGCTGGTTGTCTCGCTTGCTTGATAGAGATAGCTATTGAGTGAGGTGCAGAGTTGCTGTGGCGAGATATCGGCACTGCACAGTAGCCCATTGATAAATCCAAAGCATACCGAGCCATTGATTTTCGCGGCGAGCCCGTGCCCCATTTGATCACCGAGGATGATTAGTTGCGATCCATCTTTTAGTTTCTGCTGCATCACAAAGTCACCACCTACTTGGGGGTGCTGGTTGATAGTCAATTGCAGCGGGGCGGGGATGGCCTGTACAAGGGTGTGGCTGCTATCCGTGGTGATTTGTTGCTTTAGCTTGGCTTCGAAGCAGGATGACAAGTTGCTATGTCGTTCGATTACCCGGTCTAAAACGCTTAAAAGGTGAGGTTGGGTGATTGGTTTTGCCAGAAAATCATCAATCCCTGATTGAGCTGCTGTGCTGAGCGTGTTGTTCATCGTGTCTCCAGAGAGGAAAACGAACGGCAGCATTTGGTGGTGCTCGATTCTTGCTACTTCATTGCGAAAATCAAAGCCATTAATCTCTGGCATGTGTAAATCAGTCAACACTAAGTCACAGTGATTGTTGGCTAGCCAAAGCAGTGCCTCGCTCGCTTGGCTAAACAAGGCGAGTTGGTAGTCCTGTTCAAGGAAGCTAGCCAATAAAGCAACTGGCTACTGCTGTCATCTACAATGAGGATTTGTCTGCGCTGATTTTGTTTGGGAAGCCTAAAGCGAATTTGATTGTGTTGCGAATGTCTTTGGTAGTCAAAGTCTGGAAATGTTGCACGTATTAATGCCAAGCCCATCCCGTTCTCAACTTCACAGCTTGGTAGTTCTGCTGCCTCTAGT